>Ga0316196_10000507_pt1 | contig 15362 bp, 13 predicted proteins | sample Eddsed2cm_MG_FD_204938 | JGI IMG/M metagenome (GOLD analysis project Ga0316196, IMG submission 204938) | Coastal sediment microbial communities from Maine, United States - Eddy sediment 2 cm | ecosystem: Environmental > Aquatic > Marine > Coastal > Sediment | place: USA: Maine | collected... | reverse complement strand
GGCTGCCGTCAACCTCCTGGACTGGCACTACACGAGAGGCGAATCTTGCTTCATGCGCCTCGGTTCCGGTCTGGGTGCGCCGAAGTGACCGGGGTTTGCAGTACGCGAAACGTGGGCCTCGTCCGCTCGCTCGGCGCGGATCAGGTTATCGACTGCAAGCGGGATGACTACACCCGCAGCGGCCAGCACTTTGATTTGATCCTCGACAATGTCCGCAACCACTCGCTGCTGGCAAACCGGAAAGTCCTGAATCCGGGTGGCAAATTGGTCATGATTGGGGGTTCGAGCGGCAATTGGCTGGGGCCCTTGACGAGACCGATCGCGGGGCTGCGCTTATCACCGTTCATGGGCCAGGATTTCGCCATGCTACTGGCCAGACTGAAGCCGGATGACCTGGCCATGCTGGGCGATCTCATGCGGGCCGGCAAAGTGACACCGGTGATAGACCGGCGTTACGCCCTGAGCGAGGTGCCGGAAGCGATCCGCTATTCAGAGGAAGGACACGCGCGGGGGAAAATCATTGTAAAAGTTCAGTAAACCATGGCCAGGAATCAACGGCTGCAACGCGGACTGCCGAGGAGATGGCTGCTTGCCTCGACTCACTTGCCATGGGCGGAGACCGCTCAGACTGTCAAGTCCCCGACGGCCCTCCAGGCCTCGTCAATGGCGACGTGCGTGTACGCATCGGCGCCGGCGTCCGCGTTGGCGATGGCGATGTTGCCAAAGGGTCGGCGCGCGATCTCGTGAGGGGCCTGACCCTCTGGCCATTCGGGATCCCAGAGGTCGAGGTAGTCGTAAGCATAGCCGTGCGGCCAGCGGTTGACGGTGATGGCGACGATGTCCTTCCGCACGTCGAAGCCGGCCGGGCCGAGCATCCCGTCGAGAACCGTGCGCACTTCCCGTTCGAAGTCTTCGAAGCTCATGGCCAGCAGCAGGGCGCGCGAGGCGCGGTGCTGCTCACGGACCGGGATGCTCGCATCGGGCGGAGCGACCGAACCCCAGAACATCACGGGCACCGGGCCGGCGTCATCCCAGTCGTGGCGGTAGCCGGCGGTGTTCACGCCCTTCACCTGCCATACGGCGCCGTGCAGACGGCCGGGACAGTAAGCGCCCGAAATGCCCAGCGCATCGAAAGCCTTGCTGTCGCGCAGCAACACGTTGGTCAGGATCAGCGGGCGTTTTACCTGGTATTTTTGCGCCTCTTTTTGCTCTGCGGGCAGTTCCGGGCACAAGGCCGGGATCATGGCGTGATAACACGCCAGCATCGCGTGCCGCGATCTGACGCGCAATAAGCGACCCTGGTTCACATAGGACACGCTGGCCCCGCCGTCGTGGTTGGCGACATTCACCACCGTCGACTCGAGGCGCAGCCTGACGGGACTGTCAGCCTCATCGAGCCGCGCGTAGTCGAAGCGGGCCATGGCGACGTTCCTGGCGTTGCTGCCCGGCGCCACCGCGGGCATCAAGGCATGCACCAACAGCCGCGCGATCGAAGCGTTACCATCCGGGAACATGGCCACGTCGCCCCCGGCGTTGTCCTCGCCGCTGCCGCTCAGTTCAGGCTGTCCGAGCAGATGCATGATGGGAAGACCAGCGCCGATGCATTCAGCGACCGACAGGCTGTCGGCGCCGACGCCCCAGTAACCATGCGTGGTCTTGATGTAGAGGTTCGCCGCCTCATCGGTGAGCCCACCGTATCTTTTCAGGAAATCGGTGTAACTGATACTGCGCAAAATCTCGCTGACTTCGGCCTCGGACTTTCCCTCGAACACATTTTCCCGTCGGGTATAGAATCTCTTGAGCGATTCGCGCGATGCCTCGCTGAGCGGAAACCGCTCGAACGTGGCTTCCGGGTCGTCAACGCGACCCGCCCGGAAATCGTAGCCGCGGACCAGTTCATCGCGGCCAAACGTTTCCGCATCGAAATAAATGGACGGACTACCCTTCGGGCCGCTGCCGTAGTGGAAATCGTAGCCTTCAAGGAGTTCATCGATATCGATCCCGAGCTCCGTCAACAGCCCCTTGGCGGTAGCGCTGAACATGGGATATTCGAGGTTCATGGTGCCGCCCCAGGACAGCCGCATCGGCCCGCCCTGGTGGAACTCGTTGCGCTTGGCATGGCCGCCAAAATCATCGTGGTTTTCGAGGATCAGGATGCGGGAATCCGCGCCGAACCGCTTGCGGTAGTAATATGCCGCCGCCAGGCCGCTGATGCCGCCGCCGACCACGACGAGGTCATATTCCTCGCCGAGCTCCACGGGGTCGGTAAACTTTTTGCCTTCCCGGGCCAGTGCGTGCGCCACCTCGAAAGCGCCCGGATGAGAGCCGCGCATGCCGGTGCGGGTTGGCGGGTAATACGTGCCGGCGGATGCCGGCTGGCCGCTGGGGGTTCCGGCGAATGCGGCCAACGGCAGCGTCAGCCCCAATGATGCGAGTGAGATGTCGTGAATGAAGTCCCGCCGGGTGATGTCCCGGTCCATGCCCAACTGCCAATCCGTTTTTTTCATTAGTCAGTACTCCCCCGTCAATCGATTCAACCCGCGACCCCGCCGCCGTCCACCACCAATGCCTCTCCGGTCACGAACGAGGACTCGTCCGATGCCAGAAACAGCACGGCAGCGGCAATTTCGTCGACCCTGCCAATCCGGCCCAGCGGACGGTCTGCTGCGCCGGCGGCATAATCGTCCCAGCTCATGCCGCGCTTGGCCGCATCATCGTGCAGCATCGGCGTCAAGACATCCCCCGGACAAACGCAGTTCACACGAATACCTTGCGGACCGTGATCGATCGCCATTGCCTTGGCCATCACGATCAGACCACCCTTGGCGGCACAGTAGGACGCAGCACCGGAGCCTCCAAGGATTCCCCATCCGGAACTGGTGTGGATGATGGAACCGCTGCCGTGCTCGATCATCGACGGCAAGGCGTATTTCGACATCAGGAAAGCGCCCTTGAGACTGGAATCGATGGTCTCGTCCCACTCCTCCTCGGTGCATTCGGGTATGGTTTTGGGGTGAAACACACCGGCGTTGTTGAACAGGATATCGATCTTGCCGAAACGCTCGAGCGTCTGCTCAACCGCGTTACGGCAATCGTCAGCCAGTCGCACATCGGAACGAATGAAGATGGCCTCGCCACCGCTTGCTGCTATCTCCTCCACGACCTCCTCTCCGCGTCGGGGATTGCGCCCGGTGATGGCGACCCTGGCCCCTTCCCTGGCAAAGCGAATCGCCGTGGCACTGCCAATGCCCGAGGTACCACCCGTAATCAAAGCAACCTTTCCTTCCAACCTCATTTGTTCATCCTCAGATCGTAAGTCATTCATTTTCAATCGCCCGAATGCTGTCCACGCTCAGAACGCTAGTCGTGGGTCCATTGGCTGCACAATCCGCCGGTGGTTTCCGCCCCATCCATGACATACACCTGCCCGGTCGCGAAGCCGGCATCCTCGGACGCCAGGAATGCGAACAGCGCGGCGATCTCCTCGGGCCTGGCATGCCGCCCCAACGGGATCTTGCGGTTCACCGCTTCCAGCATCGCATCGCTGTACTCGGCGCGCTGCATCGGTGTGAGCACGTAACCCGGGGAAATGGCATTCACGCGGACGGCCGGAGCCAGCTCCAGCGCCATGGCGTAGGTCAGCGCAATCACGCCACCCTTGCTGGCGCTGTAGTCCGCATAGTGCGGGTAGCCGGTGGACCCTGCCGTCGAAGCGGTGTTGAGGATGACGCCTGAACCCTTTTCCGCCATGTGCCGCGCGGCGGTCTGCGCCACGTAGAACACGCCTTTGAGGTTGACGTCCAACACCCTGTCCCACTCCTCCGGCGTGATGTCGAGAAAGTCATGGCGGATGCTGATGCCGGCATTGTTGATCACGATGTCAACCGATCCCATGCATTCGATCGCCTCGGCAAACGCAGCCTGCACCTGTTCCAGTCTCGATACATCGGCATCGATCACCGCGGCCAGGCGCGGCAGCTCGCGCCTGACGCGGGAACGCGCGTCGGCGCTGTGATCGAACACGCAGACGGCGCATCCCTCTTCCAGGAAGCGCGCCGCGGTGGCCTGGCCGATGCCGCTGGCTCCACCGGTTACCACGACGTTCTTACCTTTCAATCCGCGCATCGGGCGCCTCCTCGCTGGTACGGTACTCAATGGCCACGAACAACAACGAGTGCCGGGCCTGGGCCGTCATTATTGCGACTATCGGGCGGTTTCACAAAACGGACATTCTGTGGACGGTGCATTCGATCCCCGGGCACCCCCTTCCAGGGTGCGCCCAGTCGCAGACCGGTTTTAGGTGTGCGTGACATGCTAAAGTGCCGGTCAAGCCTTTTGCTGGAGCGATAACCGCGGTCCAGGCTTGCTGGGGAAAATTGCGCAGTGGCATTCAATCCAGTCATCACCGAGCTGACGACAGCTGCCACGGACATTGTTATCGCCTTGGTCTCTCTCACTTGCGTGGCTTTGCTGAATCGATACCGGAGCGGGCATCGGCGGCGCGTGGGGATCTGGAGCTGGGTTTTCGGACTGCTGGCGTTCGCTTCCCTGCTCGGCGCCCTCGCCCACGGGCTGGACCTGGCCGCGACAACGCGATCCTGGCTGTGGCGTCCGTTGTACCTGTCACTGGGCCTCGTTGTGGCCATGTTCGTGGTTGGGGCGGTTTTCGACTTCCAGGGTGAGCGCGCGGCGCGAATTTCGCTGCTTCCGATGTTGGGCCTGGCCCTGGGCTTCTTCATGACCACGCAGATCGCGTCGGACTCGTTTCTGATTTTCGTCGCCTACGAAGCCGTTGCGATGCTGGCTGCCCTGTGCATGTACACCGTGCTCGCACTCAAGCGCCAGCTCGATGGCGCAAACATCATTGCAGCGGGCATTCTGCTGAATATCGTGGCTGCAGTCATCCAGGCAAGCGGTGCGATATCCGTGACGATCGTCGTGCCATTCGATCATAACGGTGTCTTCCACTTCGTTCAGATAGTGGCCCTGGCGACACTTTTCCGGGGTCTTGCGAAGAGTATGTCCTAACCGAATAGAAGGTGGGCCAGTCGTTCACAGCCCAAACGTGAGTCCCACTTGCAGCGACCGCCCTTCGCGCGGAAAGCCCAGGCGGTGCTGGTAATCCTCGTCCAGGAGATTGGCGACCGCGATGTAGCCTGCTCCCCAGGCAGCGAACGCCATGCTCAGCTTCATGTTCGCCACGAAGTAAGCGGGTATCTCCGTATAGACATCCTGCGTGTCCAGATCATAGAGCCCGCGCACGTAGATCCCGTTGAACGCCAACTCGAGGTTGTGACCCAGCCGACGGCGGTACTCCGCCGTCACGGTGTGCTCAGGGCGGCTGCGCAGCTGCCGGCTGCCGCCGTCAGGCAGGTCCTCGGCGGCATCGAGGTAGCTCCAGGAAAGACGCAGAAAGTCGAAACCACTCAGCCAGCCTCCACTGGCCGCCTCGAAGCCACGAAACGTGACGTCGTCGAGATTCAGATAGATGGAGCGTCGGTCCGGTCGTTCGATCAGGTCTTCTACCGCGCTGTTGTAGATGGAAAAATCCGTACTGAATCCAGGTCGATGTGTGAGGGTCACCCCGACTTCCGAATTGAGCGCGGTCTGCGGATCGAGGTCCGGGTTTCCGTAGCGGCGCCGGTACAGTTCGCGCAGCTTGGGGAAGCGGGTGCGCTCGGCCAGTGAAATGTGGAAGTCCAGGCCCTCGGCCGCGCGCCACGCGGCTGAGACCTGCGGGTTGAACACGCCGCTGGCGTCACCCACGCTGGTTTGTTCGAAATGGGTATAGATGCCTCCGGCCGCCAGCGAAATACGTTGGCTGACCCAGTACTGGTCTTCGACAGCCAGGGTATAGGTCAGGGTTTCGGCCTGGCTGGTGTCCTCCAGCTGTCCCTCGGCTTCATACTGGTCCTGCTGGGCGCCCGCCATCAGGACCAGGGTGTTCGATTCCGAGGTGTCGATGGTCGAATAGACCTTGCCGCCAAAGCCCGTATCCAGCGCCGCCTCGATTTCTTCGGGTTCGGTATAGCCGGCGTCTCCGTAAATGCCCAACTCCGAATCGAAGCGGTTGTAGTGCAACTTGAGGGCCAGCGGCAGGCTTCGAAAGCGATTGGAGAAACCCAAAGTCTGTCGGCGCGAAAGCAGGACCCGCTCGAAATCCGGCTCGGGCTCGCCGGCCTCGATGGGCAGGCCGCCCTCGGATTCCGCAAAGTTGTAGAACAGGCTGGCGTTGCCGATAGGCGAGCGCGGCGCGCTCAGATGCAGCACCAGGCTGTCGCGGTCGTAATCGGAGTTGATCCGTTTTCCGGCTGGCTGGTTGAGTTCCGGCTGATAATCGCCGGACAGCGAATAATCGTCCGCCTCCTGGTGCTGGTAGGAAGCGATAAGACGAACGGCCTCAAAAGCCTTGCCACCCTCGGCCCGGAACAACCGTCGGCTATCGGTGCCCAGTTCCAGCTGGCCATCCAGGAACCCGCCTTTCGGCACGGTCAGATCGGGCAGCACGTCGATAACGCCCCCTACACCGTTGGCCCCGTAAATGACCGAGGGTGCGCTTTTCATGACCTTGATCGACGCGACGCGCTGTAGCGCGAACTCGTTCAGATCGACCGCGCCCTCGAGGCTGTCGCCCAGCGGGATGCCGTCGAACAGGATCAGCAAATCGCGATCGCGAAAACCGCGTATCCAGGGTGATGCATCACCCGTGGTTCCGCCCACCAGCACATTGACGCCGGGGGTATAGGTCAGCGCGTCCGCCATGCTCAGCGCGTTCCAGGCCTCGAAGTCTTCCCGCTGCACTTCCCGCACGATTTGCGTAGGCGGCGCGTCGATCCTCTTGCCGATGACAGCGACGGTCGGCAGGGGAAATACCTGCTCCTGCTCCTCACTGGACGATTGTGTTTGAGCCACCTGCCCTTCGCCGTCCGGTGCAATTGCGGAAGGCTGCTGATCGGCTGCGAAGGTCGTACCGGGACTCGCAGCCGCCAGCCAACCTGCCAGCAGACATGCGGCAAATGGACATTTCCCCGTCATTCAGAAGTCTCTCCAAGTGCTTGTTTTTTGTTATTGTCTCACATGCTCGACCTGCATCTGTAGTCAGCCTCGACGAGCAGCCAGTACAATGACCACTCGATTGGAATCCCGGATACCCAGCCCGTATTCGCCGGCACCTGGAGGGCCCGCTTGCAGCTACTGATCTCTAGGCTTGTATACATCCTGGGCGTCCTGAGCCTGGCCACGGCCTGCCGGCCCGCGCTTGCGGCCGAGGCGGATTTTTTTGCAGGAAAGCGGCTGACCTACATCGTTGCCACCAAGCCAGGGGGCGGTTATGACCTGTATGCGCGCCTGGTCGCGCGTCATCTGCCACGGCACCTCGGCGTCAAAAGCGTGGTCATTCGGAACGTGCCGGGCGCCAGCCACCTGATCGGGCTGCAGCAGCTGTTCTCGGCCAAGCCTGATGGCCTGACGGTAGGTACGATCAATACCGGGCTCATCGTCAGCCTGAAGCATACATCGCTCGACTATGAGCTGAGCCGCCTCAGCTGGATCGGCAAAGCCGCTGCCGAACCGCGCGTGTTCATCGTGCCCGCCAATTCGCCACTGCAGGTATTCGAGGATCTTCGCCAGCGGGAGCAGCCGATCCTGGTCGCCACGTCGGGCAAGCTGTCCGCCGCCAACCTGGATGTCGAACTCATCGCCGAGGCCTTTGGTCTCCAGACCCGCAATATACATGGCTTTGCCGGCCCCGATACCGACCTGGCGATCATGCGCGGCGACGTCGACGGTGCGCTGGTGTCATTCAGTTCCGCCCACACCCTGCTCGGCAACGCCCAGGCTCGACCGTTGTTTTTCATAGGAGATCCGGGAGCGGTTCCCGGCGTTGAGGCCTTGACTGCGGTGGCCCGCAGTGCCGGGGAGAAAATGGTCGCTGAGCGGTTAGTGGCCCTCTCGAAGCTGGGGCGTCTGTGCGCCGGCCCGCCGGGCATTCCGCCCGCACGGCTGAAGCAATTGCGGCAAGCCTACCTGAAAACGCTGCAGGATCCCGCACTGCTCGAAGAAGCGAAGCAGTTGCGTTTACCCATCGATCCGTGGGGCGGAGAGCGGGTCGCGACCGTTATTGAGCAACTCGAGTTGAATCGCTGACCATGACAGAGGGATTGATCGCCTTCATAGCCGACCCAATGCTGCTGGCGGCACTGTTGCTGGCGGTACCCTGCGGCCTGGTGGCAGGGGCGATTCCGGGTGTCGGCGGCAAGCTTTCCATCGTGATCGCCCTGCCGTTCCTGCTTGGCATCGAACCCCTGGCGGCGGGCGTTTTTCTGCTGGCGATGCACTCGGTCGTGCACACCGGCGGGCCCGTCCCCAGCATTCTGCTGGGCGTGCCGGGCAGTGGCCCAGACGCCGCCACGGTGCTGGATGGTCACCCGATGAGCCGGCGCGGCGAGGCCCACCGTGCGCTCGGGGCGGCCTTGAGCGCGTCGCTGGCCGGCGGCCTGATCGGCGTCGCTTTTTTGGCGGCATTCATTCCGTTCGCCGGCCCGCTGGTCAACGCCCTGGGCCCGCCCGAGCGCTTTCTCCTCACGGTCCTCGGCATTGCCTTTATCGCCTCGCTCAGCGACGGACGATTGCTCCGTGGCCTGGCCTCCGGCTGCATTGGTTTGCTGGTGGCCACCGTCGGCATGGACCCGATCAGCGGGGTCGTGCGCTATGCCGGTGACCTGCTGTTTCTGTGGGACGGCGTCGACATGATCACCGCCGTGATCGCAATTTTTGCCGTACCCGAGATCTTGCAGATGGCGGTGGCGCAAGACTCGGCAACGGCCGACCCGGCACGGCAGGGCAGCCGACTGGTCGATGGTGTGATCGATACGTGGCGCCATCGTTTCCTGGTGCTGCGCGCATCGCTGCTCGGGGCGCTGGTGGGAGTCGTACCCGGGCTCGGCGGCGAGGCGGCGTCATGGATGGCTTATGGGCATGCGGTCAATTCCTCGCGCGACCCCCGTTCCTTCGGCGAGGGGCGGGTCGAGGGCGTGATCGCTCCCGAGGCGGCCAACAACTCCAAGGAAGGAGGCAGCCTGGTCACGACTTTGCTGCTCGGCCTGCCGGGCAGTTCCGGGATGACCATCCTGCTGGGCGCTTTCCTGACGTTGGGAATTGTCCCCGGGCCGGCCATGCTGGGTGAAAACATCGCCGCAACCTGGACTCTGGTCTGGACGCTGGTGTTCGCCAACCTGGCCTCGGTGGCGATCTTCATCGCCGGAGTCGGATTTCTCGTCCGCGTGACGCAGGTGCCCGGCAAACTCCTGTTTCCGTTCACGCTCGCGCTCGCGTTGACCGGCAGTTACCTGAGCGCGCTTCAGTGGCAGACCTTTGTGATCATCCTGGTGTTCGGCGTGCTGGGCCTGGCGATGAAGCGCTACAAATGGTCGCGGGCGCCGTTCGCGCTCGGGCTGATCCTGGGCCAACCGGCCGAGATCGCACTGTATCAATCGCTGGCCATATGGGGTCCCGGGTTCCTGCTGCGGAGCGGCAGCCTGATCCTGTTGGCACTGATCGCAGGCAGCCTGTTCATCGGCATTCGCAATGGCCGCCGCAAACCGACCGGGCAAGTGCCGGTGAGTATCTGGCTCAGCGGCTGTCTGCTGGCCCTGTTCGGTGGTGCCGGCCTGCTCGCCCTCGGCTACCCGACCGAAACTGCCTTGCTGCCATTGGCCGTCGCGGCTCCGGGTTTCGTGGCCGTTTTGCTGGACTTCGCGCTCACCGTGCGCCTGCAGGCGACGCCCAAGGCGCCACCGGCCCGCACAACCCCTTTCTTGGCCGACTGGCACAGGCAACTGGGCTGGCTGTTGGCTTTCACGGCAACGGCGAGCCTGCTGGGACTCTCTCCGGGCCTGCCTTTGTTGACCGCCCTGTACCTGCGGTTCATCATGCGCCTGTCCGTGCCGCGGGCGTCACTGTCGGGGTTGATGATGTTTCTGCTGTTCGAACTGGTACAGGGCCAGGTCATGGGTTTGTCCGCTTTTCGCGGCCTGCTATTCGGCGGCATGTGAAGATGTCGGAGCGGCATGCCACGGGGAAACCGCTTGCAGCTTTGACCGAGCCTCTTGGCGAAAGCGCCCCAATTGCGAGCAAGTTGGCTGCAAGGCACTGTGATCGGCGGGACCCGGAATCATCCTGTCTGCTCTATCATTCCGCCTGGCAGTACTTCAGGCTGATCGGACTGATCAGAACGATCGCTTCGGACGATGATTTTCTGATCAGCGCCCTGCAAAACCTGGCCTCTACCGGCCAATTCGATCGTGTCTTGATTTCCGGCTCCGCTGACTACGGAACGCTGGCGCGGGTCATTCATGCCTATCGCAAGGTTGGCCGCGAACCCCGCGTTACGCTGGTGGATATCTGCCGCACGCCGCTGGAACTCAACCGGTGGCTGGCGCAACGCGAGAGCGCGAACCTCGAGACAGTGCAGAGCGACATACTCGAGTTCACATCGGAACAGCCGTTTGACCTGATTTGCACCCATTCCTTCATCGGGCGTTTTCACGGGCGGCGCGGCCTTTTGCTGAAAGGGTGGCATGGCCTGCTGCGTCCGGGTGGGCATATCGTCACGACAACCCGCATCAGGCCCGGCATGACGGACATCGTGCGATTCAGCCCCCATGAAGTAGAGACGTTTACGGCCCGTGCGCTCGAGCTCGCGCGGAGCTGTGGTGAATTGGGCGCGGTCAAGCCTCAAACCATTGCCGGGTGGGCCAGGGAATATGCGCAGCGCAAATTCAACTACCCGCTCAATTCATGCGAAGAGCTTGCAGCCTCTTTCGCGCGTGCCGGCCTGCACGTGACCTCGCTCGATCGAGTCTGCGGGCAAAACGATAAGCCGAGCGGTCCCAGCCTGGGCATCCGCAGCGAACGCATACGGATAGTCGCCAGCAGGCCATGAACGACCTCGCGGGCATGCAGACTCTGACAACCGGCAATTCGCCTCAACCTGCAGGGCGCCGGAAAAGCGGTTCAGGCTTCCATCCCGGCTGGTATCATCCGTGTGATTTCAACAACGTGGGGTAAAGGTTTTGCCAATCCTGTTCGTAAGCGGTGTCAATGATCTCTCGACGATCGGCCTCACGCTCGATGACAAGGGCCAGCTCGGCCACCTGATGGACGGCAACTGCTCGATTCACCATCGGCTGCCGCTCAAGGAAGGCATGGCCGGCTCGTTTTTGATCTTCGGCAAGGGGGTCCAGCAGCGCAGCGCCGAATTCAAAACCGTGCCTTCACTCATCTTCAACCAGATTGCCGATCCGGACACCCATCGCGGCGCGCTCGAGCGCTGCATCCAATTGTGTGAACAGATCAACACGACCGTTATCAACCATCCGCGGTACGTATTGCAGACTTCGCGCGACCAGGTATCGGAGAAGCTGCAGGGTATACCCGGTGTCATCATGCCCAGGACGCAACGCTGCCGCCCACGCTCGCCGGACGAGGTGTTCTCCCGCGCCGCCGCCGAAGGTTTCGGTTTTCCGTTCATTATCCGGGTGGCGGGACTGCACGGTGGCAAGAGCATGATCAAAGTTGACGGCCACGACGACTATGCCGCATTGCACGCGCTACCGTTCGACGGGCGAGATTTCTACCTGGTCGAGTATGTGGACTACCGGGACGACAACGGCTTCCACCACAAGCAGCGCATTCTCGTGATCGACGGCGAACCCTTGCTGCGCCACACGCTGTACAACAGCGACTGGAACGTCCATGGCAACAGCCGCGCATTCATGCTGGAGCGCGAAAGCTGGGAGCAAGACATCGCCCACTTCGCCCACCTGCGTGACGAGATGCTGCCGCCCCTGCGGCCCGCGATCACCGAAATCGCACGCCGAATGCAACTGGAGTACTTTGGCATGGACTGTAACCTGCGCCCCGACGGGCAGCTGCTGGTGTTCGAGGCCAATGCCAACATGAACGTGCTGCATGGCAGGAGTCCCCAGACCCTCTATCGGCGCAAAGCGGTCGTGGAAAAGCTGCATGCCCTGTTGACGAAGTATTCCGGGGAGAAGGTGATCTAGCGCAGGAACGGGCTCGGCCTGCATTCTGAATGCCGGACGCGACCATACTCTGTTGGCTCGTGTTCCGCTCCGGGCCGTCGGCGGTACTTGCCCGAATCGAACAACATGTGCTTTAGTCTCCCTATCTGCCCCGACGGAGCTTCCCTCCTCCACCAGCATCCGTCGAAGGCAAGCACTCACCCAACCCAGGAATCGATTCGTGGACACCAACAATGACTGAACGCGCTCCCTCCCCGGCCCTGATCCTGTTTCTCAGCCTGACGCTTGCAGTGACAACGTCGGCCCTCGCCCAACCGGACCCGCCGGGCGCGGCAGCGGTCGATCGACGAAGCGACACGGACTGGCCCCAGCTCGAGCAGGTCGATACGGTGCTGGCCGGGCTCGCCCAGCCGGCGGATGAAAATGGGTTGCCTCACTGGAGCGCCCAGACGGTGGCGGCACGAGCCGCGGCCATTGAGCAACAGCGTCAGCAACTCGAAGCGATCAATCCTTCACAGTGGTCAGTAGGCGGCAAGGTCGACTACCTGCTGGTCTGGGCGCGACTGCACGGACTCGAGTTCGAACATCGGGTCCTGCAGCCTTGGGCCCGCGACCCGATCTTCTGGCTCGGACAGGTGGAAACGGTGCCCTATGCAGAGTTGCCACTCACGGGCAATGAGGCCGTCAGCTGGCGGGCAAGGCTCGCAGCGGTCCCTGCTCTTTTCGAGCGGGCGCAGGGGCTTCTGAGTGGCGCCAGTGGTGAACTCGCCGACCTGGCCGTTTTTCACCTCGAGCACTTCGACGGTGTCGGCCAGGGACAACCCTACCGCGACCAACCGCCGCAAGGGATGATCGGGTGGTTTGCCGATCTCTGCCGACGGGTGGGAGAATTCCAGCCCGAGGACCTGGCTGCCTGCCAACGCGCCGAAGCGGCGGTGATCGGTTACCGCAACTGGCTGCGGTCGAAGCGCGACCAGATGCCCCCATCCGCCGGCATCGGCATTGACGAGCTCAATCGCTATCTGCACGAAGTTCGCTTGCTTCCCTACGACGTCGAGCAGGTGGTGATCCTCGGCGAGCGGGAGTTCCACCGCTATCGGGCGGCCTGGGAGATCGTGCGCAATCGCAACCGTAACCTTCCCGACCTCGAACTCACCCGCAGCCGCGAACAACACGAGCAACGCACCCGGGATGGGGAGCGGCGAATCCGCGAACTGTTGGCGGAGCAGGGGCTGTTGACGATTCCGGACGACGTGCCCGAGACTTTCGAGACCGACGTCTTCTGGAGCCCCCGCGCCCTCGACGACCGGCACTTCTGGGAGGAGCTGCAGTTCCGCGACACGCTCGACAACCACATTCACGCCTCGATCCCGGGCCATCGCTTCGACGGCATGCTTTCGCAGCGGGTCGAGAATCCGATCCGGCGCCGCTATCGAGACAGCACCCGCGCCGAGGGCTGGGCCACCTATATCGAGGAGATGCTGCTGCTGGCGGGTATTGCAGACGACCGTCCACGGGCCAGGGAGTTGTTCTACATCGCGCTCATGAAGCGGGCCAGTCGCATCTATGCCGAGACCATGATGCACGCCGGTCGCTTCAGCCTCGACGACGCGAACCGCTACATGATCGACTTCGTCCCGTTCATGGAGGAGGACCTGGGTCGCTACGACCTCGAGGGCTACTTGCGCCGACCCGGCCTGGGCAGCGGGTACATCCTGGGCAAGATTCAGCTCGAGCAGCTGCTTTCGGAGCGCTCGCTGCAGCTCGGTGATGGCTTCAACCTCGGTGCCTTCCACGACGATCTGCTGTCGCGGGGCATGATCCCGCTAACACTGCTGCGCTGGGAGATGACGGGCTACGACGACCAGGTGCGCAAGTACTGGGGGGAGATCATTGGGCTGAAGTGAGCTGCACTGACTGACGCCCTGCAGTCGCGTATGATGAAGGCCTGCCGTCGGCATCATATCGCTACGCTGTTTCTTGAATCATGACCCGCAGATTGTTGACACTTGGGCTGCCGGCGCTTTCGCTAGCACTCCTGGCCGCCGGCCTGCCGGCGCTGGAAAACCCTCCGGACGTCGACCTGGACAGTGCGGAAATCGTATCCCTGGAAAGCGAACTTCCGATTGAACTGGATCCGATGACGGTTACGACGGAACGCATGTCCGTGCGCCAGGAGGCTGGACTGCGCCTGGTGCGGCAGGCGATGAACCGACCGCGCAGCAATCGCAGGCAGGACATCGATGAATTGATCTGCTGGCTGGAAAGCCCCATTGGCAGCCGCCTCAAGTACCTGTATTGCGCACGCAATGGCGATCTGTGGGCGCGTGAACCCAACCCTTACCTTGGCCTCGATTCGGGTAATCTGCGGCAGGTGCCCGGCTACGGCAAGCTGATGCGAGCCGACCAACCCATTACCAAGGCGAAGCTGCATTCACTGCTGGCATCCCTCCGGGGTTCCGACGAACTGGACAGTGAATTTGTCGCAATGGCCCTGGCCGGCCAGGAACCCCCGCAGGACATTCCCGACAGTGAGGAACTCGACCGCTTCGCCAGGGCCTACTACACGGTCGAAAGGCTGAACACGGAAGGTGCGCCGGAGGACGAGCAGGTAGCTGCCATCGCCGCCGAAAGCCTGAGCCTGGAGCGGTACAATCGTCTGATCGAATTAGTTCAGATTTACCAGAGCCTCAAGAACGAGACCGCCATCCGGCTCAAAGAGATCAGCCGCTGAGCTGAACATTTCAGGTAATTTCTCGATTTACGTTCATCTGATAACCGCCTTTGAGTTTGAGCAGGATTGAGGCGGCTCAACCGGTGTTCTGAATACCCAGCGCGATGCCCTTGACGGTTGCCTTGAGCGCTTCGAGCAAATCACCATCCGGCCGTCCGCCTTCCCGCCACCGCCCCAACAAATCTACCTGCAGCAAGTGGAGAGGGTCTACGTAAGGGTTGCGCAGGCGGATATTGCGCTGCAGCACGCGCTGGTCGTCAAGCAAGCGATCCAACTGCTTGAGTTCGAGGATACGCCGCTCGGCCAGGTCGAATTCGGCGCGGATCGAGGCAAAGAAGCGCTGATGCTCCGCTTTGGCCAAACCGGCGTAGCGCAGGCCGATGCCAAGCTCGGACTTGCCCAAAACCATCTCGACATCGTTGATCATGGCCTGAAAGAAAATTCTTTTATTCAGTAGATTACGTATACTATCTAATCCAAATTCGCCGATTGCGTCATCGAGTGCGGTGCCGAACCCGAAAACCCCGGGGAAACCGATCCGGACCTGTGCCCAGGAGAATACCCAGGGAATGGCCCGCAAGTTC
>Ga0316196_10000506_pt1 | contig 15363 bp, 12 predicted proteins | sample Eddsed2cm_MG_FD_204938 | JGI IMG/M metagenome (GOLD analysis project Ga0316196, IMG submission 204938) | Coastal sediment microbial communities from Maine, United States - Eddy sediment 2 cm | ecosystem: Environmental > Aquatic > Marine > Coastal > Sediment | place: USA: Maine | collected... | reverse complement strand
TCCCCAACCGGCCTTGTACGACCGGATTGCAGCCGTTCGTCAGATTGTTCGGCAGGTACCGGTAGCCGGTCGTGTCGTTTTCCTCGATGGCGCCGAATTTACGAAGGGCACACCAAGCCTGGTCTGTGATATCGAGCAGTTAATCGCCGACTTCGGCGAGCCGGACAAGAGCGCCGCAAAATTCAAGATCGAGGCGTTCAAGCCGCACTGGGAGCTTATCCAGAAGGCGGCAAGCCAAAAAAGCGCCGCGCGTTCCTAGACGTAATCTCAGCGACGTGGTCAACGCTTTGGTCACGCGCCTCGGCCACAACAGTCAATACTTCTGGCAGATACATCGGCTCGTTTCGGCGTGTCTTGGGTTTCGGCTGTATCGTTCTCGGCATCAGGTACGGGGCATCGGTCTCGATCAAAAGCTTGTCGTCCGGGATGATGTGGACGATGTCGTGCAAGTGTTTGCCGCGGCGCTCATCGCAGATCCAGCCGGTAATTCCGATATAAAGGCCCATCGCAAGGTACTCACGCAGTGACTCGCCCTCGCCGGTGAAACAGTGCGCTACTGCCCGCGTCAGGTCCGGCAGAGCGGGCTCGAGGATTTCAACGAAATCGTCATGCGCGTCCCGTTGATGCAAGAACACTGGCAGCGCAGTTTCCTTCGCGATGTCGAGTTGGCGGCGAAATGCGCTGAGCTGAGCCTCGCGTGGCGAGAAGTTCCGAAAATAATCCAGACCACATTCGCCGATCGCGACGACGACTTCCTTCACAGCAAGGGAGCGAATTAACGCATCGCTTTCGTCGGTGTAATCTGATGCATGATGTGGATGCACGCCGGCCGTTGAGAACAGGGCACCACCGGCAGCCTCGGCCAGTTCGGCCGCCCTCACGTTGCTCTCATCGCTGGAGCCGGTCACCACCATCGTGGCGACACCGGCATCGGCCGCGCGTTGCATCACCTCATCACGATCATCGTCAAAACTGTCGTGCGCGAGGTTCGCGCCAATATCAACGAGTAAAGATTCCATCAGCTAATATTGCTCCCATTTGAAAATAGCAGAGCCTATCGCGAGAAAAATACCGCTCAGGACCGTGAGCGCCGCAAGGCTCGGAGCGATGTCTGCTAATGTTGCTCCATCGAGCATGACGGCGCGCGCGGAGTCGAGCACGTGGGTCAGGGGGAAAATCTGCGAGATTTTCTGTACCGTCTCGCCGGTCCCTTCCAGCGAAAACCAAACGCCTGACAGCATCATCATTGGCCAGTTGATCAGGTTAAGAAGGCCGCCTGCGAGTTCCTCGCTGGTCACTCGTGCCGAGACGATCAGGCCCAACGACACCATGGAAATCGCACCGACCAGCCCGACGAGGAATAGCGTGAAGTAGCTTCCTTCCATACGAGTATCGAGCAGCAGATGCGTTCCCGTGTACACGAATGATGTAATCAGCATGATCAGGACCATGCGCGAGCCCACCTGCGCAATGATGAACTCGAATGCCGTCAACGGTGTTGCACGCAGACGTTTCAGGAACCCATTCTTGCGGTAACGAACGATGACGTAGCCGACGCCGAACAAGCAGCTGAACATCATGTTCATGCCGAGGATGCCGGGCAAAATCCAGTCTGCATAGCGAACCGGGTCGCCCTCGATCTGAACCTTGGCGACCGCATCCGTTACCGGGGCAGCGGATTGCAGCAACGCGAACTCGACGAAATAACCCTTGGTCGCCGCAGGATTTATCCAGTAACGAGCCGGAGGGCCCAGTTCAATAAGCAGGTCAAGTTGATGCCGCTCGACTTTGCGCAGTGCTCTGTCAATATCCTCGTACGGAACAAAACGCACGTACTTCGTTTCGAGAAATGGATGGGCGCTCGTGTCGATTTCCGTCTCTGCCTGCAAAACACCAACGGTGTACTCATCTCTTTGTCCGTCGAACGCGAATGACAGGCCGAACACAAGAGCGACGGGCAACAACAGATTCCAGGCGAGCGACGACCGGTCGCGAACAAATTCACGATTGCGGCCTCGAAAGATGGCGTAAATGCGTTGCAGCATCGTCAGGTCCGCAGAGAGTGCCCGGTCAGGTCGAGAAACAGGTCCTCGAGATTGGGTCGCCTGATTTCGCCATGCGAGAGATTGATCAGCTCGTCGCCGTACTTTTCGAAAAGTAGCTGATCAGGGGCTCCCTGGGTGACTATTTTGCCCGCGTCCATGATGGCAATTTCATCACAGAGGACCTGGGCCTCATCCATGTAGTGGGTGGTCAGGACGATGGTGGCCCCGCCGGCGCGAATGTTCTGCACGAGATCCCAGAAGTTGCGGCGAGCTTGTGGGTCGAGTCCGGTGGTCGGCTCGTCGAGGAAAATCAGCTTCGGGCGATTGACCAGCGCAACCGCGAGCAACAGGCGCTGTCGCTGACCGCCCGAAAGCTTGCGATTGTCGCGGCCTAGCAGATCGCCGAGCGAGCACTGTTCGATAATTTCGTCCAGGTTCGCTTGCCGGTCATACAAGGAGCGGAACATTTCAATCGTCTCGAGGACGGTCAGGTAGTCCTGCAATGCCGTGTTCTGGAACTGGATGCCGGCTTCCTGGCGAAATCGCGCACCGGCAATTTCACCGTAGTAATACACCGACCCGGACGTGGATCTGGTCACTCCCTCGATGATCTCGACCGTCGTGGTCTTCCCGGCCCCGTTGGGGCCCAGCAGCCCAAAGCAAATCCCTTCGGGCACCGAGAAGCTAACCCCGTCAACCGCAGTGACACCAGGGTATTCCTTTACGAGGTCGCGTGCTTCAAGGGCAATTGGCATGGCAGAAGAGTACCCGACCCGCTGTCTCGCAGCCACTTTGCAACCATATCGCGGCGACCGGTATCTAATTAGCAGGAAAAGGACTTATGGGTATGAGAATAATGGCCAAATTCGTGACAAAGACTGCATTCACTATCGGTTTGCTGATCCTGTTGATGGCGGTCCCGGCACTGGGCGCATCGATCAACAAGAGTGTAAAGATCGGGGCAGGTGAGGAATCAGGCGGCGCGACGTCAGTGAACGGCAGTATTACCGTTGGCAACGATGCCACGGTGACCGGCAACCTGAAGACGGTGAACGGCACCATTCGGATCGATGCGGGCGCGGTTGTGAGGAAAGCCAGCACCGTGAACGGCGGCCTGAAACTGGGCGACAACGGCAAGGCCGTATTGCTCAGCACCGTCAATGGCAGTATTCGCGTGGGCGAGAAGGCCACGGTTGAGGACGACATAGAGGCTGTGAACGGCAGGATCAGTATCGAAAAAGGCGCGCGCGTCGCGAACAACGTCGGCAATGTCAACGGCGAAATCGGCCTGAGCGGTGCCGAAATTGGTGGCGACCTGTCCACGGTGAATGGCGACATCGACCTGGAAGATGGTTCGATCGTCAAGGGTGACATTATCGTCGAGGAGCCGGGCGGCTGGAATTCCGACAAGGAGAAAAGTCGCAAGCCGCGGGTTGTAATCGGCCCCGGGTCGCGCGTGGAGGGTACGATCGTGCTCGAGCGCAAGGTGGAGCTGTTCATCTCGGAGACCGCTGAAGTCGGTGGTGTCAGCGGTGAAATGACGATGGACGACGCGGTGCGCTTTAGCGGCGATCGTCCCTGATATCCCGTAGAATGGTGGCGTGCATAGCGCTGCCAAGCAATTACCGCTGTTTGCGGAAGAAAACGAGCCCGACACGATGTCGGGCTTTTCTGTGCGTCAGAGCAGCCGCGCCAAGCGCTTGTCGATCAAGGTGTATCCGCGTGGTCGCGTCGAGGTGGTTGTTCCCAGGCGGACCCGGCCCACGGACGTTCAGAAATTCGTCGAGGCGCATCGGGAGTGGATCAGTACCACGCGCGCAAAGTTCGCGGCGGACCATCCACCTGAACCGTTTGCATTGCCGACCAGTGTGCACTTGCCTGGCATCGATCGAGCCTACTGCGTTCGCTACGAGCGTGATGACGGCAGTAACAGCGTCAGGTACCGGGTGCGCGGCAACACACTCATTCTCGCGGGTCGGACGAATGATGAGCAGCTTTGCGTCGCAGCGCTCAAGCGCTGGTTGATCGCGCTGGGCAAGAAGGAGTTCCTGCCGCTACTGCGTTCCCTTTCCGTGCAAACGAACAACACGTTCAGGAAGATGCATGTGCGTGGCCAGCGAACTTGCTGGGGGAGCCATTCGAGTACGGGCACCATCAGCCTGAACTACTGCCTGATGTTCCTCGACCCTCGACACTTGCGCTACGTCATGATTCACGAGCTGTGCCACGCACGACATATGAATCACTCGCAACGTTTTTGGCGCCTCGTTGGCAGTTTCGAGCCTGCCTACCGGAAACTGGACAAGGACCTGAACAGTTCCTGGAAGCGTATTCCGGCCTGGTTGGGGATATACTAGGGCCACCTGAACATTCCTCACGGATGCTGGTCAGAGAGCCTATGCGACTCGCCGCACACAATATTGGTCTTGCTGTCCTCCTCGCACTGCTCATTGGGCACGCGAGCGTGGCCGTGCATGCGGCTACGCACGAGTCGGCAGATTCGTCCGAATGCGATCTCTGCATCACCTACAGTGATTCTTCCGAGGCCCATGATGCGCACCACGAATACCGCGTGCGTCCGGTGTTGGATACACAGGATTTTTTGTCAGTTACGGACTGGCATGCGCCAGGGCCTGCGACATCTGTTCGCCAACGAGGCCCCCCTTCGATTCATTGATTCCGCTGTTTTTGGATTTCGATGAATTGAGGAGGACGTGCCATGCGCACCGTATTTCTGCCGAGCGCGATTCTGGCGCTCGCATTTTTCACCCCTGCAGTCTCACAGGCTCAGGACGATGATATCGATGCTCTGCGCGCGGCTGTCGCAGAGATGCGTGCCGACTATGACAGCCGCATAGCCGAGCTCGAACGAAGACTGGCCGTGGCCGAGCAAAACGCCGCGCAAGCCAGTTACTCGGCCCAACAATCCACGATTGCAGCGGCACCGTCGACCGGTGCTCCCAGTTCGGCGTCCAATCCTGCCATTGGCGTGGTTTTCCAGGGCCAGGCTCGCCAGACCGATGCGTCGGGCGGCGAAGAGGAGGAGGGCTACCTTCTCGGCGAAACCGAAGTGATCATGCAGGCCAATGTCGATGACAAGTTCAGGGCCTGGCTGACAGCGGCAATTGCGCTCGAGGATGGTGAGTCCGTCATCGAAATCGAGGAGTCCTGGGTCGAGGCGACGGCATTGCCGGCCGGCTTTGGCGCGCGCTTCGGGCGCTTTGCGTCCGGGATCGGCTATCTCAATGACAAACACTCACACCAATGGGACTTCGCCGACCAGCCGCTACCGTACAAGGCGTTCCTGGACGGTCGCTACTTCGACGGCGGCCTGCAAATGCGTTGGCTGGCGCCGACCGACCTCTACATGGAGCTGGGTGGAGAGGTACTGCAGGGAGAGGGCAGCGGATCCGGCCTGGAATCGAGCAGCCTGTTTGCCAATGTTGGCGGCGATGTTGGCATTAACAACAGCTGGCTGGCCGGTGGCTCCTACCTCGAAATCGATGATTCGACGAGCGTCTCCGTGGCGCACTTTCTCTGGAAGTGGGCGCCGCAGGGCAACTGGCGACAGAAGAACTTTGTCTTCCAGACGGAGTACCTGGAGCGTCGCGATGCCGTGACCGACAAGGGCTGGTATGCGCAGGCTGTGTTCCAGCCGTTCCAGCGATGGCGTTTTGGTGTGCGTGCAGACGAGCTTGACCTGGATAGCGACTCCAATGACCCGAGTCGGTGGACATTGATGATGGATTGGTCGAACAGCGAGTTCAGCCGGTTTCGCCTGCAGGTAGCCCGTGACGACGACGGTACCGACACCAGTAACGAGTGGGCTCTGCAGTATATCCACAGTATCGGTGCCCACGGCGCGCACGAATTCTAGGAGCGGTCGCATGTACAAGAAACTACAAAGAACCCTGCTGATCGCGCTCCTGGCCACACTTCCTGCCGCGGCCAACGCCGAGCTCAATGTTTTCGCCTGTGAGCCTGAGTGGGCGGCGCTTGCCAGGGAGCTTGGTGGCGACCTTGTCGAGGCGTACAGCGCAACCACCGCGTTGCAGGATCCGCACTACATCCAGGCGCGTCCCAGCCTCATCGCGAAGGTGCGGCAAGCGGATCTTGTCATTTGCAGCGGGGCGCAGCTCGAAATCGGCTGGCTGCCAGCACTGCTGCAGAAGGCTAATAACCGCAATGTAATGCCCGGTACGGCTGGCTACATGGAAGCGAGCAGCTACGTCCTGCGCCTCAATGCGACCACCGACCTGGATCGGGCAAAGGGCGATATTCATCCGCAGGGCAATCCACACATACAGACGAATCCGCACAATATTGCGGTCGTTGCTCGCGTTCTCTCGGATCGTCTACAGGAGATAGATCAAGTAAATTCAACGTATTATGATGAATACTTCGAGAAATTTATCACCTCATGGAACGAGGCAGTTATCGAGTGGGAGGAGCGGGCGGTCGACCTGGTTGGCAGGCGGGCCATTGCTCATCACCGGTCCTGGGTCTACCTGTTTGACTGGCTTGGGATCGAGGAAGTCGCCAATCTCGAGGCGATTCCCGGCCTGCCGCCGACCGCGGCACACCTGGGCAAGCTCACGTCGGAGTTCAGCGCCGGTGGCGCAGACGTCATCATCCGGGCGCCTTACCAGCATGCCAAACCCTCTGAATGGTTGTCTGAGCGAACCGGGATTACGGCGATCGTTCTTCCGCTGACCGTTGGTGGAACCGAGGAAGCAACCGACCTCTACTCGTTGTTCGACGACATCTTGGCGCGACTCAATGGAACCATAAACGATGACTGACTTCCTCGACTGGACCATTATCGGTCCAGCGCTCGCGGCAGGCCTGATCGTCCTGAGCACGCACGTTCCGCTTGGGCAAGAGGTACTCAAGCGGGGCATCATATTCATCGATCTGGCGCTCGCTCAGGTTGCAGGACTCGGGGTGATTGCAGCCTATGCTATGGAGTGGGAGCAGGGCGGCATCGAGGTGCAGTTGGCGGCCGTTAGTGCCGCGCTGATCGCTGCCGCCGGGCTTAGCTGGACGGAAAAACGCTGGACGAGGATTCAGGAACCGCTGATAGGCACATTATTCATCCTCGCGGCGACCGGGGGCATCCTGTTGCTGGCCGGCAACCCGCATGGCAGTGAGCATCTCAAGGAACTGCTGGTGGGCCAGATACTGTGGCAGACCTGGTCGTCGCTGTTACCGATTTCGATCCTGTCGGCCGTGGTACTTATTATCTGGTACCGGGTCGGGTCGAATTTTGGTCGCACGCATTTCTACCCGGTATTTGCCGTCGTCGTGACAGCGTCCGTGCAGATTGTCGGTATCTACCTCGTGTTCGCGAGCCTGATAATACCGGCGCTTGCGACGGTCGGGCTTAAGCGTGGGAATCGACTCGTCGCCGGCTACCTGACCGGCGCTGTGTCTTACCTTATTGGTATCTTGCTGTCCGTTATGTTCGACCTGCCAACCGGGGCCGTCATTGTCTGGAGTATGGCGGCGCTTGCGTTGCTGATCGGCCTGGTTATTTCCGACAAGCAACCGAAGCCCTCGTAGCGATCAGTCGCCGAAGCCGACCTCTACACCGCCGTAGTACGCACGCCCCGGCGTGCTGTAGCCATAGACCTGCTCGTACTCGGTATCGAGCAGGTTACTGATACGTGCAAACAGCCTGACTGCGTCGGTCGCTTGGTATTGCGCCGTCAGGTCAACCAGCCAGTAGTTGTCCAGCGTCACGATCTCGGAAGGTTGTGGCCAGGGCGGAAAGAAGATGTCCTGACGGGTGCCGCCATAGTCCGCTACGAGCGTCAATCTGGCTCGAGTTTCCAGGAAGTTGTAGTCAATTGTGGCGTTACCTGCGTGGCGTGGCCGCCGGAGTTCTGTCGCGCCATTTTCGGTCGAGTCCGTGTATGTGTAATTCATGGACAGGTCGAGATGCTCCGACACCGTCCACCAGGCGCCGAATTCGACGCCGCTGCGCTTGCTCGTCGAATCGAGGTTTTCAGCCGTGAACAGGAATGTCTCCGGGTCGAAAACAAAGCCGTCGATCTCGTCTTCGACAGTCTGTCTGAAAACGGCGATCTGGATGCTGGCCGAAGGCGCTATCTGCTGCTCGAGGCCGATTTCGTAGGAGACGGACCGTTCAGGTTTCAAGTCGGGGTTGCCGACGAACTGGCCGGGGAAATAGCCGTAACGCTCGATAAACGTAGGTGCATTCTGCCCGGTGCCAATACTCGCATTCAGCCTCGTATCGGCCGAAACGTCCCAAGCGATTGACGCGCGACCAGTGACGATGTCATCGAAATCGCTATTGTCGTCATAACGAGCGGAGAGTAACCACGTGAAACTCTCGACGGACCGTCCCTGGAAGTCCGCAATGACGCTCGTAACGTCCATTTCCTGGTCCTGGTTGGGGTCACCGAAGTTCACGGCGCCCCGTTGTTCAAATTGCGTGTCTTCTTGCTCGAGAGCCAGCGCGAGCATATTGTCACCGACAGCGATGTCAGCCTGGTAGCCAAACGTCCGGCGTTCCGACGCGGAGGATGAGTCTCTGGTGCCATCCAGCAGGTTGTAACTGCTGCTGTCGAAGTAACGCGCATACAGGCGATGCTGAAGGGGGCTGTCTGCAGTGCCGAATTTGAGCCCGAGATTCATCGTCTGTTGAGTAAATTCGGTCGCGACGTCCGAATCGGCGGGCAGGCCTGTGTTGAGGAAATCAACTGCGTCGAACTGTGAATAGGCATCAAGCGACCGTGCGCCGAACCGTATCGAGACCGCCTCCGATGGATAGAACCGGACATTGAGAGACCCGGTCGTGACTTCGGCGTCGTCGTCTTCGGAGCCGGTCCGCGATATGTTGCTGCCATCGGTTGTCAATTGCTCTACGCCGAACCCGGCCGACCAACGGTCGCCGCCGATTGAGCCGTTTATCGCTCCATTGAGCGTATTCTCTGAGCCCGCCTCTAAGTATCCGTCCGCGTTCGATGTGCTGGTCGAGCGAGTGATGATGTGCACCACGCCACCGATAGCATTGCTTCCCCAGAGAGCGCTTTGCGGACCACGAATAATTTCAATGCGTTCGATATTTGATGTCGATAGGTACTCCCACCGGAATTCGTCGCCAGTCGCCGGATCGTTGGCCCGTACACCATCGATTAGCACCAGCACCTGGTTGGCCTCCGAACCCCGCACTCGGACCTGGGTTTGCGAGCCCGCGACACCAGAGTGACTGACTGCGAAGCCAGGGATCGACCGGAGCAGGTCCGTAACGTAACGTGACTGTCGCCGCTCGATATCGTCGCGGGTAATGACAGAAACTGCGCTGCCGATATCGACGGCTGAAATCGGTGTGCGTGACCCGGTGACGATGATCTGGTCGTCGGGAACTGCGTTGGAATCGGCAAACGACGGGACAACAAAGGCGCTGGCGGCGAAGGCGGCCAGAAGGGTGGTAGCGTATTTCATGATCTCTCCCTCGCGTCTTCCCCGACACGATCGAAAGTGAGTTTCTCGAAGGGCCGGTCTCCGGACTCATGAGTGGCTATGCCTGGTCGATCGCCTTCCCACGCGATGTGCGCAGTGGCTCGATGATCGACGAACTCATTTACCGTTGCGGGGGCAGTGACGGGATTGTCATCATGACGCACCGTCTTCCCGATTAAGACGCAGTGAAGATCACTGCGAGTTCACCTTTCGAAGTCGTGAAGGATAGTGCACTACTATCCCTGGTCGAGCAAATCTCGCAGATTTATGACGGCCGCGTTCGCCCGGGCCAGGTAGTTCGCCATGACGAGTGAGTGATTCGCCGTCAGGCCATAGCCGCCGCCATTGAGGATCATCGGCGAGCGCAGCGGATCGAGGCTGGCTTCGAGTTCGCGAATGATCTGGCGCACGCTTGCCTCGGCATTTTTGTCCTGCAGGACAAGCGCGAAATCGAACTCTGCAGCGCGAAAGAAATGCAAGAGCGCCCAGGCTGTGCCGCGCGCTTCAAAGAAGACGTTGTCGGTCAGCCACCAGGACGTGCGCACGTCCACGGTGTCGGGTTGTGCGCCCGACGCTTCGGCCGCGGCGTCGCCGGCCAGGTCGTCGTTGATGCGCGTTCGAGCGACGCTATTGCCAAGGCGGCGGGTCAGGCTGCCCAGGCGCTTTTCAACCTGCGACAGCCACTCGCGGAGGTTATCGGCGCGTGCATAGAAGACTGTGTCCGGATCGCCCGACTCCAGACGCGCACGGTAACGTGCGAATGCGGCGATGCCTTCGCGATACTCAGACTCGGTGGTTGGAAATACCCAGGAGTTGTTGTCGTAAAAGAATTTCGGGGAACCCTCGGCGACATCCGGGTCTTCCTTGGATTGGGACTGGCTGCGCGTGTAGTCGTCGCGCATGACACGGCCAAGGTCTCGCAGCTGATTGACCACGCCCAGTTCCCAGCTTGGGATATTGTCGAGAAAGACGAAGGGAGGCAATTTATCGTTTGTCTGGTACCCGCCGTTTTTCTCGAGCAGCGTTTCCGCAACGCGAATGAGCGTGTCCACTGTCGCGTAGCCGACAATTGCATTTTCCTGGTCTGCAGAGCGCTGCACCCAGAAGACGTCGGGTTCGCGCGATGCCCAGAAGCCAATGATGAACATCAGGAGAAAAACGACGGCGAGGATCCAGGCCGTTCTCTTGGTCCACTTGCCGGTAGACAGTATGTTCTCCGCTGATCGTTCCATTGCTCTGCTACTCACGAGTAAATTGGGTGCCAGTCACCTTATTTCGATTCTAAATAGGGTGACTGGCACCCTATTTAGTGGGCCAGACAGTCTACCAGTTCCGGCAACACAAGCCCTGAGTTCCCGGCGATCGCGAAATCAAAATTTGCGGCATGCGTTGTCGGGTTTGGGTTGATCTCGGCAACTATCGCGCCGTTTTGATTTGCAAGGTTGGCGAGACCCGCCGCCGGGTAGACCAGGGACGACGTTCCGATCGACAGAAATACGTCACAGTCGACTGCGGCCGAACCTGACTGGTTCATCGCGTGCTCGGGAATGGCTTCCCCGAACCAGACCACGCCGGGTCGGAGGTTACTGCCACAATCTGTGCATATCGGAACCGCGGCCTGTTCGTCCCCAGCCCGCAGGGAACCATCTGCGAAGCAGCGGTCTTCAAAAATATTGCCGTGATACTCAATGACGTCACGGCTGCCGGCCCGCTGATGGAGATTGTCGACGTTTTGTGTGATCAACGTCAGTTGCGGGACACGTTCGGCGAGCGTCGCGATTGCAACGTGTCCAGGATTGGGCTTCACGCTGGCAACCGTTTCCCGGCGCCACCGATACCAGCGCCAGATCAGCGCCGGGTCAGCAACGAACGCCTCTGGTGTGGCCAGGTCCTGAGGATTGTACTCGGCCCATAGCCCATCCTGGGCTTCGCGAAATGTCGGTACGCCGCTCTCGGCTGACACACCGGCACCGGTCAGGATACAAACATGACGCGCATCCCGGAGCGCCGCGATCAGCGCGTCCGGGAGGTCACAATTTTCCGTCACACCTATGCCGCGAGTTGCCGTAGCACGTAGTGCAGAATGCCGCCATTCTCGTAGTAGTCGCGTTCCTTCGGAGTGTCGATACGCACGAGTGCCTCAAAGGTCGTCGTGTGGCCGCCTGCTGATGTGGCCGTGACCTTAACGGTCTTGGCGTCGGGGTCAGTCTGTCCCTTGATATCGAAGGTCTCACTGCCGGTGAGTTCAAGTGAAACTGCGTCCTGGCCGTCGAGGAACTGCAGGGGTAGCACACCCATACCGATCAGGTTGGACCGGTGAATTCGCTCGAAGCTCTTCGCGATTACGGCTTTGACGCCAAGTAGAAGCGTGCCCTTGGCCGCCCAGTCGCGGGAGGAACCCGTGCCGTATTCGCTGCCCGCGATGACGATCAGCGATGTGCCTTCCGCCTGGTATTTCATCGAAGCATCGAAAATCGACATCTGCTCGCCGCCCGGCTGAAAGCAGGTCCAGCCGCCTTCGGTGCCCGGTGCGAGCTGGTTGCGCAAACGAATATTTGCGAACGTGCCGCGCATCATGACTTCATGATTGCCGCGTCGCGAGCCGTAGGAATTGAAGTCAGAAGGCTTGACCCCGTTTGCCTCGAGGTACTGCGCCGCCGGACTGTCCTTGGCGATGCTGCCGGCCGGTGAGATGTGATCGGTCGTGACGGAGTCGCCGAGCAGTGCGAGAACGCGGGCGCCTTCGATATCTGTAACCGGCGAAGCGTCCTTGGACATGCCCTCGAAATAGGGCGGGTTACGCACGTAGGTCGAATCCGGCGCCCACTGATAGATATCGCCCGTCGTTGAATCGACGCGCTTCCAGTTCTCGTCACCTTCAAAGACCTTGCCGTAGCTGGACTTGAACATCTCGGAGTCGATGTTCGCGCTGACGGCGTCGGAGATTTCCTGCTGAGACGGCCAGATATCCTTCATGAAGACGTCATTGCCGTCCTGGTCCTGCCCAAGGGGATCCTTGAACAGGTCGACGTTCATGTTGCCCGCGAGCGCGTAGGCAACCACCAGCGGCGGGGATGCCAGGAAGTTGTGCTGGACGAGCGCATGGATGCGCCCCTCGAAATTGCGGTTGCCGGACAAGACGCTCGTGCCAACAATATTTTCACTGGTGACCGCTTCAGCGATCTCGGGCTTCAGCGGCCCGGAGTTGCCGATGCAGGTTGTGCAGCCATAGCCGACCGTGTAAAAGCCGACTTTCTCGAGGTCGTCGATGAGTTCAGCTTTTTCGAGGTAGTCGGTGACCACGCGCGAACCGGGCGCAAGACTGGTCTTGACCCAGGGCCTGGCCTTCAGGCCTTTGGCCGCCGCATTACGGGCGACAAGGCCAGCCGCAATCATCACGGCCGGGTTCGACGTGTTCGTACAACTGGTGATTGCTGCGATCAGGATGGAGCCGTCGTCAATCGTCACGTCTTCGCCGTCGAGGTTTGCTACGCCACTGCCACCCGTTTCACGCTTGGCGATGGTTTCGGCAAGGATCTTCTCGTAGGACGATGCGGCTGCGGTCAGCGCGATGCGGTCCTGCGGGCGCTTCGGGCCAGCGATGCTGGGCTCAACGTCGCCCAGGTCGAGCTCGAGAACGTCGGTGTAAAGCGCGTCGGGCTGACCGTCTTCGCGCCACATACCTTGCGCCCTGGCGTAAGCCTCTACCAGTTCGCACTGTGACTCGTCGCGTCCTGAAAGCTTCATGTAGCGAATCGTCTCGCCATCAATCGGGAAGATGCCGCAGGTAGAACCGAACTCGGGCGCCATGTTGCCGAGCGTCGCACGGTCAGCAAGGGGCATCTGTGCGAGTCCATCACCAAAGAATTCGACAAATTTGCCGACGACACCCTTATTGCGCAGCATCTCGGTGCAGGTCAGGACGAGGTCGGTCGCCGTCGTACCCTCCCTCAGCTTACCGGAGAGCTTGAAACCCACAACGTGCGGGATGAGCATTGTAATCGGCTGACCCAGCATGGCAGCCTCTGCCTCAATACCGCCGACGCCCCAGCCGAGGATGCCGATACCGTTAATCATGGTCGTGTGAGAGTCCGTTCCGACCACCGTGTCCGGGTAGGCACGGCGTACACCGTCTTTCTCGACGTCGAAAACGACACGGCTCAGGTACTCAAGATTGACCTGGTGCACGATGCCGGTATTCGGCGGCACGACGCTGAAGTTGTCGAACGCCTGCTGGCCCCATTTCAGGAACGAGTAGCGCTCGGCGTTGCGCTGGAATTCGATTTTCGTGTTGAGGTCGAGCGCATTCGCGGCGCCGTAGTGGTCGATTTGCACCGAGTGATCGATGACGAGTTCGGCAGGAGACAGCGGGTTGATCTCTTCCGCCGATCCTCCCAGTTTCACGACCGCGTCGCGCATGGCGGCGAGATCGACCACGGCCGGTACGCCGGTGAAGTCCTGCAGGACAACACGCGCCGGTGTGAACGAGATCTCCGTGCTTGGGTCCGCCGTCGGGTCCCAACTCGCCAGTGCGAGAATGTCATCGCGAGTAACATCGCGACCATCTTCGTGGCGAAGCAGGTTCTCCAGCAAAATCTTCAGTGAATAGGGGAGGCGGTCTACGTGCCCTTCCTTGACTGCGTCGAGGCGGAAAATCTCGTAGTTATTTCCGCCGACCTCAAGCGCTGAACGCGCGCCGAAGCTGTCCGTCATATTCGAATCTCCGGGGTTTATCGGGCGGCCAGCCGGCCGCAGGGGTGCGCATTATAGCGAAAGGACCGGGCGTGTGCTTAGCCTATATGGTCAATCACGGCTCCGCCAAGGCATAGACTTTCGTCGTAAAAGACAACGAACTGGCCCGGTGCCACGGCCTTTTGGCTTTCCTGGAAACGGACATCCAGGCGACCACCGGTCTGTGCCGTAACGACGCAGTCCTGGTCAGCCTGCCGGTAGCGGACCTTGGCCTTGCACTGCAGGCCATTTTCCAGGCCCGCCGGCGCCTTGCCGATCCAGCTCGCATCGGTCGCACTCAGCCCGTTGCTGAAGAGCAATTCGTGTTCCCCCTGGGCCACAATAAGGGCGTTGTCGTCAAGGTCCTTGCCCACGACGTACCACGGTTCTTCTCCCCGATCGCTCCGCCCGCCGATCATCAGTCCCTGGCGCTGGCCGAGCGTGTAGTACATCAAGCCCTGGTGTTCGCCAATCACCTCACCGCCCGGGGTCCTCATCGGACCGGGGTTGGCAGGAATATAGGTACTAAGAAACTCCCGGAACGGTCGTTCGCCAATAAAACAGATGCCCGTTGAGTCTTTCTTATCGTGGATTGCCAGCCCACGGTCACGTGCGATCCGTCGGACCTCACCTTTAACGAGTTCACCCAGCGGGAAGACGGTCTCGGCCAGCGCTTCGGCACTCACTGCGTGCAGGAAGTAGCTTTGGTCCTTGTCCGGGTCCTTGCCCTTATAGAGCGCGCCATGACCGTCGACGCTCCCGGAGCGCGCGTAATGCCCGGTCGCCAGCAAATCTCCGCCGAGCCGTTTCGCGTGGTCGCGAAACACGCCGAACTTGATTTCACGGTTGCAGAGCACATCCGGATTGGGCGTTCGGCCTTTGCGGTACTCGTCGAGGAAGTATTCGAACACCTGGTCGCGATACTGCCTCGCAAAATTCGCGTGGTGCAGGGGAATATCGAGCTGCTCGCAGACGCGGCGCGCATCCTGGAGGTCCTCAGCCGCAGTGCAATAGCCGTCGTCGTCTTCCCAGTTGGTCATGTGCAGGGCATGGACGTCGTAGCCTTCATCTCTCAGGAGCAGGGCGGCGACTGCCGAGT
>Ga0316196_10000505_pt1 | contig 15381 bp, 12 predicted proteins | sample Eddsed2cm_MG_FD_204938 | JGI IMG/M metagenome (GOLD analysis project Ga0316196, IMG submission 204938) | Coastal sediment microbial communities from Maine, United States - Eddy sediment 2 cm | ecosystem: Environmental > Aquatic > Marine > Coastal > Sediment | place: USA: Maine | collected... | reverse complement strand
CCGCCAGGTTCAGGGTCAGGTCTTTCTTACCGGCATTTATGCACAAAAAATAAGCGTTCATTCGCTCTTCGGACAGCACATTCTCCCCGATCATTCGGTTGGGGTCGCCATAAACCGGATGCTCCAGCCGAATCACCTGCATTCCATCCTGGGCCAATCTAAATGTCAAATAGGGTAAAACGGTTGCCTGCTCGAGGGATAAAACGGTAAGATCTTTGAATAGCTCCATCGATTTTCTCCGTTTGAATTCGCTGGATTTTATCAGATCAGGCGCGCACAAGGGCCGTGCCGCAACGGACGAAAGATTAATTATTGTATACGGTATACAAAGAACAGATGTCAAGAATTGTTTTTTGAAAGCGGTGGGTTGCGATCTAATAGATCGCGTCCAGGAAGGTCAAAAATCCTCGGCATACCGGAGGTAGGGTGATGAAAATCACGCATAAGGTGGCTCTTAACTTTCATCTCATTTTTATTCCGTTAAATCAGCTTTTTTAGGCAATTTTAGATTTTGGATTTTAGATTGCGGATTTGTTGTATCGCTTTGCTCTGTCGTTTTTTATTAAATCGACCCGCCTTTAATGGGCCATATGGCATATGTTACAGTAGATTACAACATGTGACATACGGCGCTATCGGGGGCGGACCTTAAATCCAAATTCTGAAATCCAAAATCCAAAATTTATAATGGTGTTAACTACTTTGATATAAAGCGATAGCACGAAAATTGAACAATCAGGATACTGGATGCTGGAAAAAGGCCATCACATCACAAATCCTTGAGTCCCTTGTAGTCGATGGCTTCAGCATAATTCATCAGGTCTTCTTTGTCGATTGAATTACCCTTGATGGAAACGATATAACTTTTATCAACCATGACATTTGCTTCCCCACGCCTGCTGTCGGGATCATATTTCACCATGGCTTTATTGCGCTTAATTTTCTGGAGCTTCCCGCCCTGGGCACCGGCATAGGCCGGGTTGAACATGGCCATCATTCCCTGCATCATGGGCGAATCGGCCATAATGTTAATGGTAATGTTTTTCCTACCCTGGTTTCCAGTGCCGGGCTTCGAATACTTTTTTTCGACACCCGACATTCCTCCCATCATGCCCATACTCTGAGTTTTCGCTGTTTTAGACTCCCAGCCCGGCAAGGGCTCCGGCAAAAACTTCATGATGTTTTCACTTCTAAGCTGTTGAATGAGCTGTTTGGCATAATCCAGGCTCTCGGCTGCTTCACCATATTCCTTTTCTTTGTATGCCTCGATGGCTTCGGTCATGGCTTCCAATATCTCGTCCGCGCAAGCGGGGATGGCTCCCCAAGAAACGACGATCAATAGTACCGGTAGAATAAATAATTTTTTCAACATGTTTTCCTCCTTTACTTGGTTGCTTTATATTTTCTGTTATGATCGTTCAGAGTTCGCCGTCACCCAAACAGGCTAGTTCACTAGAATAATTGAACAAGCTTCAATTATCACAGGCGGCCGAATAGTTCAACCGGTGTTGTGTGATTTCTGCAACCTGGATTGAGCGGTTTCAGAGTTCAACGTTTCGGTTTTTAAAGACCCAAACAGCTCGTATCGAAAGGATCGTGTCTTCATCTGGTTATAAACCTGTTTCATTCAACAGGACACGCAGGGGATTAACACGATAACGATAATTTTGGTTTAACCGGGATATCTGCCGTGTTCCTGGAATAAATTGTCGCTGCAGCGTTAGAATTCGAGATTTTATTTCTCGGATGAGATAGAATTTTAAAATCGGTAGGTTAGGCTGGTTGATGTAACTTCTCAATAGATTCTGGTGATGCCGCGCAATTTCCTCCGAAATTGGTTGACTTCATGTAAATCGATTTTCACTATAGCCTATTGAGAAGTTACGGGTTGATCAGCTGATAAAGCCAACTGCTGTGCAAGCCGATGGCCTCTTCCGGACAGGTTTCGTGGCAGCAGTAGCAACGGATACATTTGTCATCTTCGATGAAAGCCCGTTCATTAACAAAGCTGATGGCCTCCATGGGACAGCCTTCAATGCAAGTACCGCAAGCAATGCATCTTTCCCAAATCACCCGAGGCCGTACCGTAAACGCATCTTTGAATAAAGGTTCCAGAAGCCGCTGATACCACGGCATCCGGTCCAATCCAAGATTTCCGGCGGATACCCGGGTCCGCTTAAAATCCGGCACTTTCACGTCGGCCAGGTCTGCCCCGATGACCTCAATATCTTCCAGTCGGTTGGGCTTGAGAGCCCTTCGTTCAGCCTCCATAATCACAGGATTTTCGGTCCGTTTAAGACCCATTATTTCGGTTGCCACCACATCCAGCGCCAAAGGATTTTCGGAACCGATGAGCAAGCCGACAGACCGTGGATCTCCGGTTCCCGGGCCATCACCTTCCATGGCCAAAACAGCGTCCATGATGGTCAACCGAGGGGAAACGTATTGAGCCAGATCCAGCAGCATACCGGTAAATCGTTGCATATCATGAAGTTTTGCATGGTAGCCGGTCTTGGCAAGCCCGGGAATCACGCCGAAAATATTTTTAATCGCGCCGGTCATAACGGTAAACAGGTGGGTCTTCATTTTACACAGGTTAAAAACCGCATCTGCTTCATAAACCGGAGTAATAATGTCAAAATGTTTGGTAAGAATACCTTCAGCGAAAGATACCGGCCTGGAAGATGTATCCCAATTGACCGAAATACCGGCCTGATTGGCGGCTTGATGCATACGGTTGGTGTGATAGATCATGTCCAGGGTTTTGCGGGTATAGCGGTAGCCCCCACCGGGCGAGTCGGCGATGACGGGAACCGCGCCGGTTTCTCTGGCCAGCCTGCCGACGGCGGCCACCACCGACGGATGGGTGGAAACCGCCTCTGCTGGTCTGGCCTCACGCAGGAGGTTAACCTTAAGCACGATTTTCTCGCCCTGTTTGGCAAAACGCCCCATGCCGCCCATCAGATCTATCAAGACGCCAAGCTTGTCCTCGACATTATCGTAATCTTTGCATCGAACAATATAGACCTTATTTTCCATAATTCAGACCTCGCCACTCAGCTTGGAAAAATTGCGGTGACAGCCTAATTGTTGTGGGGTTGCATAAATATTGGACATGTATCTACTTCAGGCATTTCATACTTTAGTAATATACACTCTGTTCACCTGTCAAGGAAATTGAAATATCAAAATAAACCTTGCCACCCGGTAAACAAGCTTCTATTATCGTCACTGAAAGCAAAGAGAATTCCCTAACGTTGCAAAAATCGGAGGGCTTCAGAGCCAAGGCGTCAAGGTTGAAATTGTAGTCGCTTACATTGATTTCTTGACAACACAGGATCTGAAGTCCTCCGGCTTTCCCGTAGGGTAAAGAACATGGCAAAATAGACACAAACCTTAATTATTCACCAAATGGGATAACCAGGAAATTATGCTACCACTATGACATTGGTTATGATAACAGACCATTAGCCATTATTTACCATGTTGTTTATGCAAATTAGGGGAGTACTCTCCCGAGAAACCCATTATGAAAATTACCCAAGCAACTTACTGGACTGAGAGGCTGGCATTGACCCGGCCGTATACCATCGCCTATGAGCACATCGATTCGGTGCAAAACCTTTTCGTTCAGCTAAAGACCGACGATGGGGCGATTGGTTTGGGCGTCGCCTCTCCAGCCGAGGAGGTGACCGGTGAGGGCGTGCAGAAGTGTCGGCAGGCTCTGGCCGACAACCTCGAAAATTTGTTGCCCGGAACCGATATTCGATATTTAAAAACACGCCTGCGAGATATGGAAAGCGCCATGCCGGGTGCGCCGGCTGCCCGGGCGGCTATTGACATGGCCCTGCATGATTTATGGGCCAAACATCACGGGCTGCCCCTGGTCGAATTGCTGGGCCGGGTCCACCGCTCACTGCCGACCTCCATTACTATCGGAATTGGGTCCGTCGAAGAATCCATTGAAGATGCCGCAGAGTATATAGGTCGCGGTTTCCGGATACTCAAAGTCAAAATCGGGCGATCGATGGAGGAAGATGTGGAACGTCTGCACCTCATCCGGCAGAAAACGGGCCGGGAAATCATCATCCGGGTGGATGCCAATCAGGGCTATTCGGTCGATCAATTCAAAAATTTTCTCAAACAAACCGCCTCTCTGGCGCTGGAATTGATTGAACAGCCGTTGGCAGCCAGCGACCTTGCCGGAATGCGTCGTCTGCCCGAAGCGGTCAGAAAAAAGGTGGCCGCCGATGAGAGCCTGCTGGATGCCCGGGATCTACTTGCCTGGCTGGGGCCTCCCCAGCCTTTCGGCATCTGCAATATCAAACTTATGAAGTGCGGTGGGATCGCTCCAGCCATGCAGATTGCCGAGCTTGCACACCTTGCAGGTATCGATCTCATGTGGGGCTGCATGGATGAAAGCATTGTCGGTATTGCCGCGGCCCTGCATGCCGCCCTGGCTTCGCCGGCCACCCGTTACCTGGACCTCGACGGCCACCTGGATCTCGCGCGGGATCTGGTAACAGGCGGCTTAGTGATGAAAAATGGTGAACTCGGCCTAACCGATAACCCTGGATTGGGGGTTGAATTAAGGTGATGAAGATCATTCACAACGTGGATTTAATTTTCATCCGGTCTTTATTCCGTTAAAACAACTTTTAGTAGCAATTTTGGATTGTGGATTTTGGATTGCGGATTTGTTGTATCGCTGCGCTCTATCTGTTTATATTAAATTGACAGAATACCTTAAATCCAAAATCTAAAATCCCAAATCCCCAATCTATGAGGAATAAAAGTGGGATCGATTGTCAAAAGAAACATAGCGATAGAACGCATGATTTTCACCATCCCAGGACAAAGGTAATCGGAAATTCACTGAATGAAGGACACAGCACTGATTCTGACAAACGGGCGGCTTGCCACGGCCGATGCCAAGACTGCTCACGGACTGATACGGGGAACTGAGCGCTTCAACCTTGTCGGTGTCATCGACCGAATCAGTTGCGGAAAAGATGCGGGTCAAATCGTTGACGGCCGTCCCAGGAACATACCGGTTTTTGAATCCATTGGCACATTCCTGGAGCATCACCGACAAAAACCAGACTACTGCATCATCGGGGTGGCGTTGAGTGGTGGCAGGCTGCCCGAAGATTGGAACGATATTCTGCTGGATGTCCTGAACGCCGGGATAGGCATTATCGGTACCATGCACCATTTATTAAGTGAGAAACCGATATTGCGCGCAGCCGCCCGTAAAAATGGTGTGGAGATTATTGATCTGCGTAAACCAAAACCCATTGACCAGCTACATTTCTGGAGTGGTGAGATTCTTAAGGTCCGTGCGGCTAAAATTGCTGTCCTGGGGATGGATTGCGCCATCGGAAAAAGAACCACCGCCCGTATCATCACAGAAATGTGCCGGCAGGAGGGGATCCGGACCGAAATGATTTATACCGGCCAGACCGGCTGGCTGCAGGGGTACCAGCATGGGTTTATTTTTGATGCCACCCTCAATGATTTTGTCAGCGGTGAGCTCGAACATGCAGTGGTGGAATGTGATCACCAGTCCTCACCGGACCTGATTTTAATCGAAGGACAATCCGGATTGAGAAATCCATCCGGACCTTGCGGCTCTGAAATTATTGTTTCAGCGAATGTAAAAGGCGTTATACTGCAGCACGCACCCTTCCGGAAACACTACGAGGACCTTGAGCATCTAAACTGCCTGATGCCCGAGGTCAAAGACGAAATTGAACTGATCCGGATGTACGGCGCACAAACCCTGGCCGTCGCATTGAACGGCGAAGGGGGAACTGACGAGGAGCTTTCCGATTACCGGCAAGACCTTGCCCAACGACTCCAGCTTCCCGTCGTATGTCCGCTGTACGAAGGGACGGCCGACCTGCTGCCGGTCATACGACGGTTCATCTCGCAGCAACATCACCAATGCTGATATAGGCGCGTGGACTGCACTCTATGATGGCGTCTGGCAGGCTGTTGATGATACGGCGTCAAGAGTGAAAGACCGAAAAGCTGTAATAGGCATGACCGATGGCGAAACGGTCCTGTGCGCCACTGCGCGGGAAATCTAGCATGGCTGGACCGTGCATGAATTCAAGGAAAGATTCCAAAGCAGTCATTGTTTGTGTCTTTGTGCCTTTGCCTGCCCAGTGAAATATTTATCCCGTTGAATTTTGCAAGTGATAACTCTATAGTAAATAACAAAGAGACAGCTATTCAATTGGGCCGTAGTCCATTTCACCGGGGTGGCGATTCTATCCGGATATCCGGATTGGGTATCTATCATCCGGAGTAGTTGAACCATGGATACCATCTTAAAAAAAATATTCGAAGGCACCGCCACCGAAACAGGAAAAGGATTTTTTAGCGCGTTGGTAAAAAATCTGGCCCTGGCACTGGATGTTCCGGCAGCCTGGGTGACCGAGAACGTTGACAAATCTCGCCAATTCCTGGTGCTGGCCTTCTGGCTAGACGGTAAATTAACGGAGAACTGGGAATTAAAGGCCGAAGGAACCCCTTGCGAGGCGGTGTTGGTTGAAGGACGTATGGTGCAAGTGCCCGATAACATCGAAGAAGTATTCCCGAATGATCCGGATTTGGGGCCGATGGGCATCGAAAGCTACGTTGGGGTGCCATTTAAGGACAAGGACGGTCATGTCCTCGGCCACTTGGCGGTATTCGATCGTCGACCCATGCCCGAATCTGAAGAAAAATTAGCCATCATTCGAATCTTCGCTGCCCGGGCGGCATCCGAGCTGCGCCGTATCCGGGCCGAAGCGCTGGTGCGCGAAAGAGAAGAAAAACTTTCCCGCCTGCTGAACAGTGCGCCGGATGCCATCGTGGAACTGGACAAGGACCTGAACGTCACCCTCTTGAATTCAGCGGCTGAAAATGCCTTCCGGGTGAATGCCCAAGAAATATTGGGGCGCCACTTCTCCGACTTTATGTCCCAGGACACGTTTTCCCATCTACGCAATCTGACCCAAGAACTGTCCACTGGCAAGAAAGGATCTGCTCATAGATGGGTCCCGGAAATTCTCACGGCCGTTTGTACTGACGGATCGACTTTTCCGGCCGAGGCCACGCTGTCACGCTCCGGCAATCGTGGCCGGATCTCCTATACATTAATCTTACGAAACATCAACGACCGGCTGGCCGCAGAGGAAAAAATACACACACTGAGCATCGAGACCGAGCACCTAAGGGAGGAGATCCGGGCTCTGGGTAATTTTGACAATATCATCGGCACCAGCATCCCGCTCATGAAAGTCCTCAATGATGTGGATCAGGTGGCCCCAACCAACGCCACTGTCCTGATTCACGGGGAGACCGGCACGGGAAAGGAGTTGATTGCCTGGGCCATTCACGAAGCCAGTCAAAAACGGGAGCGTTCGCTGGTCAAGGTAAATTGTGCGGCCATTCCGGCAGGTCTCATGGAGAGCGAATTTTTCGGCCATGAAAAAGGTGCCTTTACCGGCGCCACCCAAAAGCGGGTGGGACGCTTTGCCCTGGCCGACGGCGGTACCATATTCCTGGACGAGGTCGCGGAACTGCCGGCCGATCTTCAGGCCAAACTGTTGCGGGTGTTGCAGGAAGGCGAGTACGAACCTGTGGGGAGTTCCCGGACGCTCAAAGTGAATGTACGGGTGATCGCCGCTACCAACCGCGACCTTCAAAAAGCCGTTGACGAAGGAAATTTCAGGCAAGATCTCTATTACCGCCTGAACGTGTTTCCGATTCAACTCCCACCGCTGCGCGAACGCGGGGACGATGTCGTCCTGCTATCCCAGGCATTTGTTGAAAAATTGACCCGTCAATTGGGCCGCACCATCACGCCCCTCTCGCGGGAAGACATCATCCGCTTAAAAAGCTATCCTTGGCCCGGAAATATCAGGGAACTGCAAAACGTCATCGAACGGGCCGTGATCACCGCCCGTGATGGGCGGCTCAATCTCGACCGCGCCCTACCCGAAACCGCCCAGGATTCGGAAAACCCCCAAGCAGCCGAGGCCTCCTCCGATGATAATCCGATCAAGACCGCTGCCCAAATACAAGAGTTGGAGCGGGAAAACCTGATCCGCGCCTTGAAAGCCACCGACGGGCGAATTTCCGGCAAAAAAGGCGCTGCCAAACTTCTGGGCCTGCCGCCCTCCACCCTGAATTCTCGCCTCAAAACGCTGGGACTGAAACGGTCTCTTTGAAAAAATTGCGAAATTTCGTTAATTAGCGAGATATCGCCATCCATTTCAGCGAGATATCACTATCCGCTCTGAAATTCAGTTCGCAATCTCCCACCGAATTAAGCACCTATCTTATTGATATTTTTATATTTTATAGCCGTTCTCTCCACCTGGCACAGTGTGTGCTAATGTCTATATCCAACTACCCGAAAAGATGCCAATCATTTTTTCGAATCGTTTTAAGGGCAAATCGCCCGCAAATCAAACTGAAAGGATTTTGAAAATGGATACTGCAATAAATATCACCGAGGAATTTAATCTCCGGCAGCGTGACCAATTCATGGAGCGCATGATCCAGTCGACGAGCGGATATTTCGATATACTGACGATCTATCTGGGCGAGCGCCTTGGGCTATACCGGGCGCTGGACAAACAAAAAACACTGACATCCGAAGAATTGGCCGCCCGTACCGGAACCTACGAACGCTATATCCGGGAGTGGCTGGAACAGCAAACCGTGGCCGGGATCATTGAGGTTATCGATCCTGCTGCCTCACCTCAAAAACGGCGCTATCACCTGCCCGCCGGACATGCCGAAGTCCTCCTGGACCGGGACAGCGTCAACCACCTGGCACCCATGGTCCGACTGCTGGTGGGAATCGGCCGTCCCCTGCCGACCCTTGTTGAGGCCTTCCGTACCGGCCAGGGAGTGCCCTGGGACGCCTATGGCGAGGATTCTCGGCAAGGCGTGGCCGAATTGAATCGACCTCTATTCCTCCATCAATTGGGTCAGGAGTATCTGCCGATTGTCAAGGATGTCCATCGTCGGCTGCAGGCCGATCCACCCGCCCGGGTGGCGGACATGGGATGCGGCCTGGGCTGGTCCGGTATCGGCATGGCCAAGGCCTATCCCAAAATCAGGGTGGACGGTTTCGACTTGGACCCCGCCTCCATTGAGACTGCCCGCGTCAATGCCAAAGAGGCCTACCTGGAAGATCGCGTCCGGTTTTATGTTCGCGATGCCGGTGATCCATCCTTGAAAGGAAAATATGATTTGGTTACGGCCTTCGAGTGTATTCACGACATGGCCGACCCGGTGGCGGCGCTAAAGACCATGCTTGACTTGGCGGGTTCGGATGGCAGCGTCATCATCATGGATGAGCGCACCGCTGAAACATTTACACCCCAGGGTAATGAAATTGAAGCGCTGTTATACGGCTTTAGTATTCTGACATGTCTACCCGCCGGAATGGCGGAAAAACCGTCGGTGGAAACCGGCACGGTCATGCGACCCGATACCCTTCGCCGTTATGCCGCGGAGGCCGGATTCTGCGATGTCGAGATCCTGCCCATTGACAACTTTTTCTTCCGTTTCTATCGCTTAAAAACAGTATGCGGATGATGTTCTACGATTTCGGTGAAATTCCGGGAGACAAGACCATCATCAGCGAAGGCTACGAACTGGTTGACTTCAACGTCGCAGTCAAACGAGCCATTACCGGAGGCACCGGAAAGTACTTGTTTGCCCGTGGAGAAGCAAAACAAGCGCTTCTCGGTTTCAACGAGTCAATGGGCGTCAGTCTTCGCTTTAGGCTTAAAGTAAAGTAGTACTTAACCCCACAATCCGGATAAACCCAAAAAAATCGCCACAAAGCCGCCAAGACACAAACAATAGATGTTTATTATGAGTAAACTTCGTGTCCTGGTGTCTTAGTGGCGAAATATTTTGTTAGATAAATCCTTGCTGTATATTCAACTAAGAGACTTACATGACGGACAGTGAAATACACAGGCAGCAAACAACCGTCAGGGCTATCCAGTCCCGTTTGCTTGCAGCCAGTTCGGGGTCCGTGCGGTGCTCTGTGAAAGCTCTGGCTTCTAAAGCGATGACCAAATCATCTGCGCGTTCAAAAATTCGGCGCATTAAGGGAAATCCAAATTTTGTTAACCGATATAGGGGATTTTTTCTGTTCTCTACTGCCCGGGCTTTTAGGGCGGCCGCTGTTGCGCCGGCCTGATTGAAAATTACCGGCAAAAAACGCAGGATTAATCCCATCATAACGGCAACTTTTTTTTCAGGAATCAAGGGAACGGGTTTTAGAAACCACTGGACGGCAGCTTTGATGGTCGCCGGCGGGGTCGTTGATATAAATGCAAATCCAAGCATCACAATAAGGGACAATCGCCAGCAAACCAGGATACCATTGTAGATGCCCTGCATGGAGACGGTAATATAGTCAAAATCGATTAAGGGGATTCCGTCGGTCGCGAGCACCCGGGCCGCAAAGATCAGCAAAAGCAAAATTAAAAAATAGCGTATCTCCTTTAACCCGGAAAAAAGTGGTAGACGAGTCCAGAGAATGATTCCCAGCAATAGGAGAGTTAAAAATCCAAGCCCCCATAAATATGCGTTTAAACCAACCAGACTGATAAATATGACAAAAGCAATTTTAAACCGGGCATCTAGCCGGTGCAGCAGTGAATCGCCGGCAGTATAACTAAAGGATGTCAATTCTGCCACGATTCAGCCTCCAACCCCAGTCGGCAATTACAGGGTTTGCGGACACCAAAGGCTTCAAGATCGCAAACGATATCAACAGGCGCCCCATCCCTGACAATTTCGCCGGCTTGCATAATGATCAGACGATCCGTGTGGGCGATAATCTTCTCCGGGTCATGGGTGGCTACCACAATGGTTTGGCCGGATTGATTCAGGGTCAGGATGTGTTGCAGCACCTGCTTGACACCCGGATAATCCAAACTTGAAAAGGGCTCATCAAAAACGATTACCCGGGGTTCCATGGAGAGGATACCGGCAATGGCAAGCCTTCGCTTTTCACCCCCGGAGAGAAGATGCGGCCGCTGATCAGCAAGACGTTGCAGCCCGACAACATGCAGGGCTTTCTCAACCCTTTTTTTGACCTCACCGCGTTCCAGGCAAAGGTTTTCCGGCCCGAAGGCCACATCCTCGTAAACGGTTTCACCAACTATCTGACTGTCGGCATCCTGAAACATCATTCCCACAAATTGTCGTGCCTTCAATAAATCTTCTTCAACCGGGACGCCGACCAGGCGGACGACCCCCTCACTTGGCAAAAGCAGCCCATTTAAATGCCTTAGCAGGGTTGTTTTGCCCGATCCATTGTGCCCGACAATCACCACCAGTGATCCTTCCCGAATACCCAGGTTGATGTCCTTTATACCGATGGTACCGTCGTTGAAACGATGGCTTAGGTTTTCAATTTCGATGATGTTCATATCGGGTTGCGGGTTGCGAGTTGCGGGTTGCGGGTTATGGGTTGTGAGTTGCGCATTGCGAGTTGCGAGTTGCGAGTTACGGGTTGCGGGTTGCGGGTTGCGGGTTACGCGTTGATAGTGCAAAGTATCCTATTCTAATTCGGAACTCGGAACTCGGAACCCGGAACTCGTATTACTGGCCTTAAAGCTCTCGCAATCAATGCCGCCGCGACTATCTTTAAGGCGTCGCCCACCAGAAAGGGGTACATGCCCGCCAGCATTGTTTTAAACCAGGTCATGCCGGTCAGAATCTTCAACCAGGTCACGCCGCACGCATACAGGACTACCGTTGCGCAAATCATTGCCAGGATATCGTAGCCGACTCGCTTGCCGGTTTTTTCAGAAATATATCCGGCAATGAAAACAGCCGGAAGATAGCCCATCAGATAGCCGCCGGTGGGCCCCACGATTCGTCCGATGCCGCCCAGCCCGCCGGCAAACACCGGCAGCCCGCACGCACCCGTCAGCAGATAGACGGCAACGCCGGCGAGTCCCCAACGGCTTCCCAGCAGAAGGCCTGCCAGAAAAACGAACATATTCTGCAAAACGATGGGTACCGGTCCTATGGGAATGGCGAGAAACGCGCCGGCCGCCATTAATGCTGCCAGCAGGGAGGCATACACCATCATTCGTAGCTGGTTTGTATTATCCATTATTGATGGAAACAATCTCCGTATACAATTTTTTTATGGCTGCCATCCGCAAGTTCCAACACCAGCGCACCGTCTTGTTCGACATCGACCGCTAAGCCTTCGGATACCTCTTTGTGGGTAACGATTTTGACCTGTCGGTTCAATGTAACGGTGTACTTTTTCCATTCTGAAATGACATTTTCAAACTTTGCTTTTTTTAGGCGCTGATTGAATTCAGCCAGAAATCGGTCCAACAGCGTTTTTTTTGAAATTTCCCGGCCGGCAATTTTTTTTAATGAAGATGCTCCGGGTTCAACCACGGATGGATCGTTGTTGACGTTAATGCCCATACCGATATTGATAAAAAGAATCCGATCTGTCTCGGCCTCCAGTTCGGAGAGCATCCCCGAAATTTTATAACCATCCACCAAAATATCATTGGGCCATTTGACGGCGGCATCGATTTGAAATAACTCGCGCAATACATGTGCCAGCGTCAACGAGGCCAAAAAATTAACCCTGGAACTCAACAGCACGGGAAGGTCCGGCCGCAGCACCATGGTGAAATATAGACCACCGTCATCCGATCGCCACTGCCGCTTTAATCTCCCCCGGCCTTTGGTCTGCCGTCCGGCAATGACCACGGTAAAATCAGGGCAGTTTTTGCGAGCCAGTTCTTTGGCCGTATCCATGGTAGAAGACAGTTCGGGATAATACAAAATGTTGAAACCGCGATCCGAAAATTCCCAGGGAAAAGGGATATCCGGGGAGCCGATCAGCCGGTATCCGGTGGTGGTTGACATAATCTGGTAGCCGAGTTCCTGCAATTTGTGGATGTGCTTCCAGATCGACACCCTTGAAATTCCCAAGGTTTTACTGAGCGCTTCGCCGGATACGGTGGCGTTCTGTGTCCGGAGTTCTTTAAGCAATTGTCCTTTTTTCGACGGATTGTTTTTCATTGGTTAACCCTAAAAATTTTTTAGGTTAACGGAACGATTGATAAAAGTCAAATTAAATATTGAAACTATCAACTAAACGGCAAACAACAAATGGGAAAGATTGGGGTGTGAATCAAGACTGAAGGCTATTGGCGTATCAATGGCAATTGCGGTATGTCAGCATGTAAAGTGTAAGAGTGCTGGAACAGTGGAGTTGTGGAATGTTGGGCTTAAAATCGGAAAAATTCCTTAATTACTCATTCGTCAATATTCATTTTTTTTATGATTATCCCACCCATCCATCGATCTGAGGTAAAACATCCACTCCTTTGGATAGGGCGTAAGATTGCATGATGCGCATGATTTCTTTAATTTTGTCTTCCGGTAGGGACACCGGGGCAAACGTGTCCAGCCGTTCTGTGACCTCTGCTAATGAATGTTGTCGTTTTCCAATACCGCCGGTTTTTTACATTCCTGATCATAAATTGCAAAACAAGAAGGTCTCGTCTCAAGAGCCTTGTCCACCATCCCACCGGGAATGTAGGAAACTTTTTCTTTAACATCGACCCTGGCACCGCCGTCCTCTAAAATCCCCAATGCCTCTTCGTTGTCCACCATCACACCGAAGTTTTCGAGCAAGTCATAGGCCGCTGTAATAATTTTCCGGATATCGTCCGATTCAAGTATCTCAAGCTTTGGTCGTTTCAAGATCTCCTCCGCTAATTAATCCGCCTTAAAAAAACATTTTGGGTTGGGAATTGTTATTTTGAGAACTGAAGAAAGTAATTTGATCAAAAGTCCGGCAGATTAATTAATTTATGCTTCGCATTTTTTTTGTTTTTAACTCTTTTCAGCTACTTATGTAAACAAAAATACGGCTCATCCGCACCGGGTATTTTTATTTTTCACGGTGGAGTATTTAAAAACATGTAACTACTAACCAATAAGTCTGCCTTCAAAAATCTGCCCTCTGTCCTCTGACCTCTGAATTCTGACATCTGTCATCTGCCCTCTGTCATCCGTGTTCTGTCATCCGTCCTCTGACATCTGCTTTACCCCTATGCGCCATGCCCTGCGCCCTATGCCCTAAGCCCTTTGCCCTAACCCCTTCGCCCTATGCCTTATTGTAAACCACCTCACCGCTCACCACCGTCATCTCTATTTCGACATCCGGCCAGTTTTCAGGGGGGAGATTAAAAAGATCCCGGCCATAGACGGTAAGATCCGCCCATTTGCCGGGTTCAATCGATCCCAATTTGTCCTCCCGCCGGGTGGACCAGGCCGCCGCCGCAGTGAAGCCCGAGATGCAGTCTTCGAGAGACAGCTGTTGTTCGGGAAACCATCCACCCTGCGGTTCTCCTGTCACGGTTTGACGCGTGACGGCTGCGTGGATCCCATAGATCGGGTTAATTGTTTCCACCGGTGCATCTGAACCGAATTGAAGCCGCAGACCGGCTTGGAGCAATGACTTCCAGGCATAGGCATAGCGACATCTTTCCGGCCCCCAACGTTTGTCGGCCGGTTCCCAATCCGTCGGGATAAACACCGGCTGCACCGACGCCACCACGCCCAGGTCGTGAAAAAGCGACAGATCCTGGGGACGGTAGAGTTGCACATGCTCCAGTCGATCTCGGTGGTCTCCCGGATACTGTTTACGAGCGGCGGCAATACTTTCCAGCGCATTGGTTACGGCAAGATCACCGATGGTATGAATCGCCACGTCACAGCCGTGGCTGTATGCCAGTTTAATTTTTTCTTCCAGAATTTCCCTTTCGAGGCAGGCAATACCGCACTCGCTGGGATCATCGCTATAGGGGTCATGCATTAGGGCCGTACCGGAACCCAGGGAACCATCAGCAAACAGTTTCACATGGTTGAACCAGAGCCGCTCGCCGCCAAAGCCGGCGGTGATCCCTCGGCCGGCGGCTTCTTCCAGATCATCGGGAGGCAGCAGGTGGTAGACCCGCACCTTTAGCATTCCTTCCGCTTCCAAAGCCGCAAATGCTTCCCATTCTTGAAGTGTTTCACAAGTATGTACGCCGGTTATCCCGCATCGCAGGGCATCTTCTTGCGCGGCCAGAACCATCTGTTTACGTTCTTCTAATGTGGCCGGCGGGATATGGGCCTCGATGATGTCGCGGGCCTCGCGCAGTAACCCGGTGGGCTCACCACTGTCGGGGTCTTTGTCGATTTGCCCGCCGGCGGGATTGGCCGTCTCGCGGGTAACGCCGGCCAGGCCAAGGGCTGCCGTATTGACCCAGATGCTGTGCCCGCAGGCACGCACCATCATGGCCGGGTTGGCGGGGACAATGT
>Ga0316196_10000503_pt1 | contig 15423 bp, 11 predicted proteins | sample Eddsed2cm_MG_FD_204938 | JGI IMG/M metagenome (GOLD analysis project Ga0316196, IMG submission 204938) | Coastal sediment microbial communities from Maine, United States - Eddy sediment 2 cm | ecosystem: Environmental > Aquatic > Marine > Coastal > Sediment | place: USA: Maine | collected... | reverse complement strand
CACCAGAAAGTCCATGACGTGCCGGGATACCACGTGCACAAGGAAAACAAGGACGAGCCGCTTGATGTCCAATATGAGCCGTCGCATCCGGTCGACCTGATCGAAGGTGGTGTGCTGCACCAATTGGCTGGCGAAACCCGGGTCATGGTTAATTCCCTGCATTCTCAGGGTGTTGCCAAACTGCCGGACGGTGTAACGGTTGAGGCTATTGCCGACGACGGATTGATCGAAGCATACACAGTCGACGGTGTTCCGGGCTTTGCGCTGGGTGTGCAGTGGCACCCGGAGTGGCAAGTAACAAGAAACGAATTTTCGATGGCAATTTTCAAGGCGTTTGGTGATGCGTGCAGGGCGTACGCTGGCCAGCGACAGGTGTAACGTGGGTGAGCAAGATATTTTTCAGGCCTGGTTGACAGATCGCAAGATCGAGGACGTTGAGGCATTTGTTCCGGACATGGCTGGGTCCGCTCGTGGCAAGGTTGTGCCGGCTGACAAGTTTGGCGGTGGGCAGATGAAAATGCCTGAGGCTATCTTCGCCCAGACGATCTCGGGTGACTACGTCGCCAACGAACACAACGTCGAAGATCGCGACATGTTGCTGGTCCCGGACTCGACAACATTGCGCCCGGTACCCTGGGCCGTTGATCCGGCGGCATCTGTGTTTCTCGATTGCTATCACAGCGATGGTTCACCGGTGGAGGCATCGCCGCGTGGGGTTCTGCGCAGTGTCCTTGGTAAGTATGAAGCGCAAGGCTGGGTGCCGGTCGTGGCGCCTGAGGTCGAGTTCTACCTGTTGAATGCGCATTCGGACCCGAATGCAGAGGCCGAACCACCGGAGGGCCGGCTCGGTCGGACTGAGGGGGCTCGTCAGCCGTACAGCATCGATACGATGAACGACTTCGAACCGTTCATTAACGATCTCTACAAATACTGCGAGGAGCAGGGCATTCGCATCGATACCCTGTCCCAGGAAATGGGCCCCGCCCAATTCGAAATCAATTTCCTGCACGGCAATCCGATAGAGCTTGCGGACCAGGTGTTCCTGTTCAAACGCACGGTTCGCGAGGCCGCGATCGAACACGAGATGCACGCGACGTTCCTTGCCAAACCCATGGCCGAAGAAGCGGGCAGTGCGCTGCATATTCACCAGAGCATTGTCGACAAGAGCGGCCAGAATATTTTCTCGACCAAAAAGGGCGAGCCGAGCGAATTGTTTTACGCATATTTGGGCGGCTTGCAGCGCTACATGCCGGACGCGATGCTGCTCTTTGCGCCCTACGTGAATTCCTACCGCCGTTTTCTCAACCCCTGGTCGTCACCGGTGAACCTTGCTTGGGCAATCGATAACCGCACTGTCGGTCTGCGCGTGCCGGATTCCGATCCAGACAATCGCCGCATAGAGAATCGACTGGCCGGGTCCGACGTGAATCCTTATCTCGCGATTGCCGGGACACTGGCTTGTGGCTACCTGGGCATGATGGAAGGGTCGAAACCTTCCGAACCCACCGAGGGCAGCGCCTACGGCGAAGACTTTTCACTGCACCGGCATATTTATGTCGCGACCGATGCGCTGCGCGAGAGCAACGCGATGCGCAGCATGCTCGGGGAGACCTTCGTCGACCTGTATTGCAATCTCAAGGATGATGAGTACAAGGAATTTCAGGAAATCATCACGCCGTGGGAGCGTGAGATCCTGATGTTCAACGTCTGAGGAGGCGTTACATGGCAGCAATCGAAAAACCGACGGGACCGGATCTGCAGGCTCTCGACAGAGAGCATCACCTGCACCCGTTCACCGATCACAAAGAACTGCACGAGAAAAAATCGCGAATCATCACGAGCGCCGACGGCGTGTATATCTTTGACTCGGATGGCAACAAGATACTTGATGGCATGTCGGGACTGTGGTGCGTCAATGCCGGTTACGGTCGCGACGAAATTGTTGATGCGGCTGCGGCGCAGATGCGGGAGTTGCCGTACTACAATAATTTCTTCCAGTGCGCACATCCTCCGTCAATTGAGCTTGCGTCCATGCTGCAGAAGGTCAGCCAGCCTCAATTCAATCGCGTGTTTTTTGCGGGTTCGGGTTCGGAGTCGAACGACACTGTCGTACGTGCGGTAAGACGTTACTGGGATCTCATGGATCAGCCTGAACGTCACACGATCATTAGCCGCAAGAATGCCTATCACGGTTCGACTGTAGCGGCGGCCAGCCTGGGCGGCATGACGCCGATGCACAAACAGGGCGGGTTCATACCGGGCATCGAGCACGTCGAACAGCCCTACTGGTTTGGCAGTGACAGGAGCCTGTCGCCGGACGAGTTCGGCATCGCAGTAGCCCGGTCGATCGAAGACAAGATTAACGAAGTGGGGCCAGACAAGGTTGCCGCATTCATTGGTGAGCCTGTGCAGGGCGCCGGCGGCGTGATTATTCCGCCCGATACCTATTGGCCGGAGGTGCAACGTATCTGTGACGAGTACGGCATCCTGCTGATTTCTGACGAAGTCATCTGCGGCTTCGGTCGCATGGGCGAGTGGTTCGGCGCGGATTACTATGGCACGCGTCCCGACTTTATGCCGTTCGCAAAAGGTGTGACGTCCGGCTACCTGCCACTCGGCGGTGTCATGATCAGTGATCGTGTTGCCGATGTGCTGATCGACAAGGGGGGTGAGTTCTACCACGGCTACACCTACTCCGGTCACCCGGTTTCTTGTGCGGTCGCGATAGAGAACATTCGAATTTTGCAGCGAGAGAATCTTGTTGAACGAGTAAAGAACGACATCGGCCCTTACCTGAAGAAGGGCTGGAATAAGCTCGCCGAACATCCACTCGTCGGCGAGGCACGCATGGTTGGCTTGCTGGGTGCGCTCGAACTCGTCAGAACCAAGGAACCGATGGTGCGTTTCGACGAGAAGCAGGGGGTTGGCACGATTTGCCGCGACTTCCTTGTTAACAACGGTTTGGTCATGCGCGCGGTCGGTGACACATTGGTCGCTGCACCACCTTTCATACTTTCGTACGAAGAGGCCGATGAAATGATCGAAAAGGCCTGGAAGTGCCTGGACCTGACACAGCAGGCGATTGCCTAGCCTGCGAGGGGGATTTGTGACGGATAAGGAAGGCGGCGACCACGCGATACAGCGTGAAAATCTCTACGGCACGACACCTGAACCGACGTACGCGGGTGTCACGTCTTTTATGCGTCGCAAATATACGCGCGACCTCAAGGGCGTTGACGTCGTTGTAAGTGGTGTGCCGCTGGATACGGCAACAACCAACCGACCCGGTACTCGCTTCGGTCCGCGCGCGATTCGCGCGGCCTCGACCATCATGGCGTGGGAACGGCCGTACGGCATGGAGTTCGACCCGTTCGACAAGCTCGCCGTCGTTGACTATGGCGACTGCTTTTTCGATTTTGGCCGTCCGCAAGGGGTACCCGATGCGATCGAGGCGCACGCAACGCAGATCATCAGCCAGGGACCCGGCCTGTTGTCACTCGGGGGCGATCATTTCGTTGCTTACCCGCTCCTGAAAGCGCACGCGAAAAAACACGGCGCGCCACTATCACTGATTCACTTCGATGCACATAGCGATACCTGGGCAGACGAAGACGATCGCATTGACCACGGCACGATGTTTTTCCATGCCGCGAAACAAGGTGTTGTGGATCCGTCCACGTCGGTACAAGTTGGCTTGCGCACCACCAATCACGACACGATGGGGTTCAACGTCCTCGATGCACCGTGGGTACACGAAAATGGCATCACCGCGGTCATCGAAAAGATAAAGGCGGTCGTTGGTGACAATCCTGCCTATCTGACGTTCGACATCGATTGCCTGGATCCAAGCTGTGCGCCGGGAACCGGTACGCCGGTTTGCGGCGGCCTGACAAGCTACCAGGCGCTGGAGATCCTGCGCGGGCTGGCTGGCATCAACCTGGTCGGCATGGACATTGTCGAGGTCGCGCCGGCTTACGATGTTGGTGAGATCACGGCATTGGCAGGCGCAGCACTCGCGATGGAGATGCTGTACCTGTACGCCTGCCGCCCGACCTAGCCTGTGAACCCGACAAAGCTGCTGCAATTTTTTGATGCGCGCAAGGAACGCGAAGAGCCGCTCGTGCTTGTAACTGTATTCGAGACCGAGGGCTCGACCTACAGCAAATCAGGTGCACAAATGCTCGTGGACCAAAACGGTGTGTTTCGCGGCATGTTGTCGGGCGGGTGCCTCGAGGGAGACCTGGCCACGCGTGCGCAGCAGGTGCTGGAGAGTGGACACGCGCAATCGGTGACCTATGACCTCGGCAAAGATGACGACGAGCTGTGGGGCATGGGTGTCGGCTGCGACGGTCTGATGCGTATGGTGTTACAGCCAATCCGGCCTGAAGACGGCTATCAACCATTCGCCGAAATCGCCGGGATCTGGCGTGGCGATACGGCAAGGCGGATCATGATCGAGGTCAACGCCGAGGGCGTGGACGAGATTGCCGTTCTTGTTGAACCACCGCCACAGATACTGGTGCTGGGAGCCGGCCTTGATGCAGAACCTGTCGTGCGATTCGCTGCCGAACTCGGCTGGCGTTGCACCGTGGCTGACCACCGCCAGGCCTATGTAGACACCGGCGATTTCGCCGCGGCTGTCGCATGCCACTGCATACCTGTGGGAGAGCTGGGCGCACAACTGGACCTGTCGCGTTTTGACGCGGCAGTCGTGATGAGCCACCACCTGGTCAGCGATCGCGCCTATTTGCAGCAACTGGCCGACACAGATATTGGCTACATTGGTCTGCTTGGTCCGGAGCAGCGTCGGGAGCGCTTGTTGGCGGATCTTGGGAAGTTGGCGGACAAACTGCAGTCGCGGCTATATGGTCCGGCAGGCCTCAATCTCGGGGGCAGGGGACCGGCACCGATCGCGCTTTCGATCGTCGCGCAGATACAGGAAAAACTCGCGGCGCCTAGTTGAGTTTTGGCTGCTCGCCCGGGAAAAACACGCGAATGATCAGATCGCCCAATTCTGCAATTTGATCGTCACAATCCAGATCGATATTGCTCGTGCTTTTGAGTTCGAGTTTGAGCGCTATCAGTCCGCCAGCGCATACCCGGATCATGTTGAACAACATCGCGGCACTGCCCGGCGGAGCTACGCCGATTTTCTGCAGGCCGACCAGGGCATTTTCCACCTCACTGAACAATGGTCGCAGGTGTTGCTCGATCAGCCATTCCAGGCGGTCGCTCTCGTAATTCGCCTCCTGCAGAATGATGCGATGCAGGGCTGGCTGGCTGCGCGAATAGTGCAGGTAGGTGCGAATAAAAGCCTCGGCTTTGGCCTTCGGCTCCACGTCGGGAACCTCGGCCATCGCTTTGACGAGCGATATGTTGAACTCGCGAAAAATGCGGTCGGTGGCGGCGCGCCACAACTGGTCCTTATTCTTGAAATGGTAGGTAATCAGTGGGTGGTGAACGCCGGCACGATCGGCTATGTCGCGAGTGGACGTGCCCTTGAAGCCGTTCTCGGAGAATGCCTCGATAGCCGCATCGAGCAGTTTCTGCTGCGTCACGACACTCCGTTGTTGTTGTTTTCGTTCGGGTTTTCCGGCTACTTCGGTTGTCTGGGCGTCCAAGAATCGCTCCCCTGTTGAGGTTCCTGAATGCGCAAGATTATAGTGATCGTTTGAACTAGTCCAATTTGGAAAAGATAGTTTCCGAAATGGTCAGTAGCGTTGGCTCACTCGATCGCAAACATCATGCGTACCGCGGCACGCTTCTGAATCGCAACACCGTTTTCGATAACGGGCTCGAACTCCCAGTCCTCGACCGCATTGGTGGCCGAATTAACGAAGGTATCGCCCGGGTCCGAGTCACGAATCTCAACATCGGTGACAGTGCCGTCGATGTCTACAGTGAACAGCACGTCGACCCAACCTGAAAGGGCGCGACGCTGTGCCGCTCGCGGGTATTTCGGCGCGACGTAACGGGTTCGCCGCAATGAACTGACCGAGACAGGACTCGAGTTGATGGCTGATGGGGCAGGCGCTGTTTGCTGCTGTGTCGAAACACTGGCTTGCACGGGTTCCGCGGCAGCTCCAACTGTAGCGCTGGCAGCGGCGACTGCGATATCGACGCCAGCGCCCACGTTGTTGGCAGCCTGCTCTTCTGCAACCGGTTCAGTGGTGGTCTGCTCTGTTACGCCTTGCGATGGGAGCTCTTCCGGTTGTTGAACGGCTGGCTGCTCGCTGGCCTGCTGAACGGTGATCGCCTGTTCGGCGGCAGACTGATCGTCGGCTGCGGCTTGTTCCGCAGCAGCTTTCTCGGCTGCGACTTGCTCCGCGGCAGCCTTCTCGGCTGCGACTTGCTCCGCAGCAGCTTTCTCGGCTGCGACTTGCTCAGCTGCGGCGCGTTCTTGCGCCGTTCTTTCGGCAGCTGCGCGATCGGCAGCAGCTTTGTCGGCAGCGGCACGAATCTCTTGCTGGCGGCGATCCCGCGCACCAGACAAAGCAGCCGTTGAGGCCGCAAGGTCGCCGTTTGACGGATCAAGGCGACGTGCGTCAGAGAGTAATGCCTCGGCGTTGTCGAAGTTGCCCTGGTCAATTTGCTCACGTGCCTGTAGTACCAGCCTGCTCGCAACGACACCCAGTCCCTGCCTGGCCGCGGCATTTCCAGGGTTATTTCTGAGGGCAAGCTCGAAGTAGTAACGCGCGTTGTCATTGGACGGTGCAATCAATTTGCCTTCCTCGAGACGCGCATTGGCCTGTGCGATGACATCATCGACGCGGTGCGTACCCAATGCGGCTTTCAACTCGTCTTCAACCACATTGATCTCGGATCTGTCCGGGATGATCAGGGCCTGTGCCGCAGTGATCTCAATTTGCGCGTCTTCAAATCGAGACTCACGAATCGCAGCTCGCGCATTGATCATGTAGTTTCGCAGCTGCATCTGGGTTACTTGTGCGTTCAGGAACGGCAGGCGTGGGTTGTCCGGGTTGGCCAGTCCAACGGCTTGCAAAGCAGCCTGCGCATCGTCAACACGGCCTTCCAGCAGCGCTGACTCGGCCAATCCGAGTGCCCGTCCGATCACCTCGTCCAGCCCTTGCTGTGCAACGGGATCTCCCGGTGCGGCCTCAAGTGCGAATAAATACAGCTCTATTGCATTGCTGCCAGGCGGGTTGAATATCCGGCCGGCATTTGTGGCGAGCTGCGCCTCGTCAATCAGCTCATCGACGCTGAGCGTCTCGGGAATAATGACCCTGGTTTCAAAAGCAGGGTCTCCAGGCGCAAACTCGTCTGCAGCCGAGTCCGGCGCCGCGGCAACCGGCTCGCCCGTTGTTGAATCAATCGCCGCCTCGTCAGACCCGCTAAACAACCAGAAACCAATTCCGGCTACGACAATAAGTGCGGCAGCGCCCATACCAAGTAGTTTCGGATTTCCGAAGAGTGAACCGTCTGAACCCGCTGCAACGGGCTCGATGCCCATCGCCGAGGAACTCGCAGATGGCTCTGCGACTGCTGTCTTCTTGTCTTTGCGCTTGGGAAGAAGGTTCTTCGTAACCGTCTCAACGATCCCGGTCATCGTTTCTGTGAAGCTCGTGTCAGCGCCACCAAACGCATCCGACAGGCCTTCCTCAACGTGTGACAGTGCTTCGTCGCGTTTTGGCACGATCGTCGATGTCGATTCGATCTTCGCCGTCTTGACCGCTGCGGCCTGCGGCTTCTCTGGTGTTTTTGCAGCCGGCTTCGGCTTCGGCTTCGGCTTGGCCGGTTCGGGTTTCTTCGCCGCCGGCACGGCTTGCGGCCTGGGAGCTGCAACCGGCTTTGGCTTGGGTTCTGGTTTCGGTGCCGGTGCTGCGGCAGCGCCGCCCACCACTTTGAACGCTGAGTCCGGAGCCTCGAGATGATGTTTTACAGAGGCCTCAATGGCGAGGCGCGAGCGACCTGGCGATACTGGCTTCAGCAGAAAGCGATATACCTTGCCGCGATTAATCAAATCCATCAGCATTTCGCCGTCATCACGGCGGCCGGCGACGATGGAGACAAGCCGAGGCGAGGACGAGCGCAGATGCATTGCCAGTTTTTCCACGTTGGCGCCAACCATGGCTGCGTCGATGACAGCGACGCCAACCTTGTGCTTGCGAACGGCTGCGTCTGCCTGCGATATCGTGTTCGCGTAGATCACGTTGTGCAGGCCGCGAGCTGATTCCTGGACGGTTGCCAGGAACTCTTCGTCCTGTGTCAGAACCAAAACGTCGACGGAGCTGGCGCCGACATCGGCAGCCGCAGAGATTTTATTTGGGTTCAGCACGGGCATGCGCCCTGTACCGTCGGAGATCATTGCCGAACCATTCTCGGACGTTTCCATTATGATGTGCTCGCCGACGGGCTCGTCCGGGTTCGCTGTCATGTCATTGGCCGATTCCGCGAGCGCGATAAGGCGCGCCTGGCGCGTCGCGTTATCAATCAGGTTTTTCAATGATTCGGCGGTGACACTGCCACGCACGACCTGGAACACTTCCTGATCACCGACGAGCGCTTCAAGGCCATCGTCTGCATTGCCTGCCAGGAGGATGCCGAGAGTGTCGGGTGAACGCTTCTTGGCTTCACGTAGTGCTTCGAGACCGCTCATGCCCGGAAGTCTCTGGGCGGAGACGATCACATCGATCTGGATCTCACCGAGTGTGTTGAGTGCCTCGGAGCCACTGGTGGCACAATGCACCGTGTAACGGTCATTGAACCCGGAACTGAGGGTATCCAGGGTGCTTTGTTCACTGTGCAGTAACAGCACCTGTTTCTTGAATTGCTCCAGCGACACTCGACGACCTCCATTAGCTTTATGTCTAATCGCACGCGTAGTCCTTGCGTCGATGGAGTATATCGTCGTGATACCGCGGATTTGCTAGCCTGGGGGCTTCGGTTTTCGAATCTGTGACACGGCGCACATTCAAACTGTAGGCCGCATCACATTTGGGCTGCAGCGACAGACGCTGAATTCAGATTAACCTCTTTCTTGCGCTTCTCGCGACAATTCTGCGATGGCTTCGTCGAGCGACAAAACGGACTGTTGCTTCGATCCAAGACGGCGCATTGCGACATTTCGTTCGTCGACTTCGCGTTGGCCGACGGCCAGCAGGACCGGGATCTTCTCGATACTGTGCTCGCGCACTTTGTATGAGATTTTTTCGTTGCGAATGTCGGTCTCAGCGCGCAAACCGGCTGCTTTCAAGGCCTCGGCGACCTCTTCGGCGTAGTCGTCCGCGTCTGAAGTGATTGTCAGCACCCTGACCTGGACCGGGGCGAGCCATAACGGCAGGTTACCCGCATGGTGTTCGATCAGTATGCCGATAAAGCGCTCGAGCGATCCGAAGATGGCACGGTGCAGCATGACCGGCAGATGCTTGTTGCCATCCTCGCCGATGTAGCTCGCGCCGAGCCGGCCCGGCATATTCAGGTCAACCTGCAGTGTGCCGCATTGCCAGTCTCGCCCGATGGCGTCGCGTAGCACGAATTCGAGCTTTGGCCCGTAGAACGCGCCTTCGCCCGGATTGTGAGTGTATTCAAGGCCGGAAACTTCCAGGGCTTTGAGCAAGGCGGCTTCTGACTGGTCCCACACCTCGTCCTCGCCGACCCGGACTTCAGGTCGATCGGCAAACTTGATGCGAACGTCGTCAAAACCGAAGCTCTTGTAGATGCCGAGGATCAGGTTGCAGACAGCGATCGACTCGTCGGTAATCTGTTCCGGCGTACAAAAAATATGCGCATCGTCCTGGGTGAAAGCGCGCACTCGCATCATGCCGTGCAGGGCACCGGAAGGCTCATAGCGATGGCATTTGCCGAACTCGGCGAGTCGATAGGGCAGGTCACGGTAGCTCGTGATGCCCTGCTTGAAGACCTGCACGTGGCCCGGGCAATTCATTGGCTTGATCGCGTACTGGCGACCGTCGACCGTTTCGGTCGTGAACATGTTATCGCCGAACGTGTCCCAGTGGCCTGAGGATTCCCAGAGCGAGCGCGACATGACCTCGGGCGTGTTGATTTCCTGATACCCCGCCGCATTCTGCTGCTCACGCATGAAGTTAATCAGGCTCTGGAACAGGTTCCAGCCCTTGGGGTGCCAGAAAACAGCGCCCGGCGCCTCTTCCTGGAAATGAAACAGATCCATGATGCGGGCGAGGCGGCGGTGGTCGCGCTTCTCGGCTTCTTCGAGCATGTGCAGGTATTGGCGCAGCTGCTTCGGGTTGGACCAAGCCGTGCCATAAACGCGCTGTAGCATCTCGTTGTTGGAGTCGCCGCGCCAGTAGGCGCCGGATACATGGGTCAGCTTGAATGCCGTGCCGAGCTTGCCCGTGGATGGCAGGTGCGGCCCGCGGCACAGGTCAATAAAGTCGCCCTGGCGATACAGCGTGATCGATTCACCGGATGGAATACTGGCGATAATCTCGGCCTTGTATTCCTCTCCGATGCCGCGGAAAAACTCGACAGCCTCGTCACGATCCCAGACCTCACGTTCGATCGTTTCGTCACGATCGACGATCTCCTGCATGCGCTTCTCGATGACTGCGAGGTCTTCATCGGTGAAGGGTTCCTTGCGCGCGAAGTCATAGTAAAAGCCGTTCTCGATCGCAGGACCGATCGTAACCTGGGTGTCCGGCCACAGCTCTTTGACGGCCTCTGCCAGCACGTGCGCGGCATCGTGGCGCAACAGTTCGAGGCCATCCTCCGTGTCCCGGGTGACGATCTCGAGCTGCACATCACTGTCGATGGCGCGCGCCAGGTCGTACATCTCGCCGTCGACTTTGACGGCCACGGCGTCACGCGCCAGGCTCTTGCCGATGCTGGCGGCAATCTCGGCACCGGTGGTGGCAGCGTCAAACTGCCGGACGGAACCGTCGGGTAGAGTTATATTTGGCATCGCTCGATCTTGTTGTTGTCAATTCTGTGGCGCGAGGCCACGGCGCGCTATTGTACCGAAATTAACGTGTCTAAACCCCAGCAAAATTGCGTAGAATAGCGCCCCGTCTGAATTAGCTTTGAAAATCCTATGAGCGACTCCCCGGGGCGGGACTTTATCCGCCAGATCATCTTTGAGGACCTCGAGTCCGGCAAGCACGATGAAATCGTGACGCGGTTTCCGCCGGAACCGAATGGCTACCTGCATGTTGGTCATGTCATGTCGATCTGCCTCAACTTCGGCGTTGGCGAAGAAAACGACGGCCGTACCTTCCTGCGATTCGACGACACGAATCCGGGTAAGGAAAAAGAGGAGTACGTTCGGGCCATTGAGCATGACGTGCATTGGCTCGGTTTCGACTGGGGTGACCGGCTGACGCACGCGTCCGATTACTTCGATCGCATCTATGAGGCGGCAGAGACTCTTGTTGAGAAGGGCGTTGCCTATGTCGACAGCCTGACTGCCGACGAGATTCGCGAGCATCGTGGCACGCTGACAGAAGCGGGCAAGAACAGCCCGCATCGCGATCGCAGTGCCGAGGAGAATCTCGACCTGTTCCGTCGCATGCGCGCCGGCGAGTTTGAGGACGGTGCACACGTGCTGCGTGCCAAAATCGACATGGCTTCCCCAAACATGAATCTGCGCGATCCGGCCCTTTACCGGATTCGCCACGTTGACCACCAGCGCACAGGCAGCAAGTGGTGCATCTACCCGATGTACGATTTCGCACACACATTGTCCGATGCCTTTGAAGGCATCACGCATTCGCTCTGCACGCTCGAATTCGAAGATCACCGACCGCTGTACGACTGGTTCCTGGACCAGTTGAAGCCCGAGCACAGACCACGGCAGATCGAGTTCTCACGATTGAATCTCGCCTACACCATTACGAGCAAGCGCAAGCTCAACCAGTTGATCGAGAACGGAGTCGTGCTGGGGTGGGACGATCCACGCATGCCTACGATTGCCGGCATGCGTCGCCGTGGCTATCCGGCTGCGGCTGTGCGCGATTTCGTCAAGCGTGGTGGTGTGACCAAGAAAGACAAACTGATCGAGATGGGCGTGCTCGAGAATTCCATCCGCGAAGAACTGGGCGAGACAGCCGAGCGCCGCATGGCTGTTCTGCGTCCGCTCAAAGTTGTGCTGACCAACTACCCGGAAGATCAGGTCGAGATAATGCAGGCGATGAACCATCCGGCCAATCCGGACATGGGCACCCGGGACATGCCATTTTCACGCGAATTGTGGATCGAGCAGGACGACTTTCTCGAAGAGGCACCGCGCAAGTTCTTTCGCCTGAAGCCGGGTGGTGAGGTGCGCTTGCGCTTCGGCTACATCATCAAGTGCGAAGAAGTGGTCAAGGACGATGACGGCAATGTTGTCGAATTGCGTTGCACCTACGACCCGGATACACGCAGCGGCACCGGCACGAGCGACCGCAAGGTCAAGGGCACGATTCATTGGGTGTCGGCGAGCCATGGTATCCCTGCAAATGTCCGGCTTTATGATCGCCTGTTCACCGTGCCTGACCCGAATGCGGTCGATGACTTCATGACAGCGCTCAACGCCGATTCCCTCGACACTGTCGAAGCGATACTGGAACCTGCGCTGGCAGATCTTGCCGTTGGTAAGGCGGTGCAGTTCGAGCGGCTCGGATATTTCTGCGCGGATAGTACGGATCACTCCGCTGAGTCACCTGTGATCAACAGGATTGTCACGCTTCGGGATAGTTGGGCGAAAATCGAAAAACAGGCGATGTCAGGCTGAATCTATGACGGTGATCGGTGCGCCGCGCTCGACGCCGAGGCCTTCGGCCGCGCTGCTTTCTGATCTGGCAACTTCGATGACATCAAACGAATTGACGAGCGCGAGATACTCGCCGGGCTGGACGTTCCCGTAGGTCGTTTGTAGTGCGATATCGTGCCCTGCAACATGTGCGACCGGATTGCTGAAGTCCTTGATCAAGTCGCCATCGATGTTGCTGATCAGGTTGCCGAACGCATCAACCGTGATGATGGATCCGCTGACTTTTGTCGACGAAACGTCGGGTTCGTCGATCCACCCAGGTGTCCATGTATCTGCCGGCTTGCCGATGCACACCGGTGTCGTCTTGCCGGCGGCGAGTTCCGCGGCGATCGGGGCAAAGATGTCGCGGCCGTGGAATGTATTACTGGGTGTTTCGATATCGAGACGCTCAAGAGCATCCATGTCGAGCTTGAACACGGCGGCATTTTCGGCGTGGTCCAGCATGCGTCCCAGCAATCCGTTGTCGGGCGCCATGAAGTAATGATGATCGTATTCGACAATCAGGATGTCTCGCTCCGTGCCGACGCCGGGATCCACGATGGCCAGGTGCACAGTGCCGCGAGGGAAGTACGAGTAACTGCGGCTCACCCAGAACCCGGCTTCAGGTGGCCACTGCGCGGGAATATCGTGCGTCAGGTCAATGACTTTCGCTTCCGGAAAGCGTTGCGCAATGACGCCCTTCATGACGCCCACAAATGGGCCCTTGTGGCCGAAATCCGTTGTGATCGTTATGACTCCTGAGGACTGCATTTAGTTTTCCATCAGCGGCTTGTGGTGCAGGAATGAGCGCTTTGCCCAATAGATGAATATTGTATCGATTAATGCGATCGCAATCTTGAAAATGAACTTCGCAAAACCCAGCGCCAGTGCTGCGCGAATGCCGACGATATGGGCCCAGACGAACAGCGTGAATATCGTCGTATCGATGATCTGGGATGCGATCGTCGAGCCATTATTGCGCAGCCATAACCAGCGTTCGCCGGTCATGGACTTGATCTTGTGAAATGCCCAGACGTCGAATTTCTGGCTGATTACGTATGCGAGCAATGAGCCAATCACCATCCGTGGTGTGAAATTGACGATCGTTACGAATGCGTTGTGGATACTCGAGGAATACTCCGCCGACGCAGGCCTGTCGCTCGGTAGGTACATGACGGCAAACGTCAGCATGAACAGGACGATCAGGCTGACCGAGAAACCCATCCATACAGCCTTGTTGGCTTCTTTCTTGCCGTAGTTCTCGCTCAGGACGTCGGTGGCGAAGAAAATACTGGAATAAAAGATGACGCCCAGGGTCGTCTCGAGACCAAAAATTACGGTGAGTTTCGGCCCCTGGAGGTTTGCGAGGATGATTGCTGTCGCTATCGCGACTTGCAGCCCGGCCTTACCGAACAGGCGATAGAGTATCAGCGTACCGCCGAGGTCGAGCACCAGCGTGGTAAGCCAGAGTACTTCCTGGTTCGCAGCAAAGAACCCTGTAACGCTCTCCGGGAGCATGCCTTACTCCGCCAGTTTATCGAGGTGCCAGTCGGCGTTGCCGAACATCTGGCCAATTGTCGTCAGTCGCTTGAAGTAGTGAGCGATGTCGACATCCCAGCTGACGCCCATGCCACCATGCAATTGCACGGCTTCCTGACCGACCTTTTTTCCTGCCGTACCGACCTGGTACTTGATCGCGCTGATCGCACGTTTCGCGTCTTCGGTCTTGTCGGCATTTACCATCGAGGCCCAAAGCAACAGCGAGTAGCTTTGCTCGCAAGCCGTCAGCATGTCGACCATGCGGTGTTGCAGTGCCTGGAAGCTGCCGATGGGCACGCCGAATTGTTCGCGATTCTTTGAGTATTCAACGGTCTTGTCAGTGAGTATCTGCATGATACCGACGGCCTCAGCGCACACGGCGAGTGTCGCCTCATCGACGACCGCATCAATCACCGCATAGCCCTCATCGAGCTTTCCCACAATGGCATTGGACTCGACGCGTACATCTTGCAGGACTATCTCGGCCGCCTGGTGGCCATCGACCGTCGGGTAAGCATCTCGGGATACGCCTTTGGCCACGCCGCCTACGGCGAATAATGTGATGCCGTCACGGTCTGTGTTCGAGCCGGAGGTCCGGGCCGGAATAATCAGCAATCCCGCGTTACCACCGTTCAGAACCACGCCTTTTCGGCCGTTGATGATCCAGTCGTCGCCATCCTTTGTCGCGATGGTCTCGATGTTGGCAAGATCATAGCGGCTCTGTGGCTCTGTCACTGCGAGCGTCGCCTGCAGCTCTCCGCTGATCAGCGGTTGCAGAAATCGCGTCTTCTGCGAACTGCTCGCCACCCGCCGCAGCACGCCGCCGGCAAGAACGATATTCGCGAGGTAGGGTTCCACAATCAGGCCGCGCCCGAACTGCTGCATCATGACCATGAGTTCGACCGGGCCGCCATCGAAGCCGCCGTCGTCTTCGCCAAATGGCACTGCGGTCCAGCCCAGGTCGGCGAACGTGGCCCAGACATCGGCGCTGTAACCCGCATCACTCGCCGCATATTGCTGACGGCGTTCGAAACTGTAGTCGTTGGCGATGAACTTCTCGATGCTGTCGACCAGCATCGTCTGAACTTCGGTAAATGAGAGATCCATGAGCAGTGCCCCTACAAGCCGAGCACGTGCTTGGCGACGATGTTCTTCTGGAT
>Ga0316196_10000502_pt1 | contig 15439 bp, 16 predicted proteins | sample Eddsed2cm_MG_FD_204938 | JGI IMG/M metagenome (GOLD analysis project Ga0316196, IMG submission 204938) | Coastal sediment microbial communities from Maine, United States - Eddy sediment 2 cm | ecosystem: Environmental > Aquatic > Marine > Coastal > Sediment | place: USA: Maine | collected... | reverse complement strand
TAGCAGCCCCGGTTGGGTGTCTGCTCTTGACTTCGAAGACCTGGATGCAGGCACGTCTTCGGCTGTCAGCGAACAGTTCAGAGTCGTCATTCCCGAATGTAGAGCTGTGGTTCTAGAAGCGCCAATCGGCGCAGTGACGCGAGGTCAATGCCGGACCTGAGATCAAGCTCCACTGTTCCGGACCAGGTTCTGTCACTATGATGCGCCGATTTCTCGCGACGTCGCGAAACAGCCGAGACAGAAGATCATGACGCTACTGCGAATTCTGGGCATGCTCCTTCTGGTGTCGGTGGTGCGGGCTTTGCCGGCCGAGCCCGTGCAAGAGCCCGGCGGGATCTCTGCCGGCGAACGCGAAATGGTTGTGCTGCTGCATGGGCTGGGTCGGAGCAATACCGCCATGTGGCTGTTGGCAAGGCGACTTGAGAACGCAGGATTCCTGGTGGAGCGCGTCGGATACAGCTCGCTTCGCCAGTCGCCGGAGGAGATCATCGCCGAGGTCAGCGGCCAGATCCGGGACTGCTGTGCCGACCACGCGCCACGGGTGCATTTTGTGGGTCACTCGCTCGGCGGGCTGGTCATCCGGGCCTATCTTCAGGACAACCCCGTCGCGCATCTCGGGCGCGTCGTCCTGATCGGGACGCCAAACCAAGGGACCCCGCTGGTGGACCGCTTCCAGGACCATTGCCTGTTCGAGCTGCTCGGCCCCACCACCGGTTCGCTCGGCACGGATGGCGAGAGCCTGCCGCGTCGACTGACCACCCCTCACTACCCGGTAGGTGTGATCGCCGGCGCCGTCGATCGGCCTTTGAATGACCCGCTGTTGCCCGGGCCGGACGACGGGCTGGTACCCGTCGAGTCGACCAAGCTCGATGGCATGAGTGACTTCGTGGTCGTCGAGTCCGGCCATTCGGCGCTGCGCTACGACGAGGAAGTGGCAAACCAGGTGATCGCGTTCCTGAAGCGCGGGAAGTTTGACGTGGCGGGTATGGTCTCCGCCAGCGGTGGCTGAGCCGTCCCGCTGTTCGCGGCGAGCCGCGCGTGGTCGCTTTCCGGGCCGGCGGCGTTCGCGACGCAGACGAGCGGCAACGCGGCCAGCATCAGCGCAATCCTGCACACCGGCATGGCCTCCCCCCTACGTCCGTGCTGCCGGCGGCGCCGAGCGCAGCAGCCGCAGGCCCACCAAGCCAAAGGCGAGCTCCAGAACCAGGTAGACGATCAGGAGCCAGTGCGGTACTCCATCGAGCAGCAGGCTCAGCACCCGTCCGGCCGCCAGCCCGAACATGAAAACCACCAGGCTCCACAGCGCGGGTATCGTCAGGGACGAAGACAAGGCACCGGCGATCCAGAAGACCACGAGGGCCAGGTAGAGCCCCATCACGGCGCGGAAAATATGGGTGAGGTTCAGGCTCTCGGCGCCGAAACCGAACAGATACGGCAGGCTGGCCGAAGGTGCCGCGCCATAGGACAGGGCGATGGGCGTAAGGCCGATCGCGGTGATGATCAGCAAGAGCTTGCGAGGGTCCATCGATCAGACTCCAGGTGGGTTGGCGGCGCGTAACGCGCGTGGTGCGCCGATCCATGGGCAACTGAAAGAAATTCGGGGTCCGCCCCGGCCAAGGGCAGGCCGCCCCGGTGTGCCGCCGGCATCCAAATTTTGCGTGGGCGTGGACAGATGTCTCGCCAGGGAGACAGGAAATTAGAGTTGGCAGGGGCACACTCAACTGTCCCGACGAGGGGTTCGCTGCAAAAATGGAATCGTCGCACGACGAAGCCTGTCCGGGCCCCGTTCGTTGCGAGCAAGGCGGCCGTCTGCATCCACGGGGCATGGTAGCCCCGATCGCTGCCGTGGGTCGAAATTTCTTCTCTCGGCGCTGGCCCCCCCGGCCAGACGCCAATCGGAGACCGCTGAAACCGGGCGCTCGCACCAACCAAGCCCAGGTGAGGGAGTTGGGAGAAAGCCGAATGTCGTGGAGCGCGGTTAACTGTCCCAGTAACGCTGATTGCGGACGCTGCCCGCTGATGGGATCAGAGATCGACTATTTGCCTCATTGGACGTCGATGCGGTGCCAGCGACAGTCCGCTATCGTGATGTCAGAAGACCTCGGCGCGCAACATCTCGCCGTGGGGTTAAGAAACAAGGCAAGACCCCAGCTACCCCCGATGCAAATCCGGCTGATCATCTGCACGCTCGGAAATATTCCTGTGTCCGCTGTTTGCTTTCGAATTCAATTTCCGAAGTGCACTTGAATATGTAACATGTCATCTGCAAAATGTGACGCCATGTCAAATTCCAGCTTGAGCCGGATAGCAGAGAGAGCGGCAGCCGCTTCAACTCCGAAGCTGCGTAAGTCGGACCGGACCCGCCTGGCAATCCTCGATGGTGCGCTCGAGCTCCTCTGGTCGCGGCCTTTCCGTGAGTTGACGGTCGCCGAGCTGATGGCGGCCACGGGCGTCAGCCGTTCGGCCTTCTACCGCTACTTCGACGACCTCTACGCGATGATGGAGACCCTGCTGCTCGGTCTCGAGGAGGACATCTTCGCGGTCGCCGCACCTTGGTTCTCTGACAAAGGAGATCCAGTCGAGTCCTTGCAAGAGGCCATGTCGGGGCTCGTGCGCGTTTGTCACGAGCAAGGCCCGATCCTGCGGGCCGTGGCCGACGCGGCGGCGAGCGATGAGCGCCTCGAGAGCACCTGGGCCAATTTTCTGCTCCAGTTCGACGACGCGGTAGCCGCCAACATCGAGGCACAACAGGCACAGGGTATCATTCCGGCATTCGAGGCGCGGCCCGTCGCCATTGCGCTGAACCGAATGGACGCCTCATTGCTCATCCATGCCTTCGGGAGACACCCGCGACAGGACCCGGATATGGTATTCGCCGCGATCAGCCGGATCTGGGTATCAACGCTCTACCGAGCTATTGCAACGACGGATTGAGACCCCCCATGAACAGGCAACTCCCGTCAACGACGATTGCGTCGGCGTCAGCGGCGCTCATGCCAGCCGCGCATGCCGAGCCGCCGGCAACGGAGCAGGCGGCCGGGCCAGCGTCGGACCGCATTCATGTCATCGAGCGCGTGGGTCGGACCGCCTGGCGTCTCCCTCATCGGAAGACTTCGATCACCCAATCCGGGTTGGGACCATGAACCAAGCGCTCGCATCAACCACTGCGCTCGCCGGCATACCCGAGTTCATCGAGGCAACCTCCGGGAAAGCAGCCGTAGCCAAGGTGTTCCAGGCGGTCGACGTACCGGAGTCCGTCATTGGCCGGCGCGGTCTCTTCATCACGCACCGGGCATTCTGCGGCATCTTGGAACAGGGTGCCCGGACCGCGGGCGATCCAGACTTTGGCCTGTCGATGGCACCGGGCCTCGATATTCGGACATGGGGTCTTTTCGGGGCCTATGTCACTGCCGGACAAACCTTCACCGGTGCGTTGCAGCGGTTGATGCTGGCGCTGCCTCATCACGGTTCCGACGATCGTATGGAAATGGTCGCAACGGGCGACGAGATCCATTTCCACTACGACATCCCCTCGTCGGGCATGATCGGGTATCGACACTATGCTGTCGCCGCTGTCCGCTACATCCACTCGATCGTCGCGCCATACTTGCCGCCTGGGTGGGTGCCAGTACGGATCGAGTTTGATTTTCCGAAACCACGCAAACTCTCCGTCTACGAAGACCTGTTTCAATGCCCGATCATCTTCGACGCGCCGCGTTGGACCCTGGTCATGCGGCGGGAGGTGGAGTTCGTTGACAAACCGGTGATCTCCGGCGCTCCCGAAGTGACGCTATCGGACCTCCGCCGTCTGGCAAGACCGGCCGCCCCGACCGATTTCCCTGCCAAGATCAGCGAACTCATCCGCTTGCAGTTGCTGGACGGCATGGTGGACATCGACCGAACGGCCGCGCAGGTCGGCCTTGGCGTGAGAACGCTTCAGCGGCGGCTCGGCGAGCACAATCTGGTCTTCCGCGACCTGGTCCTGCGCACCCGGCTGGAACGGGCGACCGAGCTCTTGCGGGAAACCGACGAACCCATAACCGACATCGCGACGGGGTTGGGTTACGCGACCCCGGCGAATTTCAGCCGGTCGTTCCGGCACCTGTTCGGCATCAGCCCGAGCGAGGTCCGCAAGAGCGGATTGGTTGCCGCTCGTTAACACTCGGCGACGCCGGGATTGCGAGTTGTCATGAAATGAATAGTCCCACTGCTCCGCTTGGGTAACACTCGCGGCCTGTAAGCCTAACCGTGACCCATGCACCGACCCCACCGGCGCGGGAGGTCCAACGCCAGCGAGGTCGCACCATGCGTTCTGCCCACATCCCCTGTCTCACAACATTGCTCGTCGCCTTGGCGGCAAGCCCCGCCAGTGCCCAGATGTCTGACGTACAACGCGATCGCGTCGTCAACCGGGCCTGCGAGGCCGCGATCTGGGGCCTCCCGGCGGTGGCCCTTTACGACATCGAACTGGCGTTGCAACGCGACGCCGGCGCCAAGCCGCGCACGATCGGCTACATGAGCGCGCCGATGGACTCGCGCCACGGCTTCCTGACGGCCAACGATGTGACACCCTACGTGTTTACAGGGATGCCGCTGAACGGCAAGCCGCACGTGGTCGAGGTGCCGCCAATCGGTGAGAAGGCGCAGCTTTTCGGTTCGATCGTGAATGCCTGGCAAAGACCTCTCGTCGATGTCGGGCCATCCGGTGAGGACGCCGGCAAAGGCGGTCGCTATCTGATCGTTCCGCCCGAATACGACGGCGAGATCCCCTCCGACGGATACATGGTCGTGCAGTCCGACACGGCGGCGGTGCATTTCGCCTTCCGTCCGGTGGCCATCAACGGCGGGCAAATGGCGGATCAATCGGTCTATGCCCAGACCGTCAAGATCTACCCCCTGGCCGATCCCGCGGCGACCTGGCCTTTCATTGATGTCTACGAGAACCCGGTCAACACGCTGCCGGTTTACGACTGGACCTTCTTCACGGACCTCAACACCGCGATGCAGCGCGAGATGCCTCTGGAGCGCGACTACGCAATGACCGGGTTGCTTGCCTCGCTCGGGATCATTCCCGGGCAGCCTTTTGAACCGGATGAAGAGACCAAAGTGGCCATGCTCGACGGCCTGCAGTGCGCCTACGACTACATGCAGCACTGGTTCGTGACCGACGGGGGCAGCCTCAAGCGACTCTGGGAAGACCGTCAACACGGCACGTTCAACTTCCCGTTGGAGCAGGCCAAGCTGGGGCTGCCCTTCATCGACGACACGGGCCTGATGATCGACAAGCGAGCCTTCATCTATTTCTACGTCACCTATCTCCCCAAGAAGCTGGGCGGCGGCACCTACTACATCTCGGGTTTGCGCGACTCGAAAGGCGAGCTGCTGAACGGCACCGACACCTATCGCCTGAAGGTCCCGGCGGATACGCCGGCCGAGGATTTCTGGTCCGTGATCGTCTACAGCATGAAGACCAAGGGCTTCATCGAGGGTGCCGAGCGCGTCGGCCTGGCGTCTACGGCAATGGAGAGCATGGCCCGGAACGACGATGGCTCGGTGGACATCTACTTCGCCCCCGAAGCGCCGGACGGCAAGGAGGCCAACTGGATTCCCACAGGCGAAGATTGGTTCATCCTGTTCCGCCTCTACGGACCCAGTGAAGGGTGGTACGAGAGCGGCTGGAAGCTTCCTGACTTCGAAAAACTCAACTGAACATCATCCGCAAGAGTCGCTTATGAACTGGAAGATCTTCACGACCAGCAGTGTGCTGGCGCTCATGACCACGCCGTCCCTCGCCGACGGGCCAAAATACGCCGCGGACGTGCCGGACAATGTCCTCACGCCCGATTCGGTGGAGACCGCGACGCTCGGCACGCTCGAGTTCTTCGACGGGATGCCGAAACCGGAATCCGTGGAGAAGGTCTTCGACAACCTCGACCTGATCCGCGCCACCACGGCATTCCTGGATGGGATGAAGATCGCCTCGCTTCGGGGGATGTTCCAGGGGTACGAGGACGTCGGCGCGAAGCCGAATGACCTGGTGATCACCGAACAGCTGATGGACGCTCGGTCGATCTGGCTGACCCCGAACACCACGACGATCTACATCGGCTCCAACGTCGAAATCTCTGAAGGACCGATGGTCATCGAGGTGCCAAGCGGCATCCTGGGATTGCTCGACGATGCCGCCTTCGACTACGTCGCCGATATCGGCGTGCTCGGGGCCGACAAGGGCAAGGGCGGAAAGTACCTGCTCATGCACAAGGATCACGAGGGCGAGGTGCCCGAGGGCTACTTCGAGCTGCGAACCAAGACGTACGAACACTGGCTGCTGTTGCGCCGGTCGCCCGCAGCCGATGGTAGCACCGAAGGCGTCGTGGCCGAGATCAAGGCCGGGCTGAAGGTTTATCCGCTCAGAGAGGCCGGCAATCCGCCCGAGGAGACCTTCATCAATGTCTCCGGCGTGCAGTACAACACGGTCCACGCCAACAACCGGGCGTTCTTCGAGGAGATTCACACCGCCCTGGAGAACAACCCGGAGGGCGCCTTTGCCCCCGAAATCCTCGGCACCTTCGCGTCGCTCGGCATCAAGAAGGGCGAACCCTTCGAGCCCGATGACCGGATGCGGCGGATCCTGACCGAGGCGGCCGCCATCGGCAACGCCACGGCACGGGCGGTCACCTACGCACCGCGCGACCCAGGGGTGTTCTTCTACGAGGACCGCCAATGGAATTCGCCCTTCCAGCGGCAAAGCTATCAGTTCCTCGAAGACGGTGCCCGGGTGCTCGATGACCGCACCTACTTCTTCTACATGGCGACCGGTATTACGCCGGCCATGACGGCCCCGCCGGTCGGCACCGGCTCGGTCTATGCCATGACCGCCCGCGATGCCGATGGCACCTATCTCGACGGCTCCAAGACCTACAAGGTGGACCTGCCGGCACCCATCCCGGCGAAGAACTTCTGGTCCTTCATGCTCTACAGCGGGCAGACCCGCTCGATCCTGGAAACTGACATGAAGTCCGGCGGAATCGACTCCAAGAAGCCCGGCATGAAGGCCAACGACGATGGTGGCTACACCATCTTCATGGGCCCCAAGGCGCCGGCAGGCTGGGAGGACAACTGGGTTCAGACGATTCCCGGCAAGAGCTTCAACGTGATGCTGCGCCTCTACGGGCCGCTGGAGCCATGGTTTGACAAGACCTGGAAGCCAGGTGATTTCACGCTGGTGGAGTGACGCGGAGGCCAAGGGGGCACGCGATAGCGAGTTCCCGCAGCTGTCAGCCCGATCGATTGGGCGGTCTGGCAACGCTGTGCTGTGCCATTGACCTTATTTCGCAGGTGCCTGCGCTAGGTCTGAATAAATCCATCCGCGATCTGTTCAGAGCGGTTTTGACGTTTTGTTTTGATGTTTTAAGGAGATATCCAATGATGAACAAACAGACAATCACCATCTGCGCCACCCTTGCGATCCTCGGCGCCACCGAGGCGGCGCTTGCGGCGGGCGTCGGCACCCGCGTCGAGCGCCGGCATGACGCGGTGGAAAACACCGCGGATCGGGTCGAGGACAAGCAGGACTTTCGTGAGCAACGCCGCGATTGCGTCGGCGATGGGCCGGACTGTCGCTCCGACAATCGACAGGACAAGCGGCACGACACGGTTGATCGGGCGGAGGATCGCGTGGACGACAGGCGCGATCGGCGATAGGCGGTGATCGCAGTCACAGACTCGTCGTCATCGCATCCCACGGAGCCAGCCAGAGCCACCGATCATCCGGACATCACAAACAAAGAGAGACCACCAACATGAGTCGAAAGCCCTCCTCCGCCATCGCCGTTGCGCTGGTAACCATGGCGGCGGCCCAGATCTCCCACGCCGAGGTGCCCCAAGAAGTGCTGGATTCCATCTCCACGCCGAACCAGGTCGAAACCTCCATCGGCACCCTGGAGTTCCTCGATGGCGCCCCGCTCCCGGAAACCGCCGAGAAGGTCTACGACTATCTCGACACCACCCGGGCCATGGATACCTTCATGAAGGGCATGCCGGGCGCCTCCCTCAAGGCCCTCATCGACGGAGCCCACGCTCTGGGCGCGATTGAGGCTCACGAAGTCATGATCTTCGACAAGTTGATGGGCCCCGAGTCCCTCTTCTTGACTGGGAACAGCTCGACCGTCTACGCGATTCCCGACCTCGACCTGAAGCGCGATGGCCCGACGGTGGTGGAAGTGCCGGACGGCCTTCTCGGCGCCGCCAATGACGCCTGGTTCCGCTTCATCAACAACCTCCCGACGGCGGGGAAATACCTCTACCTCCCGCCCGGCTACGATGGTCCGGTTCCGGATGGCTTTGCCGTCTACCGGCCACAGTCTCACCGGATCTGGGTGTTCCTGCGTTCGTCCGTGAAGAACGGCGACGTCGAGGCGGCCGCCTCACTCGTGAAGGACAACGTCAAGGTCTACCCGCTCTCCAAGTTCGCCGATCAACCTGAGATGAAGTGGGTGAGCGCTTCGGGCAAGGCCTTCAACACCATCCACCCGAACAACAGCGAGTTCTACCATCACCTCGACGAGATCATCCAGTACGAGCCGCTCGAGATGCTGGACGCCGAGACCCGCGGTCTCTTCGCCTCCATCGGCATCGAGAAGGGCAAGGAGTTCGCCCCGGACGAGCGGATGCAGAAGATCCTCGCCGATGGGGTCGCGCTCGGCAACGCCGCCTCGCGCTCCGTGGTCTGGTACCCCCGCTACGACAACAACATGCAGGGCGTGCGGGTCTACCCCGACACCGACAGCAACTGGATCATGGCTTACACGGCGCGGAACGTCTTCTTCAACGGCGAGGACGGGCAGACCATGAATACCGACGCCCGGGTCATGTTTCACTATCCCTACACCGCAGTGACCCCGGCGATGGCTGCTCCAAGGGAAGGCAAGGGCTCCGATTACGCCATCACCTACGTCGATTCGGACAAGCAGCCGTTCGACGGCGCCAAGTCCTACAAACTCAACATCCCCGCCGATCCGCCGGTCGGCAATTTCTGGGCCGTCACTGTCTACGACACCCAGACGCGCTCGATGCTGCAAAGCAACCAACAGTTCCCGACCGTCGGCGGCAATACCGAAGGTCTGAAGCAGAACGACGATGGTTCCTACACCGTCTACTTCGGTCCGAAGGGGCCGGAAGGCGACGAGAACAACTGGATCGAGACCGTGCCCGGCAAGAGCTGGTTCGTGATCCTTCGCATGTACTCCCCGCTCAAGCCGTGGATCGACCAGACCTGGCGTCCCGGTGAGGTCGAGCTCGTCGATTGAGAACGGCCCGATACCAGAAACGCCAATCGGAAATTCGAGGATAAGCAAAGATGAGAACGACGACCCTGATCGCCGCGGCGTTGGCCGCATCCCTGGGCACCCAAGCCTGGGCTGAAGCACCCAAGATGAAGATGTCGACACCCGTCCCGGAGGGGGTCGCGACCCCCGACAAGCTGGAAACCTCAATCGGCACCCTGACTTCGGTCGACGGTGTCCCGGACACGGAGACGACCCAGAAGGTATTCGACAACCTCGATCTCATTCGAGCCACCGAGGCCTTCCTGAACGGTATCCCGATCGCCTCCATGTACGCGATTAAGCATGGCCTGCTCAAGCACGGACCTGCCAATACCACCGCCGTGCTGTTCGAAGAGCTCATGGATTCCAAGGCCCTCTGGCTCACGCCGAATACCACCTCGGTCTACATGGCCTCCTGGCTCGAGCTGGGCGATGAACCCATGGTGATCGAGACTCCGCCCAACGTGCTTGGGTTCGTCAACGACGCCTGGTTCACCTACGTAACGGACTTCGGCAACGCTGGCCCGGATAAGGGCAAGGGCGGCAAGTTCCTGATCCTGCCTCCCGGTTACGAGGGCGACGTCCCGGAGGGCTACCATGTCGCGAAGACACCGACCTATGGCAACTGGGTCATCTGGCGCGGATTCCAGGTGGACGGATCGCCGAAGCCTGCGGTCGACGCGACCAAGAAACTCTTCCGGATGTACCCGCTCTCCCAGAAAGACAACCCGCCGGAGATGACCTTCGTCAACATCTCCGGAAAGTTCCATAACACCATTCACCGCATGGATTACGGCTACTGGGAGGAGCTCAACGCGACCATCCAGGCAGAGCCAATCGAAGGGCTTAACCCCGAGCTCCGCGGATTGCTGGCTGCGATCGGCATCAGGAAGGGCAAGGAATTCAAGCCCGATGAGCGGATGAAAAAGATACTCACCGACGCGGCCGCCATCGGTTCCGTCACGGCGCGCGCCCTGACCGCCCGCCCGAGACTGCCTCTCTTCTACACCTATCCGGGTGAGCGGGTGTGGACCAACCCCTTCCTCGACGGTCGCTACGACTTCGTATACGAGGGATCCACTCTGCTCGATTCACGCATCTACATGCACTTCTACGCGACCGGGATCACGCCGGCGATGTCGGTGAAGAACGTCGGCAAGGGATCCCAGTACGCCATCGCGTACCTCGACAAGGACGGCAACGCTCTCGACGGCAGCAAGACCTACAAGATCAACTTGCCGCCCAACGTGCCGGCCAAGGATTTCTGGTCCTTCACGCTCTACGACAATCAGACACGCGGCATGCTGCAGACCGACCAGCGTTTCCCGGGCGTTGACAGCAACAAGGAGGGCCTGAAACAGAACGCCGACGGTTCCTATGATATTTACTTCGGTCCGAAGGCACCCGAGGGTCAGGAGAACAACTGGATCCAGACCAACCCGAGCAAGGGGTGGAACACCATCTTCCGTCTCTACGGTCCGCTTGAGCCCTTCTACGACAAGACCTGGAAGCCGGGCGATCCCGAACTGGTGGAGTAGGCAAGCTGAGAATATCTCAAGGCCCTAACGATCATGGCGTCCACGCAACCCTTGGTGAGTCGTTGGTCCCATGATCGTGTTCCTCCCCCAGCCCGCTCCCAGATGGCGAATGAGATACGGACCGTGCGGGGCGCGACCTTCAACATAAGGACTTGGACTACACCATGTTAAAGCCTCGTACTCGCTGCGACAGCTTGTCCCGCAGCCTCTTGGCCGGTGTCCTGTTACTCGCCGGTTGCGCGGACCTTGCCGCCGGAGACGCGAAAGATGACGGCTGGAAATTCAACTTTACGCCCTATGCCTGGGGCACCAGCCTCAAAGGGCAAGTCGCGAGCCTTCCTGGCGTTCCTCCAGCGGAAATCGACGTCTCACTCAGCGACATACTGAGCAATCTCGATATCGGCCTCATGGGCGTCGGCGGTGCACGCAAGGGGAGGTTCGCCGTCTTCGGTGACCTGTTCTACGCGAATATCTCGGCCGATGCGGATACCCGCGGATTGCTCTTTTCAGGGGCCGACTATGAACAGAAGCTGCTTTTTGCCTCTGCTGGCGTTTCCTGGCGGGTGCTGGACGAAGATGACTATCATCTGAGCGCCCTAGCAGGGCTGCGCTACTACCATCTCGACAACGAATTGAAACTCACTGGCGCGGCCTTGCCGACGACGAAAATCAATCATGTTGAAGACTGGGTCGACCCGATGATCGGTCTTACGGGACGCGTCAGGCTTGCGCCGAACTGGTACGCCAGTGCCCGGGTGACCACCGCGATCGCCGGGGATTCCGATACCGCCTATGGTCTTTTCGGCGGTATTGGCTACGTGTTCAACCAATCACTTTCCGCGGTCGCCGGCTACCGGTACATGAAGGTCGACTACGAGAAAGGTGATTTTCTCTTCGACGTGGAAATGGCCGGACCGACTGTCGGGCTGGCTTTTCACTGGTAGGCGACCGAATCGATTGATTAACAAACTACAGAGGAAATATGCAAATGAGCAATCCGATCCACTTTTCGAGTTTCCGACGTCTGACCGCTACGGTTGCCGCGACGGCACTGGTTGGTCTCGGTGCAGTTTCCTCGGGCGTTCAGGCGGCACCTGGAATCGGGCAGCCTGACACCGAGCCCCCCCTCATCCTGGCAGCCACCGACGGTATGGAACGGCGGGACGACAATCGCGATGACCGGCAGGAAGACCGTGGCGACCGCAGCGACAACCGCCAGGACTGCCGCCAGGAAGAAGGGGCAGGTAAGGACAAGCGCGACTGCAAACAGGATGGCCGCTCAGGCGACGCCAGCGGCGACGGCGACAAGGGCTAAGCGTTGACTCGCTCACCATGATGCCGAGGCGGACACCAAACGCCTTGGTTTCTGATTCCCGCTAAACAACACAGGCACCTGAAAAATGAAGATACAGATAACCTCGATACTCGCCATTGGCATGACCCTGGCCGGTCTCAACCAGGCCGTTCTTGCAAGCACAGCGAATTCATCGCCTTTCCCGAGCTTCACGCAGAGCGCAGGCCACAAACCTGCCGAGCCGATAATCCTCGCCGCTGGCGTGGGCACTCGTGTCGAGAGACGGCATGATGTTCGAAACAATACCGCCGATCGTGTCGATGACAAACAGGATCATCGTGAAGAACGCCGGGACTGTGTCGGGGATGGACCGGACTGTCGTTCGGACAACAGACAGGACAAGCGCCAGGATACGGTCGACCGGGCAGAAGACCGGGTGGATGACAGAAGGGATCGACGCTAATGACTTTCGAGGCGTAGTCGCGCGCGATTGAGCCCGGATTCCGGAGAAGATTTGGTGGAAGGGAGTCCAATCCAACGAGCCTTCGGCCCCCGGACTCTCGGCAATATCGCTTTCTTTGCGCCTCGGCACCTTAGCGCGAGTCTCTTTTCGGCGTGACCGTAGGCAATGGCATTCCCAAAAAAATGATACTTGAGGAAAATGATGAGTCTGATCGATAAAGCGAAAGAGATGTCTGGGCAGGCGGCCGACAAAGCAAAAGAGCTCACTGGACAAGCGGCTGAAATGGCAGGTGATCTGGGCGGTGACGATCTTATCGTAAACACCATTATTCGGAGCGCTGAAAAAAAGGAGAGGATCAATAAGTTATTGGCAGAGAAAGGATACGATTATCGCATCGGTGGAATCGAGATTGAGAATGCCATACCCCCGAAAGCAGTATTCAGTATTGAGCGAAATTCCGAGTGACCTACCTGATCGAAGCCGACACAGATCCCAGCAAGAGTGTGCTCATCGGTGTCGGCGAGCGCCCGCCGATCACCGGTAACGAGGCCGAGGACGGCCGTGCAGAGAATCGCCGGGGCGACGTATTGGAACACCCGGTGAATCTCGGCGAGTTGAATCTGATCAACCGGCTCATCATCCCCTATCTGGGTGTGGACGCCAATCTCAGCCGGCTGGACCTCGGCAAGGGGGAGGTACCCCCGAGCGACGTCGACAGAAACGGCTTCGGCAACATCCAATATCAGGCATTTTTTACACCCGCCAAGCCCGGAAAGATCATCTGGGGTGCAGGCCCGGTCCTTGAAGTACCGAGCCACACGAACGACCTAGGCTCTAGCAAATGGTCCGCCGGCCCGGCTGCGGTGGTGCTCGCGATGCCCGGTGATTGGGTCCTCGCGCGCTGGCGCAGAATATCTGGTCCTTTGCCGGCCCGAGCAACGCCGAGAGTATCAACAAGTTCGTCTTTCAATATTTCGTCAACTACAACCTTCCCAACGGCTGGTATCTGACCTCGACTCCTGTCATTACCGCAGATTGGAATAAGCCGAGCAACGATCGCTGGACGGTTCCGCTCGGCGGTGGCGCCGGACGTCTTGTGAAGTTCGGAAAACAGCCCGCGGACTTCAAGGTGCAGGCCTTCGCGAACGTCGTATACCCGGATGCCGGACCAGACTGGACGGTCATGGCTGCCGTGAAGTTTTTGTTTCCCAAGTAAGCAGTTCGACGCCAATCTCGGCGTTCTTCCGCAGCTCCTCGCGCAAGGGCTCGGCCCAGCGTGGATAAAGGAGTTCAATGCTTCGCATTTTTAGGATCCAAGAGTAAGCGCCCTGTTGAGGGGAGGCGGTCCAATATGACAACCCATAAAACTGTTTCCCTGATATTAGGAAGTGGCGGCGCGCGCGGATTGACGCACATTGGCGTTATTCGCGAGTTGGAGGACCGCGGGTACGAGATCGCATCCATCGTGGGCTGCTCGATGGGTGCACTAGTCGGCGGTTTTCACGCCGCTGGCAAACTTGCCGCCTTCGAGTCCTGGGTTACCAAGCTATCTGAATGGGACGTGCTACGCTTCTTGGACATCTCGTTGACCAGCCGTTCCGGCATGATGAAGGGCGACCTCATCATGAACCAGTTGCGCGCCCTGGTAGGTGATATAGAGATAGACGACCTGCCGCTGCCGTTCACCGCGGTGGCGACGGATGTGGTTAGCAAAAAGGAGGTTTGGCTGAGCCGCGGCGACCTGTTCGACGCGATTCGCGCCTCGATTGCGATTCCGGGGATATTTACACCCAAGTCAATCGATGATCGTCCCCTGGTGGACGGCGGCTTGCTGAATCCGTTGCCGGTGGCCCCGTCAACCAACGACGTAACGGATCTGACTATTGCCGTGAGCCTGGCCGGGCGGGATGTTTCACAACCGTTGGGGCCAGATCCGATTCCCGCGCGTACGGGATCCATCGAAGAGTATCGATCGCGGATTGAGAGTTTTATCGACACCGTCCAAAGCAAGCTGGGGATGGAGCATGCAATCGATCAGGAGCAGGATACCGCAATGCCCCTGACAGATGTGTTGATGGCCATGTTCGACACCATGCAGTCCACTATCTCGCGATACCGATTGGCCTCCTATCCGCCGGACATTCTGATCGATATTCCAAACAACGTCTGCCAAACCCACGAATTCTACAAGGCCGAACAACTGGTCGAGGCTGGACGCTATTGGGCGCGTGAATACCTCAACCGCCAAGGCGAAGACCGCTGACTAGCCAGACCGGCAGGTTCAAAGCTGCGATTCCAGTGGAACTAGTTGCGGCCTGTTTGAGAGTCCGCAGTGCAACCGGTTGCGGACCATTGTTGGCGAAATTGCATGGCCCGCGGTTTGCGTACACGGCGAGCCCGTACATTTCGATGCCATGGTCCGCTGATGGGACAGAGCGGTCGCTGAGCAGGTTCGAGCCGAGTGGCGGCTTTGTGTTGGTTGCCGCCGGTCAGGAGATCGAAAAGCTGCCGCTCAGAGAACTCTCCCGGCCTATGACCGGTAACCAACCCAGTGCAGTCGCTGCCAAGTCGAATCGCCACCGGCAGCTTTAGCCGAGGACTGGACCGATGGCCAACATAGCCGAGCGACCGGTTCCTGATCGGTGACCCGCCATTCCGCTCCCCCCGATTTCTCGCGTCCACTGTGTCTCTTCTTGGCTGGATTGAGACGAAGAGGCTGCCTTCGAGGGCCGTCTTGTTCTTTGTGCAGTGCAGCAGCCCGCTGCGAACAAATACTGTTGACTGAGTACCGTTTCATCCCAGCGTGAGCACACTTGAT
>Ga0316196_10000501_pt1 | contig 15453 bp, 7 predicted proteins | sample Eddsed2cm_MG_FD_204938 | JGI IMG/M metagenome (GOLD analysis project Ga0316196, IMG submission 204938) | Coastal sediment microbial communities from Maine, United States - Eddy sediment 2 cm | ecosystem: Environmental > Aquatic > Marine > Coastal > Sediment | place: USA: Maine | collected... | reverse complement strand
TTGGTAATTTAATTGAGTGTGAAGTTTTCATAGAAAAACTATTTTTTAACATTTATAGAAGGTCAAGATATAAATTTAATTAGTTAAAGCCCAATAATTTAAAGAGTAAATAAACAGCAAAGATCCTTAGAAGCTAAATGAATATAAATTTCTCCCCGTTTTATTTAATTGCTCATCTGAAAGCAGCACTGTTTTATTATTTAGGAACGAAATTGATTCCAGTTGTGTTCTAATACCCAGATCAATTGTTTTTAGGTCCCCTTCGAAAAAATTTGAAAGATCAAAATTAGTGAATAGCCATAATTTACCGTAGCCCAACAGCGCGATAGTTTTGCCGTCTGGGGAAATATCCGCTGCTGTTATTTTACAGGTAGAAATATCTGTGCAGGGAATGAATTCTCCGAGGTAATTGGCTTTATAGTTCCCTTTTTTTGCTGGAATTCTGTATATCAAGGCATTTCCATTAAATGGATGGGATCTGTTTTTCGTAATAAGATAGAGACTGTCTTTAGCATAAAAAATTGCCTCCGTGTCGTATAACAATTTACTTTTTTTAGGAGGGAATTTTTTTTGATCTGGAAAATTGAATGCTATTTGTTCTGCTTCAATCTTGTCTCCTTTTTCTTTACCGGGATCTGGAATTTTATATATAACGAGGTCCTTCCTCTTATTTGCGTTATTTCCTGTATCGGCTATATAAATATTACCATCTTTATCCTTCGCCAAATCTTCCCAATCTTTGTTTTTGGCATTTTTTACTTCAAGTTCTTTTAGGTACTTACCCTTAAAACTAATTTGATAAATTTTATCTGCTCCTCCACTGTCGTTAATCATCCATACCGTAGAATCCTGACCTACTACCATTCCTGAATTCTCGTCCAGTTTTTTAGGGAGTTTAGTGATGTAAGTAAGTTGGCCATAGTTGGCACAACTTGTCAAAAAGCTAAATATTAAGATGGCTACATATCTAGTCATCTACATTTATTAAAGGAAAGTAAATCTCAGCTTTCCAATTAAGCGCATCATCACCCATATTAGGGTTATTATGAAAAACTTCTACAGGCAGACCTGTAACTTCAATATCATTTTTATCGGCATAATCCAAAAGAGCATACCAGGCTCTGTCGGAAGTTATATAATTTCCATTATAAACAGCCATAAGTGCATCTCTTGAATTGAACTGTTTATACTTCAGATCCGGATGCTGGGGCAATGAATCCGATTTAATAATCGGATAACAAAAATCAAATTGTATACTGTCTGTTTCCTTGTCCCATTGTGTGACCTCTAAAAATGGTCTTCCATTTAATTCAATCCCGTTATCAGCAAGGATAGTATTTAGTAAAGGATAATTGTACATCATACCCTTTGCTTTTCCAAATTGAGTGGTCTTCACAGAAACATAGGCACAAAAAGTAGCTGGTAATTCATTCTTACCGGTTACTTTAACCCTGAATTTATCTATATGTTCATTCAGTTTTTCATTAAAATCTTTAACCGTACTTACGGTTCTCTTTTCAAAATCTGTATTGAAAAATGGAATTGCAATTTTGTTTTTAAAACTATGATCAAGATCCTTTACATAAACCTTTACCTTTGAAGTAGAGTCCGTTAGTGGAATAATATCCCATTGATATAAATATGTAGAATCGTTGAATTTTATATTTTGTTCCAGGTGAGTTAGACCTTCCTGATTCACTAATTGGGCATCTTTCAGAGTAGAATTCCAAATTTTTAGTGATTGATTAATGGTTCCGGGAAACGTCCTGGCTTTAAAGGATACTAAATAATCATAGGGTTTTATAAACAAATACCATACAAGACCTGCAAGTAAGAGCACCCCTAAAACTAAAATGACTTTTTTCATATAACTAATTGGAAACTAAATTGGGGTTCTTGGTCATTGTAAGATTTTCTAAAACGAACTTGCCTAAATCTCTTCCTTGTTTTATACCAACCGCAACGGCTTTTCTGTAATGAATTCCTCCGTACATTCTGCTAATGGCAGCTTCATCTGCGGCTTCATTAAATGAATTAAAACTTCTGGTAGGCAGGCCATAGGGCACTTCAGTATCATCATCAAAGTTAAAATTGTCCCCAAAAATATCAGTAAGTGCGGTTGCAGCTGCTCCGGAAACTACACTATGCCCACTGGTATACTCAGGAAATGGGGGGGTTTGTAATACAGGCTTCCAGTTTTCGTCAATATGTTCGTTGATCAGAGTTTCAGGCCGGATAAGGTTACTTCTGTACTTCTCATCCCAACAGCTAATAAAGGCATCGGCTATGGCCAAGGATGTTTTGGTATAGGCGTATACGGTTTTGTTAAAATCACTATTTGTGTTTTTGGCGGCTATTTTAACTATACCAATCCAGTGAGCCCCAGGAGAAATTTTCTTAGTCGCAAACATCAAATGACCACGCGTTACGGAAACATATGGATTGCAATCCCAAAACTGTGCTATGGCAATTTCTTCAGAGGCATCTCCCTTTTCCGTAATTTCCAGGCTAATGTCATATACTTCTTTTACTTCTTTGTAAAATTCTGAATCCTCTTCCATAGAAAAAGGAGGGGGAGGAGTGGGGATAAACTGGTTTGATGAATCTATGACAAAAGGGCGTATTTTATTCCAATGTGGCTCTATCCCATCCATATAAGCCGGCGGGGTGGGTTGCCATCTTGAGGGGTCATCCGTATCAACTGTAAACTTAGGCATTGTCCGTGTTTGATTATAATTGTCGCCATTCATCCATTTTGCAATATGCCCGGCAACCTGCATTCCATACTCCTTGGAGGCATTAAATTCTCTTGCATTTTGAGATTCCCAGACAGTATATAGACTATCTCTAAAGCTTGCCAGTTTATCCTCAGAAAATATTACTCTGCTACTTACATCCATATGAGCTATTAAGGCCGCTAAGGAATAATTCACCGGCTTTGATGCATCTGGTTTGGGTATAGCTGTCAGTTCGTGAACCTGGCCTTCCAGAGAAAGGTAATTTTCATCATTTAGCGCTATTATTTCATAGGCAGCAATATTTGGATATGCGTAGATTCTGCTGGCAACAGGTGGAGAAAAAATATCATGTATCATAATCTCTGTAACCTTGTTTATAGCCATATGCAGTTCATTTGGAGTAACAACAATGGGTTCTTCGTTCTTATTGCAGGCCACAAGAGCTCCTATTGCCAGCAAAATTACTAATGTCTTCTTCATTTTCAGTTTTGTTTTATTAATGCATAAACGCGGGCCTTCTCGTTATTGAAGGTTACCAGTAAATAAGGTTGGTTGTTTAAAGTAATTATATTAAGATGACGTGTTGATTTTTGAGAAAGATCCAGCCCCATCTTATAACTCAAAATTACGTCATTTTTGCTTTTTATCATAGCCCCGGGAAATGAACCAAAACGTCCATGGTAAGGTTTAACCCCAAAATAATTGCCTGCGGCCAAAACTTCTTCTGTACCATCCTGATCAAAATCGAAAGCAAGAAAGTCCATTATAGGGGCCAACTGTAAATCCATTTCAAATGGCACAAAGGTAAATTTACCATTATTATTCTCGAGGTATCCTGATCTCAATTCAGATACGTTTAAAACAGTTGCGTTAGACAGTGCATTTTTATCAAATATCTGCTCCATGGTTTTGCCCGCAAAATCACGGTAATTAGTAAATTTTTTACGTAGCGCTACTATTTGTCCGGCAATACCATCTAATCCTTCAAGTGGAAAATATTTCCCGTTTTTAGGAATAGCAACAATAGTTTCGGTACTTCCGTTATCATCAAAATCCGAATAATACATCCTTAAGGGGAAGTCTTCAGATGCTCTGAACTTATTATTTACTCCCCAGTTTCCCAATAGATAATCCTTGTCACCATCCCTGTCAATATCAAAAACCGTAACACTTTGCCAAAGGCCATTTATTTCCTTGTCTAATACTCTCTTTTCAACAAGTTCACCATTGATATTGGCAAAAAATTTGGGAGACATCCATTCACCTACTACAATGAGATCCTGGACCCCATCCCCATCAAAATCTTCCCACAAGGCATCTGTAATCATCCCTGCATTTTGTAATCCTTTATTATTTTCAATGGTAAATTGGCCATTATCATTTTTGAGTAGATATGAAAGCGGAATTTTACCAAAATCATTGGATACTGCCTGGTTTCCAACAAAAATGTCCAGGTCCCCATCATTATCAAAGTCATTGACTTCTATTACGGAAGCATTCTCAAAATATTCAGGAAGTACGGCGGTTTCAAAAACGGAATCGTTCTGAACATAGTAGGTATCTAACAAAGGGGGCATTTTATTATAGAAATCAGCACCCCCGGAACCCAGAAATAAATCAGCTTTGCCATTGGAAGTAAAATCTGCAATAACGGCTGCAACATCTTCTTTTATGCTATCTCTGTAAATTTCAGGGATTATTTCTTCCATATACAAAGAGTCTGTCTGAAAAAAGATTCTGGAAGGAATAAATTTGGAGCCTCCAAAGAAAATATCGCCTTTACCATCATTATTAATATCTCCAATTGCCGTTGCCGGTCCCCTGTCGGATATTTGATAGGGGATAAGTTTTTGTCTGTTGAAATCCACATAATTATCTTCCTTATGTGTAAAGTTGATCCCAAGATTATCTTCAACCTCTTTAAAGATTTGAAGCTTTAAAGGCTGAAGCGATCCATAATCAAAAGGCCTTGTATTTTCAGGTGAAATACTTATTGTTTGATTGGTATTTACGTTTTTTAGATTCTGAAATTGCCCATCAGGCCAGATTATTTTTAGAGAATCTATCGTCTTAGATTTACCATAACCAAAATGAATTATAGGTTCCGAAGATGATTGAAATCCCCTGACAGGATATAATTCCTTATACTGCAAAACACCATTATGGTACGAGAACACTTTAGTTCCAATACCAAATGAATTCAGAGGTGAATACTTTAGCTTAATTTTCAGGTAGTTGTTATTCCCATCCGTTTTATTGATATATAAACTGGCAGGGCTATTTATATTATTGGTTACAAGGTCCAGGTCCCCGTCATTGTCAAAGTCTGCCATAGCGGTAGCCCCTGAAATAATGGTATCATTAACAATCCATGATCCTGATTTGTCTTCGAATAAAAGGTCTGATGATCCTCTAAATACATAGTTGTGGGTATTACCCGAAGGCATCATATCAAGGGCCTGTTGATCTACCAGTTTTGTGTTATTAATCTTTTTCTTAATCTGGTCGTTGGAGGCAAAATTTATAAAATCGAGATCATTGGGGCGTTTAGGGATACCGTTGGATATGAATAAGTCTTGTTCACCGTCCTGGTCATAATCTCCAAAAAGCCCGCTCCAACTCCAGTCTGTGGCAGCAATACCGCTGTATAAAGCTATTTCAGCGAAGCTACTTCCCGGTTGGTTTAAATTCAGCATATTTCTTGTAAACTGGTAGTGGTAACCAAACTTTTCGATTCTTAATTTCTGCGTTTGAATATTGTCATCTCCTTCCGAAGATTTAAGAACGGTTTCATCTTCGGGAAGCATATCTAAAGACAGAATATCAGGCCATCCGTCATGATTAATATCTGCAACATCTGTGCCCATAGAGAATCTGGTGGTATGCCCAAAATACTTCTTAATACCTTCAGTAAAGGTCCCGTCACCATTATTCAGGTAATAGTAATCATCTTCATGAAAATCATTGCCCACATAGATATCCGGGTATCCATCCTGATTAAAATCCGAAACGGCAACGCTCAGGCCATATCCATTTACACCACCATAGATGCCAGCCTCTTCACTTACATCAATGAATTTTCCATTTTCATTTCGAAGTAACTTGTCTCCGGTCTGGTAATTCCTTTTAAATCGAAGATCTGCCTTACCAAAAGATTCCTGAGTATGTACCGCATGATTTAGAAGGTAGATATCCAGATCACCATCAAGGTCATAATCTAAAAATGTAGCCGAAGAACTAAAAGAATCAAAATCCAGTCCATATTCCTCAGCGCTTTCTACAAAAGTTGAATCTCCCTGATTGATAAAAAGTTCGTTGTAACCGTCAAAGCCGTTAATCCCAACCACAGCACATACATAGATATCCAATAGGCCGTCACCATTCACATCACCCATTACAGTTCCCGTATTCCAAGTGCTATTGCCAGCCACACCTGCTTGTTCTGTAATATCTTCAAATTTGAGGCCTCCTTTGTTCAGATATAGTTTATTCTTAACCATATTTCCGGAGAAAAAGATATCTGCAAGGCCGTCGTTATTAATGTCACCTGTGCTTACACCCCCGCCATTATAGAAATACAGGTAATCCAATATGTTGAGATCGTCTGTTTCTGTAAGTGTATTTTCAAACAACAATCCCGTTTCTTTGGGAGTTGGATTATAAAATAACTCACCTTCCTTGGAACCACAGCCTATCACTATTAAAATTACAAGAATACCTATTAGAGATTTATTCATTGAGTTCAAATATCTTAGGTTTTTTCTCATTGATAGCAACGATAATAAACGTCTTTCCTGTTTTATCTTTAAACTGCTTCAAATGCTTAATCTCGTCCCGTATAAAGAAACCACTGGTATCATAGTCCTGCCATTCAAAGCCCAATGCGCCATCACCTAGCAGAACATTACCGTAATTAGCATCTAATCTGGAATATTGAGGTTTAAATTCAAAATCATTACCTCCCATTATCAGGTCTAAATTACCATCACTATTTACATCTGCACATGTAATACCGCAAATACAAGACAATTGACTCCTTGAGGGAAGTTTTATTACCGTAAAATTGCCGTCACCTTCATTAACGGCAATAATGGATTCTGAGATGACCGATTTTTTCATAATTGAGTTCTCTATAATTTGTACAGGGAATAACTCAGATATGGTTTTTTTGGAATATTCGGAAGCCTTTAAGTTTTGCTTTTTTAATGCTACCATTTGAGTGGTTAAATCCTTTTTCTGATGATGAGGGTAGTCCTTCCCATTAATATTCTGGGTAACTATCTGTTCAATGGTACCATTTTCATCAAAATCATTAACCCATATTTTCATTGGTCTATCCATAGCAGGCTTATAGTGGAGGTTAGCTCCCTGATTGCCTAAGATCAGATCATTATCTCCATCTTTATCAATATCCACGGCTTCCACCACGTTCCACCATCCATGAAGGCTATCGAGCACGGAAGCCTTCCTGGACAAGCGTCTGCCCGAATTTTTAAAGATCTTCGGAGTACCCCAATCCTCCACAATAATCAGATCTTTTTTAGAATCCCCATCCATATCTGCCCAAACGGCGTCTGTAATCATTCCGGCATCTTTAAGGTCATAGGCATTTCTTTCTGTTACATTTTCAAAAGTGCCATCACCCTTATTTTCCAATAACAAATGATCCGGATCAATTCCATAAGTACCTACTACACTTCTTGAGCCTATAAATAGGTCAGTATCACCATCATTATCATAGTCTAAAGGAGCTATGATCGAAATATTCGTGAAAGTTGAAGGAAGTCTTTCTGAGGACTTTACAAAAGTGCCTTTACCATTATTTAAATACAGTCGTGCCCTATAGTTTTTTTCTTCACCAACCTGATTGCCACCTGAACCAACAATAAGATCTAAATCCGAATCCCCGTCAGCATCAAAAAAAGCGGCTGCCGTATCTTCATATTCGGCATCTTTTTCTAACGAGTTTTGATTTGTAATTTTTAACATACCATTTCCACTATGTTGGTAGACAATCCCAGACTTATCTTTAGCTCCTCCGATAAAGACATCCTCGTTGCCATCTCCATTGATATCACCTACAGCAAGGGCCGGCCCTTCCTGTGACAGTTTCTTATAGATAAGGCCTTCATAATCAAAATCATTATATACATTCTCTTTATGAGCAATAAGTTGATTATTTGGGATTTCTTTTAATAATGTAGATTTCTTTTTTTTAATAACAGGGGTATATACCTCCTCGGCATCAGAATGTTTAATGGTTAGGAATTGATTAGCAACAACGTTTTCTAACTTTACCGTTTTATCGTCAGGCCAAATAACCCTTAGAGAATCAATGGTTTTGAATTTGCCTAATCCTATGGTCATTACATGGTCCATGGAAGATTGAAACCCCCTGGAAGGCACTAATTCTTGTAATATTATATTTTTGTCATAGTAAAGCATCACTGTTGTTCCAACAGCAAATTTATTCTCTTTTGCACCTTCAAATTTTAGTTTTATATAGTTGTTTTCCGTGAGCGAAGTAGCATTGTTTTCATAAACAAAGGACTCCATATTGACATTATTGACCACAATATCCAGATCCCCGTCATTATCGAGATCTCCATAAGCAGCACCATTGGATAAACTGGGTATTTCGAACCCCCAATCTTTATTCGCATTCGAAAATGTTAGATCTCCATTGTTCCTGTAGGCGTAGTTAGGTTGAGGTTTTATAGGCATTTTATTGATGATAGAATCTATAGACTCTTTCTTCCCGGTAAGCACCATTTTCTGAATGATTTCATTGGCAAAAAAATCGTTAAAGTCCAGGTCCGTAAGATCGTGATTCATGCCGTTGGTAATATAAATATCCCTAAGCCCGTCATTGTCCATGTCGAAAAGCAGGCCTGCCCAACTCCAATCTGTGGCATCTACTCCACTGTAGTAAGCTATTTCTGAAAAGCTTCCATTTCCGTTGTTTAGCTGTAAAGTGTTTTGAATGTATTGCTGGTAAAAGTCTTTGCTTTGCTTTAATTTAAAAATATTGTAACCTTCAAATTCCATTACCGATTTAACCCGCTGATCAGGTTCCGGAAGCATATCAGTAATAAAAATATCTGCATTACCGTCGTTATTGATATCCGAGATGTCAATACCCATTGCAGATAAGGAGAGATGGGAAGTCCAATCTTTGATCTCCTCATTAAAAGTACCATCCTGATTGTTAATGTATAGATAATCCCGTTCATAAAAATCATTAGACACATAGATATCAGGATATAGGTCTTTATTGATATCAGTAATCATAACCCCTAATCCAAATCCAATCAGACTTCCATAGATTCCGGCATCCTCACTAACATCAACAAATTTTCCATTATCATTCCTCAAAAGCATATCCCCAACACCTTTGAAAATATCCGGGACTCCTTCCCAATCCTGTGCTCTGACTTCTCTTTGTTCAGCATATCCTAAACTACTTACAGGAATGTTACTATTATTAAGGATATATGCATCCAGGTCGCCATCTTTATCATAATCAAAAAAGGATGCATGAGTAGAAAAGCCAGTTTTAGCCAAATTATACTCTGAAGCCATTTCAGTAAATGTGAGGTCGCCATTATTTATATAAAGGTCATTATCATGATTATTTGCCTTCATATTACCCGCGTTACTAACATAGATGTCGAGCAACCCATCCTGGTTTATATCAACCATAACAACTCCCGTAGACCATGGCTTTGATCCTTTAACTCCGGCTTTTTCTGAGATATCCTCAAATTTTAAACCGCCTTTATTGAGGTAAAGTCTGTTGGAAACCATATTGCCGGTCATATAAATATCGGCCAATCCATCATTGTTGATATCTCCAATGGCTACTCCGCCGCCATTATAGAAATTTCTATATTTAAAGATGTTGAAGTTTTTTTGATTTTCAACTTTGTTAAGGAAGTCTATGCCCGTTTGCTCCGAAGGCAGAAGTGTAAAGAGTGTTTTTTGAATATTTGTATCATCCTTAGAATTTTCCTTTTCTGAATTACACGATATGGTAATTGAAAGTAAAAGTATAAGACCTGCTATTCTTTTTAATCCTGATATTATCATATAGTTTATTCGTTATTTTTTGCCAAAATAATAGGAGAATCATTATTAATGGTTACAATGTAGTAGTCACGTCCTGCTATAGTAATATTTTTAAGATCTCTTGCCGGTCCCGGAACATCGAAATTCTGCTGGTTAACCTTTACAAAACCTCCTTTTTGATCATTTTGCAAAATTACGCCATGCAAGGCATCCATCCTACCTAATTGGGTGTTAATTTCATAATTATTACCTACAATTAACATGTCCTGATACCCATCTTTGTTGAAGTCATCTACCGCTATGGCCTTTATAGAAGAGGCCTGAGCAATAGGAGGTAATGGCTTCTTTTTAAATGTGCCATTACCATCGTTTTCAAAATAACAGCTAGCTAATTCATATGCATGCATTTTGCTGGCCTTACTTAATTTGCTGGCAGTAAAAAGATCTTCCAGGCTGGCCTTTGCAAAATTCCTATATGAGAGGTATTCTTTATTTAAATAAGGCATTTGCTTTACCAACTCATCCTTGGATGCAAACGGGGTTTCTTTATCCTTATGAAAGTAGGTAACAATAGGATCTAAAGTGCCGTTGTCATCAAAATCAAAGCTATAGAGTGATACCGGTAATTGTTTAGATGCTTTTAATTTAGTATTCAGACCCCAATTACCACAGACCAAGTCTGTATCTCCATCATTATCAAAATCGTCCGCTATGATAGTATTCCACCAACCATTGGTAAAATCGAGGCCATTGTTATTTTGTAATTTCAATTTAGTGCCATCATTCATAAAAACAGACACAGGCATCCAGTAACCAACGACTAAAAGGTCTTTGTATCCATTATCGTCGATATCTCTCCATAGTAAGTCCTTGACAAGCCCAATTTTTTGAAATTCCGGAGCTTTTTCAGCAGTTACATCTTCAAAATTACCTTTGCCATCATTTTTAAGTAAATATTGATTTGGTATAGCCCCAAATACCAAAGGTAGCTGGTCCGAAGCCATAGTTATATCCAAATCCCCATCATTATCAAAATCGGAGGCAGTGACCATTGAGGCGTTAAGCTGAATATTCCTAAATGCCATAGAATCTATTTTAAAGGTACCTTTATTATTCAGGTATAGCCTTGGCTGAAGGGGTTTGCCATTTTTAAATTCATTACCACCACTAACAACCAATAAATCATCATATTGATCTCCGTTGGCATCAAAAAAAACATGAGACACATCTTCGCTTATGGCATCCGGCTCAAAAACAGCTTCCTGAACACTAATAAATTTACCTAAACTATCCTGTAAAAAGAGTGCGGAAGCTTGCCCCTTAGCACCACTAATGAATAGATCATCTCTAGAATCCTTGTTAACATCGCATACAGAAATGGCAGGACCTTCATTTGTATTTGCAAAGGGCACAAGGGGATCTCTGTTGAATTCAAGAGAGGTTGGGTCTCTATGCTTGAAAGCGAAATTTTCAGAAGTATTAATGAGGAAACTTTTTAATATGAATTGGGGCTTTTCATAAAAATTCCCCTGGGCTGAATGCTTGTTTATTACAAGTTCCTGATTTGTTTTAACAGCTCTTAAAGTCTGGAATTTTCCATCAGGCCAAATAACCCTAATGCTATCTAAGAGTGTATCCCGTCCCACTCCCAAATGGACTTTATTTGAAACAGCAGATAAATAACCTTTCGTGACAAAAACTTCTTGTTTCAAAATCCCATTCGTAGAATAAGCCAACACTTTAGCTCCAATGCCGAACTTATTTTTTTCATCTCCAATTAAAGCGACCTTAATATAATTTCTATCCTTTTTTGTATCCGATTTATTTTCCAAAAGATAGGCTTCTTCATTGAGGTTGTTTACAACAAGGTCGAGATCTCCATCATTATCCAGATCTGCAAAAACACAACCGTTGCTAAAAGAGACTTCTTCTTTATACCATTCTTCGGTAACATTTTTGAAAGAAAGGTTTTTGTTATTCTTAAACAGATAGTTTGCGACTTTTTTTTCAGGTAATTCCTTAATAAAAGCCATATCTGTTTCTGTCATTCCTGCACTTATTCTTTTTTGAATATTCTCATTGGCTATGTAACTTATAAAATCCATATCATTCGTAGCCCCTTTAATGCCATTGGATATGTAAATATCTTTATAACCATCATTATCATAATCTGCAGTGAGAACCCCCCAGGACCATTCAGTAGCAGAAATCCCGCTTAAGTTTCCTATTTCACTAAAATTTTCAGTACCGAGGTTTAGGTGTAGGGTATTTTGCATATACTGAGGGGCATATCCATTTTTTAAATAGTATTGATACGTTGGAAATGAATACTCTAATCCGGATGTTTTATAAGTTTCCAAATCTTCCGGGAGCATATCTAAAGAAAGGATATCGGTTAATCCATCGTTGTTTACATCAGCCAGGTCGTTACCCATTGAGTAATGCGTAGTATGCCCCAGGCGTCTGTTATCTGATGAAATAAGTTCTTTAAAGGTTCCATCGCGTTGGTTTATATACAAATAATCATTTTCAAAAAAATCATTGCCAATATAAATATCAGGATATCCATCGTCATTAATATCACTAACTCCGAGTCCTAAACCATATCCAATTTTACCCTGGAAGATACCAGCTTCTTTTGAAACATCTTTATACATTCCATCATCATTCCTATAGAGACGATCACCGGAAAGTGAGTCTATTTCTAAACGTTGCGATCCTTTACCATAAGTTCTGTTGGGATGCACGGAATGATTTAAGAGATACATATCCAGATCCCCATCCAGATCAAAATCAAGAAATGCAGCCTGAGTTGAAAGCCCACTAAAATCAAGGCCATAGGAAGATGCCTCTTCGGTAAATTTTGGAATGCCCTCTTCATTAGGGCCTTTGTTTATAAAAAGCAGGTTTCTGCCTTTCATTCCCTGGTAATTGCCGACTTTACAAACATAAATGTCAAGTAAACCATCATGGTTAATATCTACATGCGTAGCTCCTGTTGTCCAGTTTCCGGGATTATGAATATTAGCCACTTTGGTGACATCTTCAAATTTTAGGCCTCCTCTGTTAATGTACAGTTTGTCTTCACCCTGATTGGCCGTAAAATAAAGATCTACCAGTCCATCATTATTAAAATCGGCCGAAACGACCCCGGCTCCATTGTAGTAATACAGATAGTTAAGAATATTAAGTTCAGGGGTGTCTATTAGCTGGTTTTTAAAATAAATTCCGGAATGAGCAGAGGTAACTTTGTTAAACAGTTTCTCCTTCTTTTCGTCACAAGCACTTAAAAGTACAATTATGCTTAAAGAAAGTCCTAAGATCCTTTTCATTTATGCTCCAAAATAGGACGGCAAGATAATGAAACTAGCAGAAATAAGAATGTATTCCGAGTTAATGTTATACTAAGTATCATGTTAAAAATGAGGTTGTTGCCAGAGTCTAACAATTAACTAAATGCCACAATAAGAAAAAAGAAGGATTGAAAATCATCAATCCTTCTTTTTATTTTATTTACTGCCAGGAATTAATTCCAAAAGAGCGCATATAGCATTGCAATGATCAACATCACAGCGAATGCTCCAATATTGAACTTTGGACTGGTTTTGAAAAGATCTTTGGTAAAAGGAATACCTTTAGGATCATCTGCGCCCTTATTTTGTGATAAACTAACAATAACAATGACCAACATGGTCATAAGTGCGGTGTACCCCATTTGATCTAAAAACGGGACATCCAGAAAAAAGGAACTTGTAGACCAACCATTAGGCGCAATCTTGAAGTAGAGCGCTATTGGGATAGAAACAAGAGCACCAATAATAGCGGCTTTGTTCGTGGTTTTTTTCCAGAACAAGCCCAGTATGAAAACTGCTAAGATACCCGGACTCACCAAACCGGTGTACTCCTGAATAAATTGGAAGGCCTGATCAATTCCACCTAATAAAGGAGCCATGATACATGCAATTACCAATGCGACTCCAGCTGACAGGCGACCAACATTTACGGTTGTCTTGTCTGATGCATTTTTGTTGATATATTGTCTGTAGATATCCATTGTAAAAATGGTGGATGTAGAATTTAACATCGACGCCAGGGACGAAACAATGGCGGCAGATAGTGCTGCAAATGCCACTCCTTTAAGTCCGACAGGCAGGAATTGCAGTAACCAGGGATATGCCCTGTCTGCCTGTTCCAGTGAAGGCAAGTTCTGCATACCGATATCGCCCAATCTGGCCATAGTTTCCGGATCATTTATCATTACATAGGCCGCAATACCGGGAACCACAACTATTATTGGAATAATAAGTTTCAAAACTGCAGCTAAAATAATTCCCTTTTGTGATTCTCTAAGTGATTTCGCAGCCAGTGTTCGTTGTATTATATACTGATTAAAACCCCAATAATATAAATTGGCAACCCATAGTCCGCCAACTAAAACACCGATACCCGGCAAATTATCGTATTCCGGGTTGGATTTGTCCAATATCATAACAAATTTCTCAGGGACTGTATCGTAAACAATTTTGAGACCTTCTATAACTCCTTGCCCGTCTGAAACTGTATTTAGTGCTAAATATGAAGTCACTAAACCGCCAAAGACCAGAAAGATAACCTGAATTACATCGGTCCATGCAACAGCAGAAAGGCCCCCATAAAGGGAATAGGCAGCTGCGAACAATGACAGCCCAATTACACCATAAACCATGGGAATCCCCATTATGGTTTCCAATGCAAGTGAACCTAAGTATAATACAGATGCGAGGTTTACAAAAACGTAGAGCGCAATCCAGAATACCGCTAAGATGGTCTTTAAATTCGTAGAAAACCTTTGCTCTACAAATTCCGGAATGGTATACAGCCCTTTTTCAATGAAAATAGGCAGGAAGTATTTACCTACTATAAGCAAAGTAATAGCTGCCATCCATTCATAGGAGGCTATTGCCAGGCCAACGGCAAAACCTGAACCTGACATCCCGATAAACTGTTCTGCTGAAATATTGGCCGCGATTAAGGACGCGCCAATTGCCCACCAGGGCAATGATTTACTTGCCAGAAAATAGTCTTCTGCATTTTTCTGATGCCCTTTTTTATCTCTTGAAACCCATAGACCTACTCCTAAAATCAGGAAGGCATAGGCTATAAAAATAAAATAATCCCAAAATCCGAAAGCTGATGTCATAATTAGTTTGGTTGGTTGTTGGTTTAATAAATCCTAATTGTTCAATTTAGGTAAAATTCTTCTTTAATTAAAAAAATGCCTTATTATTTATTGGGTTTTAACTTTACGGCTATAGGTATTGGTTAACTATATTTTCAAACAGTTCCTGTTTGCCGCTCTGCAATTCCAATTCACCATTTGACTTTGCAATTTCATAAAGATCTATCAAATCTAATTTCCCAAGTTCATAATCCTTTCCTTTGCCCGAATCAAATGACTGGTAACGCTTTTTTCTCAGATCATTATAAGGGGAAGAAGTCATAATCTTGTCGGCAATAAGCAGTGCTCTGGCAAAGGTATCTGCACCACCAATATGGGCATAAAATACATCGTCCAGATCAGTGGAATTTCGTCTTATTTTAGCATCAAAATTAATCCCACCCCCTTTCAATCCTCCTGCTTTCAGAAATGTTAGCATGGCTTCTGTAA
>Ga0316196_10000500_pt1 | contig 15476 bp, 12 predicted proteins | sample Eddsed2cm_MG_FD_204938 | JGI IMG/M metagenome (GOLD analysis project Ga0316196, IMG submission 204938) | Coastal sediment microbial communities from Maine, United States - Eddy sediment 2 cm | ecosystem: Environmental > Aquatic > Marine > Coastal > Sediment | place: USA: Maine | collected... | reverse complement strand
GGCGATCAGGCATGCCTTGCCGGTCTCGTTTGCGATTCTTCTCGCCAGTTCGGCGGCGTCGATCGCCCTCGGACTGTCCGCTGTGACCGCTATCCAGTTATCGACCAGCGCCGCAAGCGGCCCCACGATGCCTTCGACGTTCTTGTCGTCCAGGATGCCGGCGATCGCAACGGCTGCACGCGCCTCGTACTGCCGGAGGCTCGCCGCCAGCGCCGCGGCTGCGGCGGGATTGTGGGCGACGTCGAGCAACCATCGTTGCTCCTGCTCGATAACCTGCATGCGTCCGTGCAGGCGCAGGCTGCTGAACGCAGGATTGACGTGCGCGGGCTCCAGCAGCTGCGTCAGCCCGAGCGCCTCGACGAGCGCGAGGGCTCCGGCTGCATTTTGCAGCTGCATCGGCCCGCGCAGCGCCGGTATCGCGAGACCCGGAAGCTCCACACCCTGGCCATGCCACGACCAGCGGGCGTCCTCATCCGGCGTCCACGAATAGTCACGCCCCGCGTGGATGAGCCGCGCGCCGAGCTTGTCCGCCTGGGCGGCCACGGACGCCGGCATTTCCGGATCCGCGAAAACGACCGGCTTGCCGGCCCGCATGATGCCGGCTTTCTCGTAACCGATGGTCTCGACATCGTCGCCCAGCCATTCGCAATGGTCGAGCGACACATTGGTGATCAGCGACGCATCGGGGTTCACGACATTCACGGCGTCGAGGCGGCCGCCCAGACCGACCTCGAGAACAGCCGCATCGACGTTCGCGGCCTCGAACACGGCAAGCGCCGCGAGCGTGCCGAACTCGAAGTAGGTCAGACGGACATCGCCCCGCGCCGCCTCGACGCGCTCGAACGCGGCAACGATCTCTTGGTCCGTTGCGAGCAGGCCATTGACGGCGATGCGTTCGTTGTAACGAACGACGTGCGGCGAGGTGTATGTGCCGACGACATTGTCGCGGGTCAGCAGCGCGCGCAGCATCTCGACGCTCGAGCCCTTGCCGTTGGTCCCGCCCACGAGGATGACCCGGGCCGGGGGCTCGATATCCATGCGGCCCAGTACCTCGGCCACGCGCTCGAGCCCGAGGTCGATCTCGTTGGGAGACAGGGTCTCGAGACGGCGCAGCCAGTCCGGCAGCGGCAATCCGGGCGGCAACATCCGCGTCAGTCGGTCTCGATCGGGCTCGGACGGTGTTCGAACTTGGCGAGCAGATCAGCAATCTGGTCGCGCATCTGGCGACGGTCCACGATCATGTCGAGTGCGCCGTGATCGAGCAGGAATTCACTGCGCTGAAAGCCCTCGGGCAGGGTCTGGCGCACTGTCTGTTCGATCACGCGCGGCCCGGCAAAACCGATCAGCGCATCGGGCTCGGCAATGTTCACGTCACCGAGCATGGCGAGGCTGGCGGACACGCCGCCGGTCGTGGGATCGGTGAGAACCGAGATGTAAGGCACCCGTTTTCGGCCCAGCTGTGCCAGCGCTGCAGAAGTCTTCGCCATCTGCAACAGGGAGAACAGCGCCTCCTGCATGCGCGCACCGCCGCTTGCCGAAAACGAGATCAGGGGCATGCCGTTGTCGGCCGAATGGCGCGCCGCGCGCGAAAAGCGCTCGCCGACCACCGAGCCCATCGAGCCGCCCATGAAAGCGAACTCGAAGGCGCAGACGACGACCGGGCGCCCGAGCAAGGTTCCGGTGGCCGCGACCAGCGCGTCTTTCTCACCCGTCTTCTTCTGCGCCTGCGAAAGGCGGTCGCGATAGCGCTTGCTGTCCCGGAATTTGAGCGGGTCCTCAGGCTCGAGGTTGCCGAACAGCTCCTGAACCGACTCCGGGTCCAGAAACGCGTCCAGCCGTTGCCGCGCGCCGATGCGCATGTGGAAATTGCACTTCGGGCAGACGTGGAGGTTGCGCTCCAGCTCGTTCCGGTACAGCTGCGCATCGCAGCGCGTGCACTTGATCCACACACCTTCCGGCACCGAGCGCGTGCGCTTTTCCGTGCTGATGCGCGACGGCATCAATTTTTCGAACCAGCTCATGCGCGCATCATATCCAAATTCCGCTACTGCCCCAATTCGAACGGCGCGGGAATGCCGAACGCATCGGGATAGAACACCTCCACCAGCGTCAGGCCATGCGGCGGCGCCGCCACGCCCGCGCGGGTTCGGTCCCTGCCGGCCAGTAGCCTGGCCGCCCACTCCGACTGCTCGTCGCCGCTGCCGATCGCGACGAGCGTTCCCGCGATATTGCGCACCATGTGCTGCAGGAAGGCGTTGGCCGTGACGTCGAGCAGCACCCAGTCCCCCTCGCGCCAGACGCGAATGTCCGTGATCTCCCGCACCGCGCTGGACGCCTGGCAGCCGGCCGCGCGGAACGCCGAAAAGTCGTGTTCGCCGAGCAGCGCCTGCGCGGCTTCGTGCATGCGCCGGTGATCGAGATCCCGGTGCACCCACCAGGCCCGCCGGCGGTACAGCGCCGACCGCACCAGGCGGTTGAGAATCCGGTAACGGTAGCGCCTCGCCGTGGCCGAGAAGCGGGCGTGAAAATCCTCGCCGACCGGTTTGGACCAGGTCACGCAGATATCGTCGGGAAGATTGGTATTCGCGCCGAGCAGCCAGCCACGTTCGCTGCGGTCGGCGCGGGTATCGAAATGCGCCACCTGCCCGCTCGCATGCACACCGGCATCGGTGCGCCCCGCACAGGTCACCTCGACAGGCTCGTTCGCAACCTCGGCCAGCGCCTGCTCGAGCCGTTCCTGCACCCCCAGCCCGGTGCGCTGGCGCTGCCAGCCGTTATACGCGGTACCGTCGTATTCGATGCCGATAGCTATGCGTTCGCTCAACCCGGCAGTGATTCCAGCAGCTGCTGCGCCTGCTGGCGCTGGGATTCGTCGCCCTCGTCGAGGACTTCCTCGAGGATGCTGCGCGCCCCGCCCGGATCGCCCATGTCCACGTAGGCGCGCGCGAGGTCGAGCTTGGTGCCCACCTCCGTCATGGTGCGCGCTTCGTGCAGGTCATCGCTCATATCGTCCGGCGACAGCGACATCGTCGGAACCTCGGAGGTCTCGTCGGAGTCGTCGAAGCCCGGGCGCACGTGCTCCACGGTTGCGTCGTCGCGCGGCATGTCCACCGTATCGCCCATCTCGCTGACCTTGAGTGCCGCGGTCAGGTCGTCGAGATCAAGGTCGACGTCGGTGCTCGCCACAGCGGGCATCTCGCCGGTCTCGTCGAGGTCCATGTTGCCGGTAAAGACGTCCGGCGGCAGTGCCTCGGTCTTCGCAAAGTCGAAATCGGCTTCCTCGCTGAGGGTGCGCGAGAGCATCGTCTCGTCGTCGTCGCCCTCATCGTCATCGGCGTCGTCGTCCAGCGATGCCAGCAGCGTTTCCGCCTCGTCGGGGATCACGGCCTCGTCACCCCTGGCATCCGAGGTTGTCCCGACTGCGAAATCCTCGGGCAGTATCTGCGTGTGTCCCGTAGCTTCGAGCAGGCTCTCGTCGAAGCCGACGTCGGTGTCTTCCTCAGCCCGCTGCATCAACGGGTTCTGGCCGGTCTCGTCGGATGCGAGCCGCATTTCCGAGGTCCTCGACAACGCCTGCTCGATGTCGAGCTCCTCGTTGAAGCTCGTATCGTCGGGATCGAAGCTCTCCTGGATGCCGGTCGAATCGGGATCGACTTCCGGATTCCGGCCCGTTGCTTCCGCGCTGTCTTCCAGGGTTTCGTTCAGGCTTGTCGGATCCAGTATTTTCTGGCTCGCCGTAACGTCGTCATCGTCGAGCTCATCGAGATCCTCGATGTCGTCGAACGACGCGACCTCGGTCTCGTCCAGCGAGTCGACGTCGAGACCGAGCTCCTCGAGATTGATTTCGGCAGTCGCTTCAGATGACGGCGCCGGCTCGGCCGTGGATTCCTCCACGGCATCCGGAATCGACGGAAGTTCGGAGGTCGCATCAAGGCCGGAGAACTGTTCCTCGATCGTCGGGGTGTCGCGCTCCGGTTCCCCTGCGGAGAAATCGAAGTCGACGTCGTCGCTGTCAGCCGTACTCTTTTCCGGCTCCGGCTCTTCGTCGAACATGAAGTCGACAGCGTCGTCATCGTCGTCCGATCCGGCTGTGCTTTCCTCGGCACCGCTCAGGTCGATGACCTCCTCCGCGGTGTCGTCGCCAGCCGTGAAGTCGAAGACATCGTCGTCGTCACCGTCGCCACCGAGGTCGATGACTTCGTCGCCGCCCTCGTCGCTTGCGCCGAAATCCATGTCGAGAGCACCGCCCTCGTCGTCGTCGGCATCGAAGGAGAGGTCCACGGCCTTCGTGGCACCGGCAACGCCGGCGAACATAGCGTCGTCCGCGGCGATTTGCTGCCCCATGATGACGATCTTGTTCCATTCGCCGCCTTCGTCGTCACCGGCAGCCTGCTTAACGCGGGCAGCCGCATCGACAAATGCATCGCGGTTGCCCCATACGAAGTAGATCTCGGAGAGCTTGGTCAGGAGATCGAGCCTGTCCGGCTCGGCTTCGAGGGCGCCGTTGATCAGGTCCGCTGCCTGGTCATAGAGGCCGTAAGCCATGTGGAAATCGGCTTCGGCGATCGGGTCGCTCTGGTCGAGGTTGACGGCCGTCTCGCTGCTGAAGGTGTCTTCCATCGAGCCCAGTGCGCCCATCTCGACCGTCTGTCCGGCGCCGCCCGGCTCCGGGCCGGGCCCGTCGAGCGTATCCTCGTCGAGCGACCCGATTCCCGTTGAACCCTGCTCCACGACGACGATCGATTCATCGTCGCGCGAAGGCGCGCGCAGCGCCTCGGTGGACGACAAAGCGGTATCGTCGAGATTGGGCGCCGACATGCCGGCACTGGTCCACTCTTCGTCGTCTTCATCCCGCCCGCGGCGCACGAACCAGAACAGCACGGCACCGGCCAGGAGCACCGCGCCGGCGATGATCAGCACCCAGGTATTCGTGGCTATACCGATAATCTTGTCGAGCAGCGACGGTTCGGCCCGCACCGGCGTCGAAATCACGTTGCTCGGCGGCTTGATGACCGTATCCGCCTCGTCCTCGGCCGCCTCGGTCTCGCCGGGCTCGGCAAGCAACTCGTCCTCGGCCGACAGCTCGTCCTCGTCCACGCCGGTCTCGTAGCCGGCCGGCTCGAACGTCTCCGGCTCGGAGACTTCGCCGCGAATCTCGGCAAGTTCCTGGCGCAGCACAGCCAGTTCGTTGTCGCGAATCTCGATGAGGGATTGCTGCTGCGGGACGTCGGCCGCCTCGAGTTCGGCGATCCGGTCGACCAGTTCCTGCTCGCGCGGCAATGCACCGGGTTCCTCGGCCGTGGCCAGGGCATCGTCGGGTACTTCTGCACCGGTACCCGGACCGACGGGCTCTTCGTCGGGCGGCACGAGTTGCAGGCTCGGACGCGTCTCCGTGGCAACGGGCGCTTCAACCGCTGGCGTTGGCGCAGGTGCACCGCTCCATGCCGCGTTCTGGCGCTTTGCTTCGTTCAGTGCATAGGCGCGATCGATCCGGTAGATGTCGTCGGCGCTTGGGATTCTCAGGCGCGCGCCGGCACGCAGAATATTGATATTGCCGCCGAAGGCCTCGGGATTCGCCTCGTAAATGGCGAGCATCGTCTGGTTCATCGTCAGGCGAAAATCCGGACGGATACGGGCGGCTATACCCCACAGGGTCTGGCCGCGCTGCACCAGCAGTTCGTCACCGGATGCCGTGTCGAACGGCAGGTCGGGTTCGCCGGCCTGAGGTTTGGGCTCAGGGGCGGGTTCCGGCTCACTGCGGGGTGCCGGTGCGGGTGCCGGCCTGGGCCGCGGTGCAGGCGTTTCGGCGGCGGGCATGGGCCGCGGCTCGGCCTGGCGCTCGATGCGGCCGCTGTCCGCGGGCGCGCTGCGCTGGGGCGCGGTTACCGCGGGCCGGCTTTCTTCGGCCGGCAGCGGTGCAAACGTCGGCGGATCGAGCAATACCGTGTACTCGCGGAGCAAGCGCCCGCGCGACCACATGGCTTCGACGAGGAAGGTGAGAAACGGCTCGGTTATGGGCTTGCTGGAGCTGACCCGTATGTAATTGCCTTCCGAGGAACCCGACCTCACGATCTCGAAGCGGAGATCCTGCAGGAAGTACGGCCTGTCGAGGCCGTAACGCTCGAAGGTCTCCTGCGATGCGAGCCCGACCTCGAGATTCTCGAGCTCCTCGGGCGTCGCCGACAGCAATTCGATTTGCGCGCGCATGGGCGCATTCAGCGCTGAATCAAGATGGATCTCGCCGAGGCCCAGGGCCCAGGCGTTACCCGACAGCAGTAAAACGAGCGCAAGCGAAATTCGATTGCTTCGTCGCGGCATAATGATGGTCTCCAACTCCCCAAGTGCCTCTGCAGACGCCGCGCAGAGACAATCGCATGGCAGGCAGTGCTGCCTCTCCAATTGCCTGCGAACTATAGCCTATAAATAGTTTTTCGCCAAAATTTCAGCAATTTGGACGCTATTTAGAGCCGCGCCCTTACGTATGTTATCGGCGACCACCCAGAGGTCAATGCCGCGTGGATGAGAAATGTCTTCGCGCACCCGGCCGACGAAAACGGGGTCGCGTCCGGACGCTTCCGTCACCGCCGTTGGGTATACGCCGGTCTCGACACCGTCGACGAGTTCCACGCCGGGTGCATTGCGCATCAGCTCGCACACCTGCGCGGCCGAAATCTTGTCGCGCGTCTCGATGTGCACCGCTTCGGAATGGCCGTAGAACGCAGGAATTCTGACGGCCGTGGGATTCACGAGGATATCGGGGTCGCCGAAAATCTTGCGCGTCTCCCAGACCATCTTCATCTCTTCCTTCGTGTAACGGTTTTCCTGGAAGGTGTCGATGTGCGGCAGCGCGTTGAACGCGATCTGCTTGGTCGGCCCCTCGATTTCCAGCGGCCGCCCGTTCAGCAGCAGGGTTGTCTGCCGGACCAGTTCCTCGATGGCGCTGCGGCCGGCACCGGACACGGCCTGGTAGGTCGCCACGTTGATGCGCTCGATGCCGACCGCGTCGTAGATCGGTTTCAGCGCCACGACCATCTGGATCGTGGAACAGTTCGGGTTGGCGATGATACCGCGGCTACGGTAATCGTCGATGGCCTCGGGATTCACCTCGGGCACCACGAGCGGAATGTCGTCGTCGTAGCGGAAGTGCGAGGTGTTGTCGACGACGACACAGCCGGCCTCGGCGGCCCGCGGCGCATATTCCGCCGAGATCGACCCGCCGGCCGAGAAGAGGCCGATCCGCACTTTGGAAAAATCGAAACCGGCGAGGTCCTCGACGTTCAACTCGCGATTTCCAAACGCGACAGTCTTGCCGACGGAGCGTTCGCTCGCGAGCGCGTATACCTTGCCGACCGGGAACTTGCGTTCCGCGAGTATTTCGAGCATGGCTTCGCCGACGGCGCCCGTGGCGCCGACGACGGCTACATCAAATCGTTCTGTCATTGTCCCGTCTACGTTATGGCTGGCGTTCCCGACTGTACGTCGGCGTTTTGTGCGCGATTGCGCAGATAATGGTCCATGATGACGAGCGCGACCATCGCCTCGGCGATCGGCGTCGCGCGCAGACCGACACACGGATCGTGGCGGCCTTTCGTCACGATCTCGGTCTCCTTGCCGCTCCTGTCGATCGTCTTGCCCGGTACGGAGATGCTCGACGTCGGTTTCAGCGCGATGCTCGCGAGCAGGTCCTGGCCGGACGAAATTCCGCCGAGCGTCCCGCCGGCGTCGTTCTTGCTGAAGCCGGTTCCCGACATCTCGTCGCGGTGCTGGCTGCCGCGCTGCACCACCGCCGCGAACCCGGCACCGACCTCGACACCCTTGACCGCGTTGATGCTCATCAGCCCCCGCGCGAGGTCCGCCTCGAGCTTGTCGAACACGGGCTCGCCGAGGCCGACCGGCATGTTACTGGCCAGGACGCTGATCTTCGCACCGATCGAATCGCCCTGCTCGCGCAGTTCGTCCATGAAAGTCTCGAGTTCCGCGATGCGCGACGGATCCGCGCAGAAAAACGGGTTGTCATCGACCCCGTCGAGATCGGTGGCACCGAGTTCGATGGGACCGAGCTGTGACAGGTAGCCGCGAACCTGGACGCCCAGGCGCTCGCGGAGATACTTGCGGGCGATCGCCCCGGCGGCGACCCGCATCGTCGTCTCCCGCGCGGACGAACGGCCGCCGCCACGGTAGTCGCGAATGCCGTATTTCTGTTGATAGGTATAGTCGGCGTGCCCCGGCCGGAACTTGTCCTTGATATCACCGTAGTCTTTCGAGCGCTGATCCTGGTTCTCGATCAGCAGCCCGATCGGCGTGCCGGTGGTGCGGCCCTCGAATACGCCCGAGAGAATCTGCACCTGGTCCGGCTCGTTGCGCTGCGTGGTGTGGCGCGAACGGCCGGGCCGGCGGCGGTCCAGATCCGCCTGGATGTCCGCCTCGTCGAGCGGCATCCCCGGGGGACATCCGTCGACGACACAGCCGAGCGCACGACCGTGGCTCTCACCAAACGTCGTCACAACGAACAGCGTTCCGAAACTGTTACCCGACACCCTGCAATTCCCCGGCGGTCAGCAAAAAGACGCCCTGTCCGCCATGCTCGAACGTAAGCCAGACAAATGCAACATCCGGATAGGCGGCTTCGAGCGCCTGCTGGCTGTTGCCGACTTCGCATACGAGTATTCCCGTGTCGGACAGGAATCGCGAAGCATCATGCAGGATGAGTTTCACGGAATCCAGACCGTCGTCGCCCGCCGCGAGGCCGAGCTGCGGCTCGTGCCGGAACTCGTCGGGCAGGGACTCCATGTCATCGCGATCGACGTAGGGCGGATTGCTGACGATCAGGTCGTAGCGGCGCCCCTCGAGAGCCTCGAAGAAATCCGACCGGACCAGGCGCACACGATCGGCGACATCGTGTGCCTCCACGTTGATGGCCGCTACCTCGAGTGCGTCGGGCGAGACGTCCACGGCGTCAACCGTGGCGTCGGGAAACGCGCTCGCGAGCGCGATCGCGATACAGCCGCTGCCGGTGCCGAGATCGGCGATCGAGGTCACACCGTCCGGGTCCAGCCACGGCGCGAAGCGTGCGTGAATCAGTTCCGCGATGGGCGATCGCGGTATCAGCACGCGCTCGTCGACGTAGAAGCGCAGGCCCGCGAACCAGGCTTCGTTGACGAGAAAAGCAACCGGCACGTGCTCACGAATACGTCGCTCCACGAGCGTTTCCAAATCGGCCAGCTCGCGCGCAGTGAGCGTGCGCGCATACGCCTCGGGCGCCTCGTCGTGCGACAGGCCCAGATGCGCGAATACGAGCCACGCCGCCTCGTCGACGGGATTGTCCGTGCCATGGCCGTAACTCAGCCCCGCGGCAGCGAAACGCCCGGCCGTTTGCCTGATCAGTTGCTCGACGTTCACGGTAGCTCTTGCGCTTGCAACCCTGAATATGGGACCCACCTCATAATCTCACACGGCTGCTGTAGAATCGCGTCCTCCGAACTCGTCTGTCCCAAATGCCATGCAAGCTCGAAACGTCATAGCCGGTCTCGTACTGGGCACCGCCGTCGCCGCAGGATTCATGCTCGCGTTGCGCAATGCCGGCGAAGCCACTGCCCCCGCTGCTCCGGTAGCCGCGACGATACTCCCTGCCGGCAACGAACTGCCGGACTTTGCGCTGCTCGACCAGGATGGCGCAGCGGTGGACCGGACGGCATTCGAAGGCCAGTGGGACGTGGTGTTCTTCGGCTTCACCAACTGCCCGGATATCTGCCCGGCGACGATGACGGTGCTGGGACAGGCGAAGCGCGAACTCGAAGCGCAGGGCGCCGACCCGCTGCCACGGCTGGTGCTGGTAAGCGTCGATCCCGAACGCGACACACCGGAGGCCATGGCCCGCTATATCGCCTACTTCGGCGACGGCAATCTCGGCCTGACGGGAGAGCTCGAGGAACTGAGCAAGCTGACGGACGCGCTGGGAATATTCTTCCAGAAAGCCGGAACCGGCGACGGCCCCTACGGCGTGGATCACTCCACGGTCGTGCTGGTCATCGATCCGCAGGCCCGGCTGAAGGCCCTGTTCACCGCGCCGCACGAGGTCGCGAACTTCGTTCACGACCTGCCGCTAATCATGGCGGGCAAATGATGCGTCGCCTGCTGCTCCTGTTTACCCTTGTTACGGCAGCCGCGGGCTGCGACAGCCCCGAAGGTCCGCCCGTCGTGGCTGACAACGTGGTGGTGACCGCGCCGGGCGCCGGGATGCCGATGGCCGCGGGCTATCTCGAGATCACGAATCATTCCGGCACGGACATTCGCATTACGCGCGTCTCGAGCCCGGCATACGCTGCGGTCGAGATGCACGAGACGATCGTCGAAGACGGCATCGCCAGGATGCGCGCAATTCCCGTGCTCGAAATCGCGGCCGGCGAGACAGTCACCTTCGAGCGCGGCGGCAGGCATCTGATGCTCATGGACCCTGCCGGCACCCCCGAGACAATTACGCTGAATTTCTATTCCGATGACGTATTGCTGCTTACCGTCAGCGCGGAATTCACGGCCACGATGGACTAGGGAGCCCCCTCAACACGCTCATGCTGTCACGACTCTTCGTAATCCTGCAGTACCTGCTGCCCCGGCACTGGCTCACGTCGCTCATATACCGGCTGGCCCGCATCCGCCAGCCGGCCGTCAAAAATGCGCTGATCCGGGGATTCGTGAAAGTATTCGGCGTGAAGCTCGACGAAGTTCATGGCCGGGTGCCGGACGATTTCAGCACGTTCAACGAGTTCTTCATCCGCGAACTGGAAGACGGCGCGCGCCCGGTCGATGCGGATGCGAATTCGATCGTATCGCCCGTCGACGGCACCCTGAGCCAGGCCGGGACGCTGCGCGGCAACCGCATCCTGCAGGCCAAGGGCATCGATTACTCGCTCGAAGACCTGCTTGCCGCCGATCTCAATACCGCGCAGGAATTCGTCGGCGGCGCATTCGCAACAATCTACCTCGCACCCTACAACTATCACCGGGTACACGCGCCCGTTGCCGGTGAACTCGTCGCAGCTCATTACGTGCCCGGCGATCTCTTCAGCGTCAACAGCAAGACCGCCGCACATGTGCCCGGCCTGTTCAGCCGCAACGAGCGCCTGAACCTGCATTTCAGGACCGCCTTCGGGCCGATGCTCGTATCGCTTGTCGGCGCATTGAACGTCGGCAGCATCTCGACGCCCTGGAGCGGCGAAGTCCGGCCGCGCAAGTCCGGCGTGGTCGAGACCATCGGCCTGTCCGGCGCTCCGCGAAACGTCGACAAGGGCGATCTGCTCGGCTGGTTCAACATGGGATCGACAGTCATTGTCCTGCTGCCGCCGGGCCGCTGCGACTGGCGCGACGATTTCGAAGCCGGCGTTACGACGGTCATGGGCGAAGCGATCGGCACGCTCTGGGCGCCCATCCTGTGACCTGGAAGGCGTCCGCCGGCGTTGCCCTGGCGCGGCAGCGCGCCGACATGCTCGAGCGGGCACGAGCTTTTTTCCGCAGCCGCGACGTGCTCGAAGTCGACACCCCCGCGCTCGGCCGTCACGCCGCGAGCGACCCCAATATCGACAGCCTGCGTGTTGCAGGCCCCGGCGGCACCACGCTGTATCTGCAGACGTCGCCCGAGTCCTTCATGAAGCGGCTGCTCGCCGACGGCTATCCGGATATCTATGGGCTGGGCCACGTATTCCGCGGCGGCGAGGCGGGCCGGCTGCATCAGCCCGAATTCACGATGGTGGAATGGTACCGGCGGGATTTCGGTCTGGACGCAATGATCGACGAGACGGTCGCATTGATCGCCGCCCTCCTCGACCGGCCGGACCTGGGCGAGGCCGAGTCGCTCGAGTACCGGGACGCGTTCAAGCAGTTTGCCGGCATCGACCCCTTCGCGGCATCGACGGCCGAACTCGCGGAGGCCGCATCGGCAGACGCAGACCTGCGCGACAGTCTCGGCGGCGATCGCGACGCCTGGCTGGACCTGCTCCTGAGCACGCGCGTCGCCGCCGGCTTTGCCACCGACAGGCTCACGGTGCTACGGCATTTCCCCGCGAGCCAGGCCGCGCTGGCGCGGCTCTGCCCCCTGGATGGCCAGGTGGCTGATCGCTTCGAGGTTTTTTACGGCGAGATGGAACTCGCCAACGGCTTTGTCGAGCTTCGCGACCCGGACGAACAGCGGCGGCGCATGCTGGCGGACCTCGAGAAGCGCCGTGCGGCGGGACGGCAAGCGGTGCCGCTGGACGAGCCGTTGCTGGCGGCGCTCGAGTCCGGACTCCCGCGCTGCGCAGGTGTCGCTGTCGGCTTCGAGCGTGTCCTGATGCTGGCGACCGGTGCAGGAGACATCCGCGACGTTATGACTTTCGCATTCGATGACACAGGCAACTGAATGACCATGACCGATTACACGCTGCTCGATTCACAGGCCAGGGCGCTGCTGCGGGATGAACCGGACGCGCTCGCCAACGCCGCCAACTTCGTCGCGCTCCTTTATAACGCGCTCGACGACGTGAACTGGCTCGGCATTTACGTGCTGCGCGGTAACGAACTCGTGCTCGGCCCGTTCCAGGGTCAGCCGGCTTGCGTTCACATACCGGTCGGCAGCGGCGTCTGCGGGACCGCGGCGGCCACGCTGGAGACGCAGCGCGTCGCCGACGTGCACGCGTTTCCCGGGCACATCGCCTGCGACGCGGCGTCGCGTTCCGAGATAGTGGTGCCGCTCGTTGTAGACGGTTCGCTGGTTGGCGTCCTGGACATCGACAGCCCGTCGCTCGACCGTTTCAGTGAGGACGACCAGGCCGGAATCGAACGGCTGTGCGTGACCTATTGTGGCCTGCTATCGGGCGGCGAGGGCTTCCTCTAGGGCCCGCCGGCCCTACTTGACGCGGCTGACGTACTCCTTCGACCGCGTGTCGACCTTGATGACCTCACCCTGGTCGACGAACAGCGGCACGCGCACGACGGCGCCTGTCGAAAGCTTGGCCGGCTTGACACCGCCGCTCGCGGTATCGCCCTTGACGCCCGGATCCGTTTCGACGATTTCGAGCTCGACGAAGTTCGGCGGCTCGACGATCAGCGGCGAGTTGTTCCAGAGCGTGATCTGGCACATGTCGCCGTCGCTCAGCCAGTCTTTCGCATCACCGACGGCATGGGCATCCGCGGCGTACTGTTCGAAGGTATCGGGCACCATGAAGTGCCAGAACTCGCCGTCCGCATAGAGAAACTGCATTCCCGTGTCCATGACGTCGGCGGCCTCGACGCTTTCGCCGGACTTGAAGGTCTTGTCGACGACCTTGCCGGTCTTGAGATTCTTGATTCGCGCGCGGTTGAAGGCCTGGCCCTTGCCGGGCTTGACGAATTCGTTCTCGACGATAATGCAGGGGTCCTTGTCGATCAGGATCTTGAGGCCCGATCGAAATTCGCTGGTGCTGTAGCTTGCCATTGGGTTATCCGGGGTTTTCGGCGAGGCGCCATTCTACAGAAAAATACTGGCTTGCAGTCATGCTGTAGGAGCGGTTCCTGAACCGCGATCGCGGGCCGGGGCCCGCTCCTACAGTCGCAGCGTTCCCAGGCGGTCGTGTGGTTCGGGAGGGGCCGAACCTAGAACCGGGTCACAGTATGGTAAATGGCTGACAGATAGTCTGGCAGGAACGCTGAATCCGGCATTTTTAACAAAATATGGACAGCCGGAACGAGGCCCGCAAGCAGGCAAGGACCGCGCATTGAACGACCGCCACAGCATCTCCATCGCCGTGTTGTCCCAGAACCAGGACGACGTGGCGCTCATCAACGGAACGCTCCGCGATGGCGGTCATGCCGCACACTGCCACTGGATCGACCGGCCCAGCAAGCTCGATGACACGCTCGCAGCCGACGAGGTCGAGCTCATCATTGTCAATTGCGACCGCTACCCCGAGGGTATCCGCCGGGTCATCAAGCAGAAAGACCGCTTCAACCCGGAAGTGCCCGTAATCGCCCTGCGCCAGGAAGCCGACGAGAACAGCATCCAGGAGGCCATGCGCGACGGCGCCTGCGACCTCGTTTCGGTCGGTCTCAGGAATCGCCTGCAGTCGGTGGTCACCCGCGAGCTGCGGGCGCTGCGCGCCGAGCGTGCGCTGAATTCGACGATCGCCTCCGCCAGCGAATACAAGCGCCAGATCCGCGACTACATGCAGTCCTCGACGGCCGCGATCGCACTCGCTCACGAAGGCATCGTGCTCGAGGCGAACGACGCCTGGCTCAAGCTTTTCAAGTACGCGAGCGTCGACGAGGTCAAGGGGCTGCCGCTGATGGACAGCTTCGATTCACAGAGCCACGCGGCACTCAAGGGCGCCCTCAATGCCGCCATAAAGGGCAAATGGGCCAGGGACGAGAAACTCCGGGTCAAGCCGCATCTCGACATCGGCCATCGCAACGAGCTGGAACTCGAGTTCCAGCACATGGACTTCGACAGCGTACCGTGCGTGCACGTGCGCATCGCGCCGCCGGATCTCTCCAAGCAGGAACCGACGGCGCTCGTGCACGACGCCCTCAAGCGCGATCCGACTACCCTCTTCTACCACCGCGCACAATTCATCGAGCGGCTCGGCAAGCGCCTGAAACGCAAACCGAAATCCGGACTGCATGTGCTCGCCTACGTGAAGATCGACAAGTTTGCCGAGGTGCAGAAGAAGATCGGCATCATCGAGTCCGAAGAAGTGCTCGCGCAGTTTGCCGAGGAGATGCGCAAGCGCATGCATCCGCGTGACGTGGCCGGCCGCTTCGAGGGCACGTCGCTGATGGTGCTCCTCGAGCGCGGCAATGCCCGCGACGGCCAGGGGTGGGGCAGGCAGCTCACCAAGCACATCAGCAACACTACCTTCGACGTCGGCGAAAAGTCGGCGCAGATTACCTGCACGGTCGGCGTCTGCGCGGTCAGCGACGTGTTCAGCAACCTGGAAGAACTGGTGGCGGCGACGGTGGATGCCTACGAGCTGGGCAAGGCGGCCGGCGGCAACACCTGTTTCCTGAACGAGTCGGCGCACGAGGATACTAAACAGAAGGAATTCGATGCGATCTGGGTGAAGCGCCTGAAATCGGCGCTCATGGACGACCGCTTCATGCTCGCGCAGCTGCCCATAGCGGGATTGCGGCGCGATTCGATCGAGATGTACGACCTGCTGGTTCGCATGGTCGACGAACAGGGAAGCCCCGTGCTGCCTTCCGAGTTCATACCGGCGGCCGAACGCAGCAACATGATGAAAAACATCGACCGCTGGATGATCAAGGCGGCGATCGATTTCTGTGAACACAGCAACGTCGATCGCGTCTTCGTCAGGCTGTCGCGGCAGTCCATCGTCGACAAGGGCACCATCGGCTGGATGCAGCGCGAGTTCGACGAGCGCAAATTCGATTGCTCCCGGCTTGTCACGCAGCTCCCGGAGCGAGATGCGGCACGCCACATCAAGCAAACGCGTGACACGGTAGCCAGGCTC
>Ga0316196_10000499_pt1 | contig 15490 bp, 13 predicted proteins | sample Eddsed2cm_MG_FD_204938 | JGI IMG/M metagenome (GOLD analysis project Ga0316196, IMG submission 204938) | Coastal sediment microbial communities from Maine, United States - Eddy sediment 2 cm | ecosystem: Environmental > Aquatic > Marine > Coastal > Sediment | place: USA: Maine | collected... | reverse complement strand
CGGGCAACCCGTGCCCGCAGCGGTCTCGCTTTGGCGTTGATGTCGCTTGCCTGGGTCTGCCTGGTGGCGGCGACCTGCCGACCCCTGTGGATCGACGAGGCGGTGGAAATGCCCCTGAGCGGGCGGGACCTGATGCTGGCGGTGGATCTGTCCGGCAGCATGGCGGTGGAGGACTTTGAGCTCGAAGGGCAGTGGGTGGATCGCAGCACCGCCACCCGGGCGGTGGCCTCCGAGTTCATCGGACGGCGCGTGGGTGACCGCGTCGGTTTGATCCTGTTTGGCAGCAATGCCTATCTGCAGGCGCCGCTCAGTTTTGACCGGGACACTGTCGCGCAGCTTCTGATGGAGTCGTTCATCGGGCTGGCCGGTAAGGAAACCGCCATTGGCGACGCAATCGGTCTGGCCATCAAGAGGCTGCGTGACAGACCGGTCTCAAACCGGGTTCTGATCCTGCTCACCGATGGGGCGAATACCGCGGGGGAACTCGATCCAGCCACCGCCACCGGGTTGGCCCGGGATACCGGCGTTCGCATTTACACCATCGGTATCGGCGCCGACCAGATGACGGTGCGGTCCTTGTTTGGGGCTCAGCGGGTGAATCCGTCCCGGGATCTGGATGAGCGCCTGCTCAGCCACATCGCTGACACCACGGGTGGCCGCTATTTTCGGGCTCGTGATACGGCGGAGCTGGAACAGATATATGCCGAACTGGACCGCCTCGAACCGGTGGACCGGAATGTCTACGATGCGCGGCCGACGCGGGAACTGTTTGTATGGCCGCTGGCCCTGGCCACCTGTTTCTGGGTGGTGGGTATTTATCTCGCGGAGCGCCGTTGATGGAAGGGTTCCATATCCTGCGACCGCTGTGGCTGTTGCTGCTGCCGGCATGTCTGCTCGGGATCTGGATATGGTATCGACGCCCACGCCGGGACGGTCGTTGGGCGGAGGTCTGTGACGCCGGCTTGCTGCCCCATGTGCTGTTGCGGGCCGGTGAGGGTAACCGGGGCCGTACCGCCATCGCGCTGATGCTGGCAAGTCTGTCACTGCTGATTGTTCTGGCGCTGGCCGGACCGGCCTGGGACAAGGAAAGCCGTCCGGTGATGGCCGATCGCACCGCCCTGGTCATTGCGCTTGACCTGTCCCGATCCATGGATGCCAAGGATGTGTTGCCCAGCCGGGTGGCCCGCGCCAAGCACAAAATCCTGGATATACTGGACCGCCGCCCCGGCGGCCGCACCGGCCTGGTGGTTTTCGCCGCCCAGGCCTATGCAGTGACGCCCCTCACCGACGACGCCAGCACCATACGCGCTCTGGTGCCGGCCCTGGAGACGTCCATCATGCCGGCCCAAGGCGGCAATACCGTGTCGGCTCTTGATCAGGCCGAAGCGCTTTTGGTTCAGGGCGGAGCGCCCCGCGGGCGAATTCTGCTGATCACCGATGGCGTAGACGGAGCGGATGCGTACGATCGCGCCGCCAGCCTGGCCGGACGCGGCATCGAGACCTCGGTCCTGGCCGTGGGTTCGGTGGAGGGGGCACCGGTGCCGCTCCAGGACGGGGGCTTTCTGCGGGATCGGGGTGGGGAGTTGGTGCTGGTGCGAACGGCCCTGGCCGATCTGCGTCGCCTGGCCGGATCCGGTGGTGGCGGATTCGCGACACTTGGGTTGAATGACGATGATGTGTTGTCGCTGTTTCCCGATCCCAAAAGGGCGGGATTCGACACGCAAACCGAATCCACCTCGCGCACCCTGGAGGTTTGGCGTGATCGTGGGCCTTGGTTTCTGCTGTTCGCCCTGCCGCTGGCCGCGATCGCGTTTCGGCGTGGCTGGCTGGTGGCGCTGGCCATCGCCGTGTTGCCGTTGGCGCCGCCTCCGGCCGCAGCCATGGATTGGCAAGGCCTGTTTCTGCGCGACGATCAGCGGGCCTATCGTGCCATGAGCGAGTCCGACTATGAGGCCGCGGCGGCGCTGTTTGAGGACCCGGCCTGGCGCGCCGCTGCGGATTATCGCCGCGGTGCTTTCGACCAGGCCGTCGAGAATCTCACCGGTCAGGAGGGCGCGGACGCGGCTTACAACCTGGGCAACGCCCTGGCACGGCAAGGGCAATATGAGGAGGCCATTGCCGCATACGAGCGCGCCCTGTCCCTGAGCCCGGACTCGGAAGATGCGCGTTACAATCGCGAGCTGTTGCAATCATTGCTGGATCAGCAGAGCCCGCAGGACGACAGCAGCGGCTCCGATCCTCAGCCCCAGGACGATTCTGAACAGCAACCGCCTCAGGACGGTGATTCTCAGCCGCAGGAGAGCCCGCAGCGTCCCGATGAGCAGCCGCCTCAGGCGGACAGTCAGCCCCAGGGCAGCGAGTCTGGTGACAGCGATGCTGAACCGTCTCCAGCCCAGGCCGACGCCGCGCCGGGCGACAGCCCCGAGCAGCAAAACGGGGACAGCTCAGACGCGGATTCCGAGCCTGAGACTCGGGGCCAGGTAGACGAATCCCTGGCTCAGTCCAGCGAAGTGGAGCGTAATACCGAGCAATGGCTGCGGCGTATACCGGACGATCCCGCAGAGCTGTTGCGGCGCAAGTTTCGGTATCAGTATCAATTGGACGAGCGGCACAGCGAGGCGACTCAGCCATGGTGAAACGGACGGCGGTTCTGGTTTTGGCGCTATTCGCTGTTTGGTATGGGGTGACGGCGCACACGGCTGAACTGTCGGCCCGAATCGACCGGCCCACGGTGGCCTTGAATGAGTCCTTCACGCTGCTGATCGAAGCCGTCGGCGATGTTGAGGGCGTCCCTGATTTCGGGCCGCTGGACGCCGATTTCGAGGTGCGTGTACAAAGCCAGAGCCAGAACATCCAGATCATCCAGGGTCAGTACTCGCGCGCCCATCAGTGGCAGCTGACCCTGTTTCCACGCCGGGTGGGGCAGCTGGACATCCCGGAATTGTCCATCGGCAACGACCGGACGCCGGCGCTGAGTATACGGGTCACCGAGCCCGGTGCGGCCGGGGAAAATGACGATCCCGGCAACCTGGTGCTGGAAGTTGACGTGCTTCCCGAAACCGCATACGTGCAGTCGCAGCTGGTCTACCGGGTGCGGCTCTACCGATCCGCCGAAACCCGTCTGGGACGGGTGGAGGATCCGGTGATCGAGACCGGCGAGGCCATCGTCTCACCCATGGGCGACAGCCGCACGTTTCAGACCACGCGGGGCGGGCGGCGCTTCGATGTGGTTGAGCGGCGCTATCTGGTGTCGCCGCAAAGCAGCGGACCGCTGGTGTTTGCGCCGCTGGATGCCGAGGCTGTGGTGATCGAGCCCCTGGGCCTAGGGGGGCGCCACCAGCGGCTCACCTCGGAAGCGGTCACCCTGGATGTGAAACCGGTTCCGGACGGATTCCAAGGCGACTGGTTGCCCGCCCGCAGTGTGCGTCTGTTCCAGGAATGGGGCCGCGAGCCCGACACGCTCCGGGCGGGGGAACCCATTACCCGGACCGTGACGTTGGTTGCTGACGGCTTGATCGCAGCGCAGTTGCCGAACATCGGGGCGGGCACCACGGCGGGCCTCAAACAGTATCCGGATCAACCCGTCCTGAGCAATCAGGATGGTGGTGACGCGGTGGTGGGGATTCGCCAGGAGAGCGCGGCCATAATTCCCACCGTCGCCGGGACTTATCAACTGCCCAGCGTCGAAGTCGGCTGGTTTAACGTTGAAACCGGTCGCACCGAGATGGCGGTGCTGCCTGCCCACACTCTCACGGTGCTACCCGGACCGGTGGTTGATACAGCGGCGCCGCCAACGTTTCCTGCCACCGCTGCCGATGCGCCTGCGGCGGATCCGCTGCGCTCGCCCTGGGCCTGGTTGGCCGTTATTGCCCTGATTGGTTGGGCCGTGACCGGGGCCTTGTGGTGGCATCGTACGCGGGATCCGATTTCCACTGCTGATCAGGGCACCAAGGGGCCTGGCCTGCCGGCAGATGCCTCCATGGCCCGCCGGATCCGCAGCCTGCGTTCGGCCTGCGCCGCCAACGACCCGCGTCAGGCGCGTCAGATTCTGCTTGAGTGGTCGCGGCAACTTGGATTATCGGCGCCCGGTTTGGCTCAGCTGGCAGACCGTCTCAAGGGTGAAGCCGGCGAGGAGATTCTGTGGCTGGATCGCAGTCTCTACAGCCGGACCGCGGAACCCTGGGACGGTGCGGGTCTGGCGCGGCATGCCGATCGGGTGTTTGCCGTTCAGCCGCCGTCATCGATACAGCGGCGAGACAGCCTGCCGCCACTGTATCCGGCGGGTGAGCGCGCTGGCTGATACGGTGTAGTGCAGGCGTGGATTTCTGCCAGCCGTGTTGTTCGACCCTTCGGTTCGGTTTCCTGATTTGGGGACGGTATGCATCGCATAAACGAATCACCCGGGTCCCGCATTTTGAGTCGGTGGAATCGGCTCAGCGGGCTGCCCGGCGGCAAAGCGCTGTTCAGCTACCTTGTTGGCCGATCCGCGCCATACACCGGAACGCTGGGCGCTCAAGTCCAGGAGCTGACGCCGGGTCACTGCCGAGTGGTCCTGCGTGATCGCCATCGGGTGCGCAACCATCTGAACTCTGTCCATGCCGTGGCCCTCACCAATCTGGGGGAAATGGCCAGTGGCCTCGCCATGCTGTCCAGTTTGCCCAAGCGGATACGCGCCATAGTGGTGCGATTGGATACGGAGTACCTGAAAAAGGGGCGCGGGCGGCTGACTGCGGAATGCCGATGCTCGCCGCCACAGGTATCTGGGGTGACAGAGCACCGGATTCAGGCCGACATCCGGGACCGGGATGACGACCTGGTGGCCCGGGTCACTGCCATATGGCGCCTGGCGCCGCAGGCGGAAAATCAGACCCGGGGAGGTTGAGTACGCCATGCCATAGCGCTTGGCACCCAGATTTAAATGTCGTATGGCGGTCAAAAACAGGCGTCGATTCGGCGGGTTGCCCGTAATCACGCGTACATTGCACTATAGAAGATGGCGATCGGGCCGGTAGTTATCTACACTGGCAGGTCGCGGTGGTAAGAACTACATGCAATCGTTTGCCGCCGTAGAACAAAGCTTTTAATGATTTACAGGGAATCGACATGATTGTCGGAGGATCACGCATGAAACGCGGGTTGAAGCAATTTGGATTGACCAGCGCAGCCGCGCTGCTGGTGGCGGGCTGTGCCACCACCACGGACTCTCGGGTGGCCGAACTCGAGCAGGAGAACGAGCGACTGAAGGCCGAACTGGATTCGTCCACCATGAAATCGGACTCGGCGATGTCGGTGAGTTCCGACCCGGCGGATCTCTATCCGCCGAACGCGAACCCCGGCGAGTGTTATGCCCGGGTGCTGGTGCCGCCGCAGTACAAGACCGAAACCCGGCAGGTAACCGTCAGCGAAGAGACCGAGCTGGTGGAAACGAGCCCGGCCGAGTACCAGATGGTGGAGGAGCGCATTCTGGTCAAGGAAGAAGAGGAACGGCTCCAAGTCATTCCCGCCGTGTTTGAGTGGAGGGAAGAACAGGTTCTGGTGAAACCGGAACACAAGGAACTGGTCACCGTCCCGGCCAAGTACGAAACCGTCACCGAGCAGGTGCAGGTCAAACCGGCTCGGACCGAGTGGAAAAAGGGGCGTGGCCCCATCGAGCGCATTGATGACGCCACCGGCGAAATCATGTGTCTGGTGGAAGTGCCGGCGGAGTTCGACACCATCACCAAACGGGTCGAAGTCAGCCCTGCCACCACTCGCGAAGTGGTGACTCCCGCCGAGTACACCACCGTGCGCAAGCAGGTGATCGTCGAGCCGGCCAAGACCACCACCGTTGTGGTCCCCGCCGAGTACAAGACGGTCGCAGTGCGTCAGCGGGTCAAGGAGCCCGAGGAGCGACGGGTTACCGTGCCCGCCGAGTTCGCCACCGTGACCGAGCAGGTGGTCGTTCGTGAGTCCGAGCTGGAGTGGCGTCCGATCCTGTGCGAAACCAACGCGACGCCCGAACTGATTGCCCAGGTGCAGTCCGCGTTGACCCGCGAGGGCTTCTACACCGGTCCCATCGACGGTCAGCTCGGCGCCGGCACCATGAGTGCGGCAAGTGCCTATCAGCGCAGCAAGGGCATAGCCTCCGGTCAGTTGACCATGGAGACCTTGTACCAGCTCGAGGTTATGCCGCGGCCCACGGGCGCATAGTGGCCTGAGTCAGACTGCTAAGCAGGGGTTCCGGGCTTTGGCCCGGAACCCCTTTTTTTGGTTCCGCGAACATGCCGGGCGGATCCGTCCCGCCATTGTCCGCGGCCGGGTTGCGGGTGATTTGTGGCGCGGCGGGTAGCGGACCGGTACCGCCCCTTCTATGCTTTGCTCGTCTTTGAACAAAAGCGTGTTACTTGGCCTTTTGGGGAGCCTCTGATCATCTATCCTGGACCGTCTATGAGCAGCACCTTGGCGCCCCGAACGCGACCGCGCCGGAGCTCGACCAGCGCCTGGTTGGCCTGTTCTAGGGAATAGGTCTGGATCTCCGGCCGAATCGGAATGGCTGCGGCCAGGGGCAGAAACTCGGCCAGGTCGCGGCGGGTGACGTTGGCCACGGACTTGATCTCCTTCTCCTGCCAGAGATGCTCGTGATAGCTCAGCGCCAGCAGTTCAGCCTTGTCGGTGTCTTCTTTGCGGATCGCATTGATCACCAAGCGGCCGCCGGGCGCCAGATTGTTCAGGGCCGCCACAACCGGTTTCCAGGCCGGCGTGGTGTCGATGATGGCGCGACAGGACCGCGGTGGGCGCGCATCGGTTTCCCCCGCCCAGGCGGCGCCCAGCGCCAGCGCAAATGTGCGGGCCTCGGCATCCCGCGCAAACACATAGACCGGACTATTGGGATACAGATGGCGGCTCATCTGGAGCACCAGATGGGCCGAGCCGCCGAAACCGGTCAGACCCAGGGGTTGCCCGTCCTTCAGGCCCGTGAGCCTGAGGGAGCGATAACCGACGCCGCCCGCGCACAGCAGCGGTGCGGCCTCGGCATCGGTGTAGCACGCTGGGATGGGGTACGCGTAGGCCGCCGGCGCGGTCATGTATTCGGCGTATCCGCCGTTTACATCCCGTCCGGTGGCGGTGAACTCGGCCTGGATGTTCTCGTCGGCCGTGCCGGTCGATGAATGGATCCAGCCGACGCCCAGGCGGTCCCCGATGTGTACGCTGTCCACGCCGGGGCCCAGCTTGTCCACCCGTCCAACCACTTCGTGACCGAGCACCATTGGAAGAGACGGCGGACGCGTTCTGCCCTCGATTTCGTCCAGTTCCGTGTGACAGACGCCACAGGCCCGAACCCGGAGCCGCACTTCACCGGGTCCCGGTTCGGGAACGGGCAGGTCCGCCATTCGCAGCGGGGTTGTCGAGTCGCGCAGCGACACAACCCGCTCCATTACCATGGCCTTCATCGCTGCGTTCACCTCTGATCCGTCCATCCCTGCAACGAGTATAGGCGGGCACCGGGAGCGCCCACCTGACGGAAATCAACGCCGGTGGAGTGCAATCCCGGAACGGGCGAAGATAGCGCCATGAGATTCCCATGGCCTAAATGGTGTCTGCTGCTGCCCGGTCTATGTGTGTGCTGGGCCGTGTCCGCGGAACCGTCGCACTACGGTTATCAAGTCGTGCGGACCTATCCCCATGACCCGGACGCGTTTACCCAGGGTTTGTTCTATCTCGGCGGCTGGTTTTACGAGGGCACGGGTCTGCGCGGGAAATCTTCGCTACGGCGGGTCAATCCCGAGACCGGGCGCACCGCGCTACGCGTGGATCTGGCGCCGCATCTGTTTGGCGAGGGCATTGCCGGTCTGGGGGATCGCATTTACCAATTGACCTGGCGGGCGGGTATCGGGTTGGTGTTTGACCGCGAGCGGTTTGAGTTGTTGGGTCAATTCAGCTATCCGGGAGAAGGTTGGGGGCTGACCACGGACGGTAGCGATCTGATCATGAGCGATGGCACCGATCGGCTGCGGTTCCTCGATCCGCGGACCCTGGAGCCGGTGCGCGAGTTGTCGGTCACCCTGTCGGGTGAGCCGGTTCGAATGCTCAACGAGCTGGAGTATATCCAGGGGGAGGTTTGGGCAAATGTCTGGCAGACCGACACCATCGTGCGCATCGATCCGGTGAGTGGACAGGTCCGCTCACTGATCGACCTGACCGGTATCCTGGATCCCGCACTGCGCCGTACCCGGGGCGCCAACGGAATCGCATACGACGCTGACCTGGATCGGCTGTTCGTCACCGGCAAATGGTGGCCCAGCATTTTCGAGATTCGGCTTGTCGCGCGACCCGATGGATGATTGCGTGGCGGTCTGGGCTGCGCCTGGGCTGATGCTACACTCGCCGCCCAATTGGGAATGAAACGCCATTTTCTGCATCGCATCGACCGATCTGCAACGGAGTCCAGACCCCATGCCCCAAAGTGTCTTTCTGCGTACCGCGCTGGACGCGGTCCGCGCCGCAGAAGCGGTGATCAATCGTTACTACCAATCCAATGTGGCGGTGGAACTCAAGGCCGACCGGACCCCGGTTACGGTGGCCGACGTGGAGGCGGAACAGGCTATACACGAGGTCATTTCCAGGGCGTTCCCCGATCACGGCTTCTACGGGGAAGAGACCGGACGCAGTCAGCGGGACAGCGATTACCTTTGGCTGGTCGACCCCATCGACGGCACCAAAAGTTTTGTTCGCCAGTATCCTTTTTTTTCCACCCAGATCGCTTTGATGCACCGGGGCGCGCTGATTCTGGGGGTTTCAAACGCCCCGGCGTTCGGTGAGTTGGCTTACGCGGAGCGTGGACTTGGCGCATACCTGGATGGGGTGCCGATACGGATCAGTGAAATCATCGACCTGGACCAGGGCACGCTCTCGGTGGGCAACATCGGTACGCTCGCCCGGGATCCGGTGCGCTGGGCGCGGACCGGTGCCTTGGTTTCATCGGTCAACCGTTTTCGCGGCTATGGTGATTTTTACCACTATCATTTGCTGGCATCGGGTCGCATCGACCTGGTGCTGGAATCCGATGTCAATATCCTGGACATCGCAGCCCTGTCGGTGATCGTGGAGGAGGCGGGCGGTGTCTTCACCCAGATGGATGGCGCGCCCGTTTCCCTGGAAACCACGACGGTGCTGGCAGGGGTTCCAGGCCTGCACGCCCAGGCTCTGCATATGCTGGATTGAGTGGCGTGGCCTTACCCGGCATACCGCTCCCCCCAACATCAACGGCACATTGGTAGAGGTCCCCATCCTGAAAAATGCCATTGTTTCACCGGAGCGCATCGGCCACGATACTGCGCTGGATCCCGCACCCAGCGATGGTGCGTTCGACAACAGACTTTAGGTACACCAGGAGGAGAGAAAAGTGAGCAAGACACTGTTGAGCCTGATCGCGGCCTGTGTAATGGGGGCCGTGGCCAGCGCCTCCCTTGCCGCCGAGACCACCCTGCGCATTACGCTCCAGTTGCCGATCAAGAGTCATCTTGGCCAAAATCTGATGCTGTTCAAGGAGACCGTCGAGAAGAACTCCAACGGTGAGATTGAGGTGCAGATCTATGACTCAGCGCAGCTCTACAAGGACAAGCAGGTGCCCCAGGCGGTGGGCTCGGGCGCCATCGAAATGGGCGTGGCCTCGCTGACGCGTTTTGTCGGTGATGTCCCGGCGGTGGATATTTTCTATCAACCCTTTATGTTCAACTCGGACGAGCTTGTGCGCGCCGCCACCGCCAAGGGCAGTGGGGTGCGGGGTCCACTGGACGAAGCCATTCTGCAGCAGACCGGCGCCCGGGTCCTGTGGTGGCAGGCCTACGGGAGTGCCGTCATGCTGACCAACGGTACACCGCTCTCCACCCCGTCCGACATGGCGAACAAGAAGGTTCGGGTGTTCGGAAAGACCCTGGGCGAGTTTGTCGAGGCGTGCGGTGGTGCCCCCACCCTGATCTCCGGCTCAGAACAGTATCTTGCCTACCAGCGTGGCACCGTCGATGCCGGCATGACCGGTGTTTCCGGAGTCAAATCCCGCAAGCTCTGGGACGTGATGGACACCATTACCAAGACCCAGCACGCGGATATCGAGTTCATAGTCGTGGTGAACGAAGACTTCTGGAACGGGTTGCCCGAGGCGCATCGCGAGATCATAGCCGCCGCGGCGGATCTGGCGGACAAGGCCGTGCGCGACGAGATTCTCGAGATAGAAGCGGATGCCTATGCCGAGGCCACCGGCAATGGGATGACGATTGTTGAACCTAGCGACGAGCAGATCGCGGCTTGGCAGGGTTGCTCGAAGGCGGTTTATGAGGCCTATGAACAAGCGGCGGGCGAGTTGGGCCAGACGGTAATGGAGGCGGCCCGGGCGCTACGCACGGGTGGTTAAGGAAGGTCTGATCAATTGCTGCGATCGCGCCGGAGCGTTTGTGGCGATCGTGTGAGTAGATCCAACCGGGGCGACCACGCCCCGGTTCGTTGGCACACCGGGGAGCCGGCAAATGGACGCAATCGACCGTGTCAGCGACTGGCTGGGCCAACTGGCCGCTTGGCTGTTCGTTGCAACGGGCGTAATGCTCACTTATGAAGTCTTAGCCCGTTACGTGTTCGATGCGCCCACCACTTGGGCGGCGGAAGTGTCCCAGATTTTTCTCATTGCCGGCGTTCTCATGGCGTTGGGCCGCACCCTGAAGCGCCGTGAGCATATCAGCATCGAAGTATTGCGGCCGCACCTGGGGGCCACCGGCAAACGTATCGCGGACACCTTCGCCCTGCTGTTTGTTGGTGTGTTCGCCGCGTTGGTGGGCTATTCCGGTTTTGGCATCGCCTACGATTCCTTCGCAAAGGGTCGTTCCAGCGGGACCATGCTGAGTATTCCCAACTGGTGGTCCGAGGCCTTGGTTCCGGCCGGCCTTGGGCTGCTGTTTCTTCAGTGTCTGGTGCAATTGGTCCGACTCTGGCGGGGACAGCCCTGGGGAGGGGAGCAACGGCAGGGTGATCCCGGGTGAGCACCCTGCTCATCCTCCTGGCCCTGTTCGCTCTGCTGGTGGCCGGGGTGCCGGTCGCGTTTGTGCTGGGTGGGCTCGGGCTGCTGCTGTTGGTGTTGGGCGGCTTTTCCGAGCTGATGGTGCCCCAGGCTTTGCTGGGTGGTCTGGACAACTTCATACTCCTGTCCGTGCCGTTGTTTTTGTTGATGTCCAACATTCTCCTCAAGGGTGGTGTCGGACGGGATCTGTTCACTGCGGTACAGGCCTGGGTTGGACACTGGCCGGGCGGCCTGGCGGTGGCCACGATACTGTCCTGCGGGCTGTTCGCCGCCATATCCGGCAGTTCCGTCGCCACCGCGGCCACCATCGCCACCGTCGCCATTCCGGAGATGGAGGCACGGGGCTATCCGCGGCGGTTTGTGCTGGGTCTACTGGCCGCCGGAGGAACGCTTGGCATACTCATACCGCCTTCCATTCCTCTGATCGTATACGGCTTCATCACCGAAGAGTCCGTAATCAAGCTGTTCCTGGCGGGCATCGGCCCCGGCATTGTCCTGGTGGGCCTGTTTATCGTGTTCGCCATGGTCTATTCCCACTGGTCACCCGACTACCAGCGCGCCGGAAAGGCCTCCTGGGCCGAACGCTGGGCCGCCAGCCGCAGGGCATTGCCATCGGTGGCCTTGGCGGCATTGATCGTGTGGGGCATTTACTGGGGTGTGTTCACGCCGACGGAGGCGGCTGCGGTGGGATTCGCCGCGGCCGTCCTGATCACCGCGGTCTGGTTGCGCAGCCTGTCCTGGGCCGATTTCAAGGCCGCCGTCGTTCAGAGCATGACCACCAGCGTGACTATTCTCATGATCGTGGCCGGCGCCAAAATCTTCGGTAAAGCGATCACGCTGTACCGTATCCCGCAGGACGTGTCCTTGTTCATCGCGCAGAATTTCAGCGAGGCCTGGATTTTCATCCTGGTCGTGTCGCTGCTGCTGGTGGTGATGGGCTTTTTCCTGGAGGCCTTGTCGATGATGCTGATCATGGTGCCGGTGCTGGCTCCGTCGCTGGTCAGCCTGGGTATCGACCCGATCTGGTTCGGGATCTTTTTCGTGATTCTGATCGAGGTGGCCTTGATCACGCCCCCGGTGGGACTCAATCTCTACATCATCCAGGCCATCGGCAAGGCGCCCATGGGCGAGGTGGCCGCCGGTGTGTGGCCGTTCCTGGTTCTCATGCTGTTGACCGTGCTGCTCTGCTATCTGATACCGGATCTGGTGCTGTATATCCCGTTCAAACTCTGAGCGGAATCCGTGTTTAACCCGACAACAGCCGGGGCACAGCCAGAGTCAGCCCGGGTACCGCCAACAGCAGGGCAACGCGCACAATTTCCACCGAAAAGAAGGGCATCACGCCGCGGAATGTTTCGCCCATGGACACGTCGCGGGCCAGGGCGTGGATGATGAATACGTTCAGACCCACAGGCGGCGTGATCAGCCCCAGTTCCACCACCACCAAGGCCAGGATTCCGAACCAGATCTTCAGAGACTCCGCATCCATGCCAAAAGCGGCGCTGTCGGCGCTGACCCAATCGCCCCCATTCAGGTCCACCAGGACGGGCCAGAAAAAGGGCACCACCACCAGAATCATGGACAGGGATTCCATGAAGCATCCTAGAACGATCAGCGCGAATAGCATGGCGACCAGCACGGTCCACGGGTCAAGACCGCTGCCACCGGCCCAGCTAGCCAGGGCCGCGGGCAGTCCGGCTCGGCTGAAGAAGCTCTTGAGTACCTCGGCGCCGAACAGGATGAAATAGATCATGCCGCTGGTGACGGCGGTTTGGAGCAGGGCCTGCCGCAGGCCCGGCAGGGTCAGGCCCTCGCCCTCGCCCTTGAGGCGCAGCAACAGACCGTATACCAGAATGGCGAAGGCGCCCACCGCGGCGGCGGGCGTCGGCGTGAACAACCCCGCACCCAGGCCGATGATGATGGAACCGAAGATCAGCAGCACCGGGATCAGGCGGGCGATGGCCAGCCTGCGCTGAGCCGGCGCCATGGGCTGCGCGCGGGGTGCGCTGTCCGGAAACAGGCGCGCCAGCAATGCGATCACAGCGATGAAAAACAGCACCGCCAGCATGCCCGGGACGATAGCGGCCTGGAACATTTCGATGATCGACGCCTCGACGATGATGGCGTAAATCACCAGTGCAACCGAAGGCGGAATCAGTATGCCCAAGGTGCCCCCCGCCGCGAGGGTGCCGGTGGCCAGGGCCGGAGCATAGTTCATGCGCCGCAGTTCCGGCAACGCCACCCGCCCCATGGTGGCGGCGGTGGCCAGGGATGAGCCGCACACAGCACCAAATCCTGCGCAGGCGCCGATTGCCGCCATGGCGACACCACCCCGAAATTGGCCGACCAGTGCGTTGATGCCGTGGAACAGATCCCGGCTCAGCTTGGCCTGGGAGGCGAGATAGCCCATCAGGATGAACAGCGGCACCACCGACAGTTCGTAGTTGGCCACCGAGTTCCAAAGCAGGGTCTTGAACTGCTTGAGATAGGGCTCGAACCGCAAATAGGGCAGCAGCAGGCTGAGCGCGAAGTTGCCGCCAATGCCCACCAGCACCATGGCCAGCCCGACCGGTATCCGAAGGCCCAGCAATACGAACATAAGGGCCAGGCCGGCAAGGCCAATCAGCTCCCGTTCACCCACTTTCGGCGTGCCCAGCCACCTGCAGTGCGGATATGGCCGCCCATAGCAGCAGAGAAACGATACCGGGCAGGTAGAATGGCCACTCTGCCCAGCCCAGGACGCGGGATACGGCGCCGTCTCCACGGGTCTCGATCATGCCCAGGGTCATCCAGTAGGCCAGGAACAGACCCAGAGCGCACAGCAGTATCAGGGCGGTGGCATCGAGTATCCGGCGCACTCCACTGGGCATGCGGGTAACGAACAAGTCCACCGCCACGTGGCCGCGTTTGAGCTGGCAGTAGGGGAGAAACATCAGGGCTGCGCAGCTGATGGCCAGGCGCACAAAGTCCTCGTAGCCCGGCAATGCCGGGACCGATGCGCCCCAAAGCCGGGCGAGCCGGTCCAGCGCGAACGCGCCCACATTGGTCACCGTGACCAGAATCATGAGCAACAGCAACACACCGCCGGCCACAGCCCACCAGGTCGTCGCTTTCTCCAACCAGTGGCGCATTGAATCTCCCGTGCCGGGTTTCACCCTGGGGCCCGCTGCCATAGGTCCTACGGACCAGGCTGGCCCGTCAGTTCGAGTGCTTTGCCACTGCGGCGCGCGCCTGCTCAACCAGCCCCAGACCGTCGATGCCCTGTTCCCGCATCTCCGCCACCCAACGCTGCACGACCTGCTCGCCTCGATTGTTGAACTCGGACATGGTCCCGGCGTCCAGCCCAATGATCTCCCCCCCCGATGCGCGCTGCATTTCTATGCCGGGTTGTTCGCCCTGCATCCAGATTTCGCCCATCTCTGCGGCGATGTTGCTGCCGGAGTTGGCGTCGATGACGGCGCGCAGGTCCTGCGGCAGCGACTCGTAGCGTTCCTTGTTCATGGCGAACAGAAATACCGAAGTGCCGAAGCGATCCCCGTTGGCGGCTTCGATCGAGTAATCGGTAAGTTCTTGTAACTTCAGAGGCGGCACGATCTCGAACGGCACCAGGGCACCGTCCACCACGCCCTTGGACAGAGCCTGGGGCAGGGCCGGAACAGGCATGCCGACCGGCTCGGCATCCAGTGCTTCGATCAGCCAGGCGCCGGTGCGGGACGGTGTGCGCAGTTTCAGGCCCTTCAGGTCCGCCACTGAATTAACCGGCTTATCCACCATGTGCAAGGCATTGCCGGCGTGCACGTGCAGCAACAGCAGTTTGATGTCCGGGTAGTCGGCGGATACCGCGTCCAGCATGTCCTGTATGGCCAGGGTGGTGGCCAGGGACGAGCCACGATGCACGGTCGGCAGTTCGAACACCTCCGAGCGTGGAAACACGCCGGGGGTGTAGCCGATCAGGGTCCAGACGATGTCTGCCGACCCGTCGCGCAGTTGCCGATACAGTTCCGGAGGTTTGCCGCCCATGGACATGGACGGAAACACTTCCACCGCGATGCGCCCATCGGATTGCTGCGTCACCCGTTCCGCCCAGGGCATAATCAGTTTCTGGTGGGTCATGGACTTGGGGCTGAGGAAGTGATGCAGGGTCAGGGTTTCCTCGGCCGCCTGTGCCAGTCCACTGGTCGTCAGGAGCGCCAGGCTTGCCATTATGACGCGGATCAGGTGCATGGTGCCGTCTCCAATGTGAGGGATTATTCGAAAGTTCAGGCTCTGGAGTCTGAACCCATGGGCCCGATGATGCCAAGGGTCCGACGGTGGTCGTTATGGCCGGCCCGCACGCAATCCAGCTCTAGGAGTCTGTCGGATTGAACCGTTCGAAGCGAAAATTCATCGGGGGCGAATCAAATCAGTTTATCGGGCGAGGCGAATAGCAGGGCTATTTAACGA
>Ga0316196_10000498_pt1 | contig 15497 bp, 11 predicted proteins | sample Eddsed2cm_MG_FD_204938 | JGI IMG/M metagenome (GOLD analysis project Ga0316196, IMG submission 204938) | Coastal sediment microbial communities from Maine, United States - Eddy sediment 2 cm | ecosystem: Environmental > Aquatic > Marine > Coastal > Sediment | place: USA: Maine | collected... | reverse complement strand
AATGGGAGTGGTCTCTTCAGCATTGGTGACGACCGGAACCAGCTGACGACAGGCGTATGATGTGACCGGAGCAGGTGGCGGGTTTCGAGCCGCCTAAACGAAAACGGCGCCCCTGGGGGGCGCCGTATCAGCCGAGCAGAACAGTCGTGTTTGCTGCTAGGGTCCGTCCAATTGCCCAAGCCCTTTCTCCTCGCGCAGCTTCTGGTAGGCCAGCATGGCCGCCTCGGTCACATGCAGGGAGGGATTTTTGGTGCAGAAGAACGTGGTCATCAGGATGGCGGCTTCGGTGCTTTCCTTGCGCGGGGTAAAGCTGAGCTGCCGGTCACCGGTGTACAGCGGAATGTTGTTCAGGGCTGAAATATAGCCGGACAGCCATACCCAGTTCATGAATGAACCCTTGAGTTCGCTGCATTTATCCAACTGCAGTGGACCCGGCGGTACGACATAACTGTCGCCAGTCACGTCTGCATTGGCGTTGGTCGCGCCCAGTCCGGACAGCAACAACGCAAGAATCAGTGTGGGGGCTTTCATAAACCTTCCTCCCGTTTACGGGTGTGGTCGATGTGTGGGCACAGGCCGGTGCGGTCTGTTTCGCAGCTTGGTATGCCCCGGCCCGAGCGGCAATCGGACCGGTAAGAAAATCATACGGATGTTTTCCTGCATGGACGTAAGAGTGTGAGCGGTCTCCGGCGGCGAAATCTCTCAGTGCGCAAGCTCATCTTGTATCCGCACCGAATCTTGAGGCCGCAATCGGCGGTCCGTCATTGTCCAGAGATTTGGGTCAACTGACAACCGGTGTCCGAGCCGCGTCCCGGTTGGACGGGCAGGTTGATTTTGAGTGTGTCGGGCTCGGGCCTCAAAGAGCCACTGCCGCGCCGTCGCATCTTGGATCGCTGGCGGCCTCAATGACCCCGCCGGGGTGCACGACCACCGCCCCTGCGTGGCCCACCAGGTCTGAATAGGGTCCCAGCATCTCCACGTCGTGCCCGGCGGATTTCAGGCGTTCCACCAGACCCGGATCAAATCGGGACTCGAGCTTCAGGCTGGTGGTGCTGTCGCCCCAGGTTCGGCCCAGCAACCAGCGAGGCGCTGTGACCGCCGCCTGGAGGGGGCGCCCAAACAGGGCGTAACGGCTAAACACCGCCGACTGGCTTTGGGGTTGTCCTTCGCCCCCCATGTTGCCGTAGGCCATGACCCTGCCGTCCCGGAGCCGTGCCATCGCCGGGTTGAGGGTGTGAAACGGGCGCTTGCCCGGTGCCAACTGGTTGGGTCCGGGCTGCAGGGAGAATCCGGCGCCACGGTTTTGAAATACCACGCCGGTTTCCGGACAGCAAAAGCCCGAGCCAAACTCCCAATACACGCTCTGTATGTAGCTGACCACGGTGCCGCCGGCATCGGCCGCGCCCATCCATATGGTATCGCCCGGGGACGGCTCATCCGGCCAGGGCGCTGCTGTCGTTCGGTCGATGTTCGCGGCCAACTCGTCCAAACGTGGGGCGCGCAACCAGTCCGATGCAGATTCGGACATGGCGTCGGGATCACCCAAGCCGCGGTTGCGGAGCCGAAACGCCTGCTTGGTGGCTTCGACCAGGCCATGGATGTGTTCGAATCCCTCGCCCCGGGCTACGCCAAGGCGTTCGAAAATACCCAGGATCATCAGCGACGAGACGCCCTGGGTAGGAGGCGGCAGGTTGAACAACTCTCCCGCCCCTGTCCGCAACGCAAGCGGTGTGACCCTGTCGGCCCGGGCCTCAGCGAAGTCGCTGGACGTCAGTGGTGAGCCGTGTTGTGTGCAGTAGCGACCATGGGCGGCGGCAAGGTCACCCCGATAAAAATCATTCAACCCGTGCTTGGCCAATCTTAGAAAAGTGTCGCCCAGCGCGGGTTGGCGCAGCACCGACAGTGCAGCGGGCGCCTGTCCCGAGGCGGCATAAATGGCCTGAAATCCGGGTACGTTGAGCAGTCCATCGAGTTTTTCCGCGGTGCACAGGGATTGGTTCTCTGTCACCACTACACCGTCTTTCGCCAGGGCCACCGCATCGTCGAGCAATCGGCTGAGGGGCATCGCCTTTCCCTCGGGTGCCGCGTACTCAAGCGCCTTGCGCCAACCATCCACGGCGCCGGGCACGGTCAGGGCCGCCAGCGGGCCGCGTGTGGGAATCGCCGGGTGCCCTTTTGCATGGTAGAAATCCGGGGTTGCGGCCGCGGCGGCCCGCCCGCAGGCTTCTATGCCAAACACAAGTCCGTCGGGCCTGTGTACCAGCCAGAAGCCATCGCCGCCGATGCCGTTCATATGTGGGTACACGACAGCAATGGTGGCTGCCATTCCGACCATGGCCTCGATCGCGCAACCCCCTTCGCGCAGGATGTCCCGCCCGGTTTGGGCGGCCATATGATGCGGCGCTGAGACTGCGCCTCGCAGTCCGGCTTTGCTGTAGAGCATTCCAGTTGTTCCCCGCATTGGCCTGATGACTCAGCATACGGTAACCGTTTCCTGTGGTGCCCGATACCGTCCCCAGCGGCCTCTAAGTCGTTCTGGCCGAAGCAGACTGGAGGCTCGCTGGCAGCACTCTCTTTGATCGGTGTTCCAAGCCCTTGCGCCGTTCGCGCGCCCCAGAGCAAGGGCGGTATTTGACTCAGCGCGAGCCTCTTGATGTGCAGCGCCCCGTCGGATACGGTGACCGTCCCGACACCACTGTTTCCAGCCACTATCCGCAACCCTGCGGCAGCACCGATCGGATGGATCCAAAAGCCCACCTCAGTCCTATTCGCAGTCCGATATTCGGGATCGCGCGATGCGTTCTGGCAGTGGTGTGTGCTCTGCTTGTCGGTTGCCAGGCCCATTCCGGACGGGCGCCCGATCAGGTTTTCCAGGGGGGTAGCGCCGGCGGGCGTGTACTCGCCATGAGCCCCGATTCCCATCTGGTGGCCGTCGGCCGAACCAACGGGTGGATCAATCTGTGGGATGCCGAGTCTGGGGTTAAACAGGGTGGTTGGAGCGTGCATCGGCAATCGGTCACCGGTCTGGAGTTTCTGGACGACGATCGCTTGATCTCCTCCGGCTACGACGGTTATGTGGTGGTCTGGAGACCCAACGGAAAGCGTTTAACGCGCTGGGATGCCGGTGCGCCGGTCACCGCGCTGGCGCTGGCTTCCGATGAGGGGCCGGTGCTGACCGGGCATGCTGACGGTACGGTCAGTCGCTGGCGCCTGGATGGCAGCCGGATCGATCAGCGACCTGGCCACAGGGGGGCTGTACGTGCCCTGGCCGTAGAGCCTTTGGGAAAAGGATTTGCCTCCAGCGGCCACGATGGTCAGGTATTGCTTTGGACATCCGAAGGCGTGCCGACGACACTTCCGCCACCGGGTACCGATGCCCGAACCCTGGTGTTCACGCCGGATGCGACCGCCCTGCTCGGGGCAGGGTGGTTCAATGTGTACAGATGGAATGTTGCCCGCCGCAGCCTCGAAACGTTGCCGACAGAGCATCAAGGCATCATCAATGACCTCAGCTACCTGCCCGACGGACGGTTGGCCAGCATCAGCCGGCACACCGACAGCTCGGTTCTGATTATCGACCCTGACAGCGGTTCCACTGTAGAGCGCTTTCAGGGACACCAGTTGTGTGGATCGGCGGTTGCGCCTTCGGCGGACGGTCTGTATCTCAGCTCCACCAGCGATGACGCCACCGTCCGGGTGTGGCGCCTGGATACGCCAGCGTCGGATTTGTAGGCAGAAGCCCTGCCGGTCTGGCCTCAGGGTGCTTGCCTGGAACATGTCCCTAAACCCATATCTTCAATTTGCCGCGACCAACCGGCGATTTCTCGGTTTCGGCTTTCTCATGGCCTTTGCCTCCAGCTTCGGCCAGACCTACTTCATAGGGGTGTTCGGTCCGGGTGTTCAGGCTGAGTTCGGATTGAGCCACACTGCCTGGGGCACGATCTACATGCTCGGAACGCTTGGTAGCGCCGCGCTGCTTCCCTGGTCGGGAAAGCAAATCGACCGTCTGGATCTGCGGCACTACACCTACATTGTGTTCCTGATGCTGATTCTCTCCTGCCTGTTCATGTCGCAGGTTGCCGGTCCTTTTACTCTGATTGTCGGCATTTTTTTGCTGCGCCAGTCTGGCCAGGGTCTGTCCAGCCACATCGCCGTTACCAGCATGGTGCGGTACTTCGACGCAGGCCGGGGTAGGGCTTTGGCCATTGCCTCGCTCGGTTTCGCCGCGGGGGAGGCCATCTTGCCATTGGTGGCGGTGGTCGCCATTTCCGCCTTGGGGTGGCGCTGGTCCTACCTCGCGTCCGCTGCGTTTCTGGCGGGCCTGTTGGTGCCCTGCGGTTTCATGTTGCTCAAGGGACACGCCCGGAGACACCGGAATCACATGAAAGGTTTGGGCGAACCCGGATCGTCCGCGCGCGGTCCGGTTCGCGGCTGGACCCGGGCTCAGGTGCTCAAAGATCGCCGGTTCTACTTGATGATGCCGGGTATCCTCGCGCCCTCGCTGATCATCACCGCCATGTTTTTCCACCATCTCAATCTGGCCGACGCCAAGGGATGGTCACATACCTGGATCACGGGCAGTTATTTCGTTTTCGCGGTGAGCACGGTGGCCACCGCGCTGGTGGCGGGGCCGTTGATCGACCGGTTTGGGGGCACGCACCTGCTGCGTTACATGCTGATGCCTTTGGCTCTGGCCATGGTCGCGGTGGCAATGTTTACCGGCGCCTGGGTTGTCTGGTTGTACCTGGGCTTGCTCGGCATCTGTGTCGGATTTGCGCACACCGCGGTGGCGGCCATGTGGGCGGAACTCTACGGTGTGACCCATCTTGGCGCGATCAAGAGTCTGGCCGCGGCGCTTTCGGTGTTCTCGTCCGCTCTGGGGCCAGTGATCATGGGCGGTTTGATGGATATGGGTGTAACGGCGGAGCGTGTTTGTCTGTTGTTTGCGGTCTACGTCGTATCGAGCGCAGTATTGCTCGCCAGGGCCCTGATGCCGGGGCGGGCTTGACAGATTGGCCGGAACCGCGGCGTCCTCCGGCGCCAACCCACTTTCGGTGGCCATTGGAATGCTTTTGCGGGCATGGCCCACTAGGCCATGAGCGCCACGCGTAGACGATGGATGTGTACCGTGACGGCCGCCGCCGCATGTTTGTCCTTTCCCGTAAGCCGTGTGGCCATGACTATGAGTGAAACCCGAAGCATTGAGTTCATCCCGGCCACCGCCCTGCCCGAGGCGGAGCTCGCGCGACACGAAAAGTATATGGCCATGGCCATCGATCTGGCTGAGGCCGGTCCGGGCCCGTTTGGCACCGTGATCGTTGATCCGCAGGCCGACAAAGTGGTGTGCACCGGGGTGAACCAGCACACGGTGAGTCCGATTCTTCACGGTGAGATCGTGGCGATAAACAATTGCGCGAAAATCGAGCCGAGGGTCGATTGGCGAAAGCTCGATCTTTATACATCCGCGGAGCCGTGCCCGATGTGCCAGAGTGCCATCGTCTGGGCTGGGATATCGCGGGTGATTTACGGCACCTCGATCGATGACCTTGTGCAGTTCGGTATCCGACAAATCCGACTGGACAGCCCAACCGTCTCCGCAGCGGCCTCTTTCTACAGCGGATCGATTATCTCCGGGGTGCTCAAGACTCGATCCGACACCCTGTACCGCCGCTGGGCGACGTCACGCGGACGACACCCGAACTGACCCCTGAAGCGGCAGTCCCGACCGGTCCTCGATGACGGGACGGTCCCAGCCTGGAAAGCGGGCGCGCTTAGCGTGCTTGCCTGCAAATTCGACAAAAACTTCAGTTCGCCGGCAGGGGCGATTGCTTGTCCGTTCTGCGCAGAAACTCTTGAAAAGCGGGCGAATCGGTCAGAATCTGCCGGGCCGCCGTACGCAGGCTGTCCACCTCGTCAACCGACAGGCTGAAGCTGGTGGGCAAGTGCTTCATCATCTGACTCTGCTTCTTGTCGGTCAGCTGGTTGAAATCCACCTCCACCAGATAGGCCTCGAAATCGTCGCACCCCGCCGTGCTCTCACGGGTTGCAGCCCAGTCCTCACATCGACTCTTTGTGAGGTCGCTGGCAATGCCGTCGAAGGTGCGTCGTAGCAAGGTCAAGGAATCGAAGCTGTACGAGTTAAGGGGAATCGAACTGGTGGCATCAACCGCCTGGCCCAGTGTCAGGTCCAGGTCCGTCTGTTTGAATTGAGTACTCATCTCGGATTGCGCATTGACCACGATCACCAACATCCGGTGTACATCGGCTACACCCATGACCTTGGCGAGTTGATACGAGCCGCCCGACAAAGCCAGCCTGTTGAGGAACGGTCTCACGCCAAGATTGTCCGTCAGCCCTCCGTCATACAGGTGTAGGTAGGGCATTTCTTCGCTGTCCGCGTACTTTTCCATTTGTTGAACCAGGTTGTACGCGCGCGTCGTTTTGTCTGCGCTGGCTATCGCCGCCTTTGCCCAGGGGGGAAACACAAACGGACAGGTGCCGGCATAATTATGCAGAATGACGGAACTGAACAGCATCGGCACTGCCGAGGATGCGGTCACAGCGCGGGATACGGGATAGCTGGGATAATCCGAGCAAATCAAGGCGAACTGTGGCGGGTCGAAGGTGAACTGCTCGCCTAGGGCGATCTCGGTCGCGTTAATGCTTAATTTGGGACCGTTGCGCGCGAGCAGGTCGGCAAAGGTTTTTCCTTCGAAAAGGATCTCATCATAGTATTCAGCGGCCAGATCACTCCTGTTGTATTTACCTGAACCGAGCTTGCCCCAGGAGGTGGGGCTGACAGTCGACCGAATCAAGTCTCCCTCGACATCCTGGTATAGAAACTTGTCGGCGTAGTCGTCGAAGATTCGATCTCCGAACAGACCGAAGTAGGCCGCGGTGAAGCTTCCGCCGGAAACGGATGAGATGGCGTCGATCTCATCGACCATTCGCCGCTCGCGGCCGTCCCATTGAATTGTCGAATCGGCCATGGCTTCAAGAACGCCATAGGAAAACGCCGCGGCACGGGTGCCCCCACCTGAAAAGGCGAGCCCTACGAGCAGGGTGTCCGAACGGGTATCGCTGGCAACGGTTTTCGAAGGGGCGGATTGTGGCTCGGCGGCCGGTGAGTACGGCTCATTTACCGTGTACTTTGCCGTGCAGCCGGCGATCAGAGCACACACCATGACGAGTACCGGCAGCTTCGGGTGCGTTGCGGCCATAATCCCGCTCGCGAGCACATGCCGAATTCGGTAGTTTTGACGCCACATAACAGAAGGCCCACGGGGCATTTCAGCAAAAAATCCTGCCGTCGGGCGATTGTTCCTTACCCTATCCTCAGAGTCCAGTTTGTACGCCTTTCCGCTCAAGCTGCGGGTCTACCTTGCCCGCCTTGGCGTCAGGCCAATCCGAACAGTAACGCCGCGATGCCCAGTATTGCGGCGTTACCCAGCACGATCAGTACATTTGTATGCCGCCACAAAAGAGCGCCTGAAAGCAGTGCGATAGCCAATGCTGCCGGTTGAATGCTCGAAAGATCAGGTCTCCAAATCGCCAGCGGGCCGATTTGAGTTTCATCTACCGTACCGAACAACACCTGCAACGCGAACCAGACGGCGAGGTTGGCGATGACACCGACAACCGCCGCGGAAACGCCCTTGAGTGCGGAGGCTGCCGCACCGTTGTTGCGCAGGCGCTCGATGTAAGGCGCGCCCAGGAATATCCAAAGGAAGCACGGGGCGAAGGTGACCCACGTTGTCAGCAACCCGGCAAATACGCCTGCGATGACGGGATCCAGTTCACCGGGATCGCGGAAGCCGCCCATGAAACCGACGAAAACAAGTACCAGAATGAGTGGGCCGGGCGTTGATTCCGCAAGACCGAGGCCGGTGACCATCTCGTCCGGCTCCAGCCAGCCGTAGTTCTCAACTGCTTGCTGCGCCACATAGGCGAGTACCGCATAGGCCCCGCCGAATGTGACCACGGCTGCCTTTGAGAAGAAAAGACCTTCCGCCACGAACACGGAGTCGATGTCAGTCACCATCGCGATGACGATCAGCGGCGCGAACCAGACGGCAAGACCAACGGCAAGCGTGCTCAGGACATGCGAGTGAGGACGGGTCGCGGCCTGCTTGGGCGTCAGTTCAGCTGCCCGTTCCCCGCGGGAGATCAGAAATCCCGCAACAGCAGCCGCGGCGATGATCAGCGGAAACGGCAAACGCAAGACCGCAATCGCGACGAAAGAGACGATTGCGATGACGATCATCCAGTTGGTTTTCAGCCCCCTCTTCGATACTCGGACAAGCGCTTCCGCCACCACCGCCAGCACCGCCGCCTTCAGTCCGAACAGCAGCCCGGCGACAATCGGCTGGTCACCGAGCGTCGCGTAGAGAATGCTCAAGCCAAGAATAACCGCGAGACCGGGCAGCACGAACAAGAGCCCGGCAACGATGCCGCCCCAGACGCCGCGCAACAGCCAGCCGGCGAATGTCGCCAGTTGCATTGCCTCCGGACCCGGCAGCAGCATGCAATAGTTCAAAGCGCCGAGAAACCTGTCCTCATCCAGCCATGCTTTTTCGTCGACGATCATCTTGTGCATGAGCGCGATCTGCCCGGCGGGACCGCCGAACGAGATCAGACCGATTTTGCCGAAGACGCGGAACAGTTCCGCGTTGGCAACTTGCGGTGTTTCGTTTGGCGGGGGCATCTTGCTGGTATTTATCACGGCTTTCGGTCACAGCATTGTTCTGCACGCGCTGGGCGCGGTGTCTCAGCCATTCGGCACTGACTGCGGGCTCCGGATCCACCAAGCGCAGTTGCTGAAAGTCGGTGGGGCCTGGGTATCGGGTGTCGGCGAACGAGTAACCGTTCACCATGGTGATCGGCTCGCCCAGAGAACGCAGCGGCGCCGCCCGATGCACCACCCACCGTTGCGGGCGAGTGTTTGGGACTGAGACCCGCCGACACTAGCGAACGTGCCAGTCTTCGGTCATCGGTTTAGCGCCGACCAGTTCGCCATAGCCCGCGCCGGTGGTGCCTGTGGGATTGGGACCGAAGTAGCGCGGGTCCAGGTCGGCAGATGCCGTCTGGTAGCGGACGTCGCAGCTCAACCGCACACGATTCTCGTGGCTGGTGTTGTCCAAGGCGCCGTGCAGCAGGAACATGCTGAAAACGGCGATGTCGCCGGCGCCAAAATCCGACACCAGCAGTTTCGCACCTTTCTCCCTGGCGAGTTCCAGCGGCGTGGCCTGATAGGCCGCCTTACGGCCGGCGTCGCGGGAAATGTCGAAGCCACGATGAGCCTCTATGACGTCCCGGAAACGATGGGATCCCTCGACGATGAACAGGGGGCCGAGTTCAACCGGGACGTCCCCTAAGGCAATCCATGCGGTGGCGACCTGTTCGGTTGCCCGTGTAAAGAACGGGTAGTCACAGTGTATGTGGGTGGCCTTACCCGGACCTGCGGGGCGCAGAAAGATGTAGTCCTGCGCACGTGCAGGTTCACCCAGGAGATGTCTCATCAGGCGGTGAAGTTTGATGCCGTTGCTCAACCGCCGTAATGGCCAGCTCTCGCTGACCGATCGCCAGAACTGACCCAGATCGGCGACCGTTTCCTTGCGGCGGCTGGCGCCTGTGAAAATACCGTCGATCGCCGGTTGGGCGATCTCACCGACTTCTGCCAGTCGCTCGAAGATCGCCTTGCGAGCAGCCATCACGTCATCGTGATCGAAGAAGCCCTTTATGTGCACATAGCCATCGCTCGCGAAACGCGCCCGAAGTTGCTCGGCACGGTCCTCCAGACCGGTGCTGTCGACCAGTGGAGCAAGGACTTCGGCGGGTAGTGGCTCACCTCTGGCCATGGCTATTGACATGACGCAGCCTTTGGACTTTGCCGTGGCTGTTGCCGGTCAGATGTGAAGTTGGCAATCGCCTTTGTCACTGAAGCAGCTCCTCGAATCTGGGCGCTCTGACGCACTGCGCATTCATCGGGCGAGACACATGAGCAGTCTTGATGTCTCGCACCACAATCATTGACCCTCTCCGATCTTGCCACAGGTATAGAACCAAGGCTCGGTTTGCGGGGGACGGCAAGCCCTCTGCACGAGGCGCAAAGCGGCAGCAGCCCCCGTGGCGCACCCCATCCTGGCTGGCGATCAAACCACCATTCGCGAGATCAGGCAGTTCCAATTGACGACCCTCTGCTTGGCACTCGGCGGATGTGGCTTCAGAGGCCGTCACCCTTTCGTCTTGCCGGGTGGTTCAGGTCGCTGTTACCGTTCTGAAATGGGAGGATTCAAAACCACAACAGGAAAGCAATTGTCGGGGATGGAACGCTGACCGCCTTCCGCTTCCTACATGCCGCCGACATTCACCTCGACAGCCCGCTCAAGGGGCTGGCCGGGCAGCAAGGCAATGCGGCTGAGCGCGTCCGCACAGCGACTCGAGAAGCGCTTGATCAGCTTGTTGGCCTGGCTATTGAAGAGGGAGTGGACTTTGTCGTTATCGCCGGAGACCTCTACGACGGCGACTGGCGCGACTACAAAACGGGGCTGTTTTTCGCCGGCCAGATGGGGCGGTTGAGTCACGCCGGCATCCCGGTCTATCTCCTGCACGGCAACCACGACGCTGAAAGCCAGATTACCCGGCGGCTCGCGCTGCCCGAAAACGTCCACGTGTTCGGAACGCGCAAGCCGGAGACATTCGAGCTTGGGCAATTGCAGATCGCGCTGCATGGCCAGAGCTTCCGGCAGCGCGATATCGCCGACAATCTGGTGCTCGACTACCCCGCGCCTGTTTCCGGCGCGTTCAACATCGGCGTGCTTCACACCGGTCTTGGCGGCATAGGCGGTCATGCCAACTATGCGCCCTGTTCGCTCGATGATCTCACGAACAAGGGCTACGACTACTGGGCACTTGGGCATGTGCATCAGGCCAGCGTGCTGCATGAACGGCCACACGTTGTATTTCCAGGCAATCTTCAGGGCCGTCATGTGCGGGAAACCGGCGCCAAGGGCGCTTACCTCGTCAGCGTCGCTGACGGTGAGATCATTGATTTGGCCCTGGTTGCCTGCGATGTCGTGCGCTGGACCGTTTGTCCCGTGTCCCTGAGTGACGCCGGCAGCCTCGGTGAGGTGACCGACCTTGTGCGGATGGCATTGGTGTCCGCTGTTGCCAACGAGTCCGACGGACGGTTGCTGGCCTGCCGCGTCGTGCTTGAGGGTCGGACGGAAGTCCATGGCCAGTTGGTGGCGTCCGAAGACCTGGTGCTGGCTGAGGCGCGGGCCAGTGCGCTCGGCCTTGGCGATGAGATCGCCTGGGTCGAAAAGGTTCTCATCGCAACAAGCCCTCAGGCCGATCCGCAAACACTGGCCGAACGTGAAGACGCCATCGGTGAGTTGCAGCGTTTGTTGAAGACAGCCGTGGAAGACAGCAGTCTGCTCGCTCAGATCGAGGATGATGTGGGTGAGTTGGTTCGCCACCTGCCCCATGAATTGCGCGCCGACATAGAAGATCAGGTGCTCAAGTCCGCGATTGACGGCGACTACGCTGGGCTTATCGGCGCCGTCGCGCCCTATCTGTCCGCACGCTTGACCGCACAGGAAGACTGAGCGTGCGTCTGCGACGACTTGATCTGATTCGCTACGGTCACTTCACCGACAGGTCCTTTACGCTACCGGCTGCGGAATCCGACTTTCATATCGTCTTTGGACCCAACGAGGCGGGCAAATCCACTGCGCTTTGCGCGATCGAAGATTTGCTGTTCGGTATACCGATGCACTCGCCTTACGGCTTCCTGCACGACTACACCCGCATGCGGATTGGCGCCGTTCTGGAGAACCGCGGTGACTCGTTGGAGGTACTTCGGCGCAAGGGGAACAAAGACACGCTTCTGGGACCCGAGGGGACGCCGGTGGCCGGTGGCGAGAGCATGCTCAGGCCGTATCTGGCTGGGGCCGACCGCCCTTTCTTCGAGCGAATGTTCAGTCTCGACCACACCCGGCTTACCGCCGGCGGCCAGGAAATTCTCGAAGCCAAGGATGACGTGGGGCAGATGTTGTTCTCGGCCGGCGCGGGTATTGGCGGTCTGCGTGAGCAGCTTGCAAAGCTCACCGCAGAAGGTGATGAGCTGTGGAGCGCACGGCGCGCCAAGCATCGAAGATTCTACGTCGCGAGCGACAGGCTGGGGGAGGCCAACAGGGACCTGCGGGATCAGACCTTCACGGCCAGCAAGTGGCGCGAGTTGAAGCGGGATTACGAGCAGGCCGATCAAGCCTACGCGGAAATCGACAAGGGCTTAAAAGAACTCATCATCGAGCGCAATCGGCTTAATCGTATTCGACGGGTGTTCCGCGACCTTCGCCGAAAGCAGGCGCTTGATGCGCAGCGTGCGGAACTCGGCGACGTCATCGACCTGCCCGAGGATGCCACAGAGGTTCTGGCCCAAGCAGAGCGTCAAGAGACTGAGGCGACGACGCGGATCGAAACCCTACTGGAGCAGCTAAAGCGCACAAACGAAAGCCTGAACCAACTGTCGTTTGACGAGACCCTTGTTCAACGGGCCGAGGACATCGGCCAGCTGCACGAACGGCGCATTGAGATTCGCCGGGAAAAGGCGGACCTGCCCAAACGGGAAGCCGAACTCAATACCGCCGAGGAACAGTTGCGAGGTCTCGCTGCCGAGTTGGGCTGGAACGACAGCGATTCGGCGACACTGATCGAACGCATCCCGCCTCGAACCAAGCTCAGCGTGGTCCGCTCACTGCTAAGCCAGAAAGGCGAGCTGGAGGCGGATGTTGCCGCAACAGCCCGGTTGCTGGATGAGTCTCAGGAGGCCTTGGCCGACCTGCAACGGCGGTTGGAAGCAGTGGGCGAACCGGCTGATGTGGCCCATCTGGCCATCGTGATCAAAACGATCCGCGAGCAGGGCGATGTTGTCGGCCGGATCCGCAGCGCAAAGAAGGCAGTGGGCGAGGGGCAAGGTCTTGTCGAGCGACGGCTGAAAGCACTTAACCCCAGCGTTTCCAACGAGCAGGGTTTGACCGACTTTGCCGTGCCGGCGCGCACACTGGTGCAGGAACACCGGGAACGCGAGGAAGATTGGACGCGACGCCAGCGCGAGGCACGGCAGCAGGTTGCATCCGTTCAGCAGGAAAGGGATGCAGCCGTTGCGGCGTTGGACCGGACAGTGCGCGACCAGCAGATCATCACCGCCGAAGCGTTGAACGACGCACGCAGTCGCCGGGATGAGCTCTGGCAGCTGGTCAAGCGCAAACATATTGGTGGTGAGCCGATCTCCGAAGAGCAGCTCACGCGCTTTAACACTGAGCTCGACGACCTGGCCGGTTGCTTCGAGTCCGCCGTAGTCAAGGCCGATATGTTGGCCGACCGGCGGTTCGATCATGCCGAAGCCGCCGGACGGCTTGCTGAAATCAAGCGCAAAATTGGCGAGCTGGAGACCCTTCTCCAACAGTTTAAGGGAAACGACAAGAAGCTTGTCGCGGAGGGCGAACAGCTCAAAGCCGAGTGGACGTCCACATGGTCGGCCGCGTCCTTTGCACCGTTGGCGGCCGGCGCCATGCTCGAGTGGATGGACGCCCGTGACAAAGTCATGGAGGCCATGGACGGGCGGGAACAGGCCCAGAGCACGCTGCAGGCTCTTAACGACGAGGAAGGCGATGCGCGGGCGTCTTTGCTCCATGAGTTGGCGGCCATCGGTGTCGGAGTCGCCGACTTGAAAAACGACGGCCTGCCGGCATTGATCGAGCGCGCCAACACGGAGTATCAGCTTCGAAAGACAGAGGCAGACGCCAAGGCTCAGCTCGAACGGGAACTGGAAGAGGCGACGAAAAGGAAAACGCGCCGCGCGCGCGATCATCGCGCAGCAATGGAAACCCTGGAAGCCTGGCGGAGAAAATGGAGCAGTGCGGTGGGTGACCTCGCGCTTGCTGCTGATACAACGACGGAAGCGGTCAGCGTTCAGATCGACGTTATTGACCAGATGCGCGAGACCGCGGGTCAGATCAACAATCTGCGCCATGACCGAATCGACAAGATCAAGCGCGATGTTGCCGATTTCGAGCAGGTGGTTGAAGTTCTGGTGCGGGCCGCCGCCGGCGATCTCGCCGGCAATTCGGCTGACGATGCGGTTGTCGAACTGGAAACCCGCCTGGCTGAAGCAAAGCAGGCTCAGGCGCTTCAGGCGCGGAGAATTCAGGAGGCTGATGATCTATCAAAGCAGATCGCGAAACGCGAGGGCCAACAGCGGGAGCTGGCCGCCTCTATTGCGCATTTGAAGCAGGCCGCCGGGGTCGAAACCAATGAAGCGCTGAAGCAGGCGATAGGGCAATCGGATCGGAAACGGTCGCTCGAGCAGGAACATCGTCTGATTATCGAAACGTTGCAACAGGACGGCGACGGCAATTCGATCGATTTGCTTGAGCAAGAATGCGACGGTCTTGCGATCGATGACGTGGTCGGCCGCGAAGCGTCTGTTCAGGCAGAGCTCGACGATCTGCAGCAGCAGCAGGCGGATGCGGCGGAACAGAGGTCACAGGCGCGGCAGGCGTTTCAGGCGGTCGGGGGTGATGATGCGGCTGCCAGGGCCGCAGCGGCGAAAGAAGAGGCGCTCACCGAAATGCGGGAAGTTGCCGGGCGATACGTCCGGGTGAAAACCTCCGCTCTGCTGCTTCAGTGGGCGATCGACCGGTATCGCCGTGAAAAACAGGCGCCCTTGCTCAAACGGGCCGGCGAGCTGTTTGCCATCATGAGTGATGGTTCCTTCTCCGGGCTTGAGGTGGCATTCGACAATCAGGACAACGCGCAGCTCACGGGCGTTCGCCCGAACGGCCGTGTTGTTCCCGTGTCAGGGATGAGCACAGGATCGGCCGATCAGCTCTATCTGGCGCTGCGTATAGCGTCGATTGAAGACTATCTGGAGCGAGCCCAATCGCTGCCGTTCGTAGCCGATGATCTGTTTATCAACTTCGATGATGAGCGGGCTGCGGCAGGTTTCAGGTTGCTCGGCGAACTCAGCAAGATCACGCAAGTGCTGTTTTTTACGCATCATCAGCATCTGGTGGACGTTGCTCGGAGTACCTTCGGCAGTTCGGTCAATGTGGTGTCTTTGACGGAGCAGCCCGCTTAAGCGACTGCGCAGGGAAGCCCGGATCGACTCGCCCGAGTTGTATCCATTGACCAGACTTAACCTGGCAACTGGGATCGGTAACGTGGCGGGTTTTGCCAGACTGGTACGTGTCGGCCGCACCCCGGCATGCCCGGCGACCTTATCGGACCCGAAGGGCGTCGGACAGAACTCAGAAAAGGGTCTGGGACCGAACTGAAGGTGTGGAGACGGGCGTCGGCCGCAGACGAGAGAGGAATTCAGCAGGTGAGAGGAAACGGGGAAGATCACCGCAGGGTCTTTTACGGCGCCAAGACAGCCGTCTGCTTGCTGTTCGCGCTGCTCTGTGCAGGGGTCGGCGCGGCGGAAGAACAGGTGA
>Ga0316196_10000495_pt1 | contig 15520 bp, 13 predicted proteins | sample Eddsed2cm_MG_FD_204938 | JGI IMG/M metagenome (GOLD analysis project Ga0316196, IMG submission 204938) | Coastal sediment microbial communities from Maine, United States - Eddy sediment 2 cm | ecosystem: Environmental > Aquatic > Marine > Coastal > Sediment | place: USA: Maine | collected... | reverse complement strand
AGCCAGGCACCCGTTGTTGTTCCCAGGTTGGCGCCGAAGATGATACCGATACCGGATGTCAGCTCCAGGAGTCCCGCACTGAGGAAGGAAATGGTAATTACAGAGACCAGCGAACTGGACTGCATGATTGAGGTCATCAGCACGCCGAATGTCATGCTTTTCCACATTCTGTCTGTGGACGCCTTTAGAATTTTCTCGAGCGTACCAGCGGTGAATGTCTTGAAACCCTCTTCGAGAGAAAGCATCCCGAAAAGGAAAATCGCAATGCCCGCAGCAATCGTTTTGAATTCCGCACTAATTGCGAATCCGTAGGCAAGCAATATGAAAATTGCGGGTAAGAAGGTTTTGCGTAACATTGACTCTTACACTACTGCAACGGTGCATTTCGGACGAGCATTTTGTGACGTGCAGGACCGGAGATGCAAGCCACCCGGTCGCCGTCCATGCCGCTGCCCGCCCTTCACCAGACCTTGAGAAATCTCGCAATGCCTTTGGCGGCTTCGCGACCCTCGTGCACTGCTGTCACAACAAGGTCCGAGCCACGCACCATATCGCCGCCGGCGAACACTTTCGGGTTGCTGGTCTGGTAAGGACGCGGGCCAAGTGCTGCGACGCGGACGCGGCCGCTGCCGAGCGTCTCGATTTCGAAATCGCTGAACCACTTGGGCGGATCCGGACGGAAACCGAAGGCAATGACGACAACGTCGGCAGGCAACACGGTTTCGGTACCAGGTATCGGTTCGGGTCGGCGACGTCCGTCCGAGCCCGCTTTGCCAAGCCTGGTCTCGATCACCTTGACGCCCGTCACCTTATCATCGCCGATAATTTCGAGTGGCTGCCGGTTGAACAGGAACGTCACGCCTTCTTCCTTACTGTTCGCAACCTCACGCCGTGAGCCCGGCATGTTCGCTTCGTCGCGACGGTACGCGCATGTCACGCTCGTCGCGCCTTGACGAATCGCGGTGCGATTGCAGTCCATACCCGTGTCGCCGCCGCCGAGGACAACGACGTTCTGTCCTTCGAGATCGATATACGGCGCATCGGTTTCATCATGGCCAAGTTCGCGATAGACATTGCCAATGAGATACGGCAACGCATCGTAGACACCCGGAAGGTCTTCGCCCGGGAAGCCGCCCTTCACGTAGTCATAAGTGCCCATACCAAGGAAAACAGCATCGTATTGGTCGAGTAGTTCCTGGAACGGCTTGTCTTTTCCGATACGCGTATTGAGCACGAACTCTACGCCCATGCCCTCGAGGATTTCGCGACGTTGTTGAACAACCTTTTTCTCGAGCTTGAATGGCGGAATACCGTAGGTCAGCAAACCGCCAATTTCCGGGTAGGCGTCATACACAACCGAGCGGATGCCGTTACGTGCCAGCACGTCGGCCGCGGCAAGACCCGCAGGTCCCGCACCGACAATACCGACCCGCTTACCGGTATCGGTAACATGCGACATATCCGGTCGCCACCCCTGCTTGACGGCCTCATCGGTGATGTACTTCTCGATGCTGCCGATCGTCACCGCACCGTTCGCTTCATGCAGTGTGCAGGCGCCTTCGCACAAACGATCCTGCGGACACACGCGGCCGCAGATCTCCGGCAGCGAATTAGTCTGGTGTGATAACTCGGCCGCCTCGAACAGCTTGCCTTCCTCAATGAGCGCCAGCCAGTTCGGAATGTAGTTGTGTACCGGGCATTTCCACTCGCAGTACGGATTACCACAATCCAGGCAACGACCGGCCTGCGCCGCTGCGCTGGCACCGTCGTAGTCGCCATAAATCTCACGGTAGTGCTCCACGCGCACTTTCGCGGCTTCCTTGTCCGGATCGCGTCGCGGAACCTCGAGAAACTGCAGCGGGTGCTTCGCCATTACGCCGCCTGCCTCAATGACCGAATCAGAGAGCTGAGTTCGACTGCCTTCGGCTTGACCACCCAGAACTTGGGAAGATACGTCCGGTAATCCTCGAGTATCGCTTCGCCCCATACGCTACCTGTCATTTCGACGTGCGCGACCAGCAGGGAGCGCAGGTGATGCAGGTACGCCTCCATGCTTTCGGGGCTGATGCGGTGAATGTCGATAAGTTCGTGATTGTAGAGGTCGACGAAGTCGCGTTCGATATCGAGCACGTAGGCAAAACCACCCGTCATGCCAGCACCGAAGTTGACGCCGGTCCTGCCGAGCACGACCACGACGCCGTCGGTCATGTACTCGCAGCAATGATCACCAGCGCCTTCGATAACTGCCGTTGCACCCGAATTGCGAACACCGAATCTTTCGCCTGCACGTCCGGCTGCAAACAGCTGGCCACCCGTTGCTCCATACAGGCATGTGTTGCCAATGATGGCTGTATCACGTGCGATATAGCTTGCCTCTTCGGGCGGACGAACAACAATCTGGCCGCCGGCCATGCCTTTGCCGACGTAGTCGTTGGCGTCACCGGCCAAGGTAAGATTCAGGCCCTCTGTGTTCCAGGCGCCGAAGCTCTGCCCCGCCGTACCGCGCAGGACAATATCGAGTGGCGCATCCGCCATGCCGTGATTCCCGTAGCGACGAGCGATTTCGCCGGCAAGCCTGGCACCGATTGACCGGTTGAAGTTCTGCACTTCAAATCCGAAACGACCGCCGCTCTTTGCCTCGATGGCCGGCAAACACGCCTCAACCATCTGCTCTGCGAGCTCACCCTTGTCGAAAGGATTGTTGCGCAGGTCCGTGCAAAACTGCGGCGCGTCTTTGGCAAGCCCGTTGGTCGATAAGATCGGCGACAAGTCGAGGCGTGCCTGGCGGACGCTGTCACCTTCCTTGAGGTCAAGCAGGTCGGTTCGACCGATCAGGTCTTCGAATTTGCTGACACCGAGCTCGGCCATGAGATGACGAACCTCCTCGGCGATGAAGCGGAAGAAGTTGATCACCATCTCGGGCAGCCCGATGAAGTATTCGCTGCGCAGAACTTCGTTCTGCGTCGCAACACCCGTGGCGCAATTGTTGAGATGACAGATACGCAGGTACTTGCAGCCCAGCGCCACCATCGGCCCCGTACCGAAGCCGAAACTCTCTGCGCCAAGCATCGCTGCCTTGACAACATCGAGCCCGGTCTTGAGTCCGCCATCTGTTTGCAAGCGCACCTGGTGCCGCATGTCCTGCGACCGTAAGACCTGGTGAGTTTCGGACAACCCGAGTTCCCAAGGACTGCCCGCGTACTTCACGGAGCTAAGCGGGCTCGCGCCCGTACCGCCGTCGTAACCCGAAATCGTGATCAGGTCAGCGTAGGCCTTGACGACGCCCGCTGCGATCGTGCCGACGCCGGGCTCGGCCACGAGCTTCACAGACACGAGTGCGTCGGGGTTCACCTGCTTGAGGTCGAAGATCAGTTGCGCCAGGTCTTCGATCGAATATATATCGTGATGCGGCGGAGGTGATATCAGGCCAACGCCGGGTTTCGCGTAGCGCAACTTCGCGATCATCTCGTTGACCTTGTGACCCGGCAGTTGCCCGCCTTCGCCAGGCTTGGCGCCCTGCGCGATCTTGATCTGGATGACCTCGGCATTGACCAGGTACTCGGCCGTTACACCGAAGCGGCCCGAGGCAACCTGCTTGATCTTCGACATGCGTTCGTTGCCGTAGCGCGATGGATCTTCGCCACCTTCGCCCGAATTCGAGCGAGCGCCGATACGGTTCATCGCGATCGCCAGGGCCTCGTGCGCCTCGGGCGATAGCGCCCCGAGCGACATGCCGGCGCTATCGAATCGCGGCAGTATCTGTTCGACGGACTCCACTTCGTCCAGTGGGATAGGGTCGCCCGCGGCTTTAATGTCCATGAGATCCCGCAAGGTCGCAACCGGGCGCTCGTTCACAAGCCTCGCGTACTCCCGATAGCGCTCGAAGTCGCCGGTGCGAACCGCTGATTGCAGCGTCATGACTACGTCAGGGTTGTAGCAATGATATTCACCGCCGTGCACATACTTGTACAAGCCACCTTGTTCGATCAGTTCACGCGGCTCCCATGCCATCTCCGCCAACTGCCGCTGGTCATAGAGCAGGTCCTCGAAATTCGTCCCCTGGATGCGTGATGTCGTGCCCCTGAAACAGCGCTCGACTATGTCGTCGCCCAGGCCAACGATCTCGAACAACTGCGCGCCGCGATAGCTCGAAATTGCCGAGATGCCCATCTTCGACATGATCTTGAACAGCCCTTTGCGAATGCCGCGGCGATAGCTGCGACCAAGCTGTTGCTGTTTTGAGATGTTGCCGCGCTTGGCAATGTCGTGCAGAGACTGGTACACGAGGTAGGGGTAAACCATGGTCGCACCGTAGCCAATCAGACAGGCGATGTGATGCGCATCGCGAGCGACGCCCGTCTCCACGATGATGTTGGCAGCGCAACGCAAACCCGTTTGCACGAGGTGGTGATGCACGGCGCCGGTAGCCAGCAGCGCATGCACCGGCAGCTTGCTCTTCTCGAGATACCGGTCGCTGAGCATGACGATCAGCTTGCCATCACGCACTCCCTGCTCGGCCTGTGCGCAGATATTGTCGAGCGCCTCGGGCAGGCTCAGTTTCTCGTCGACATTAAGATCTATAAAAGTATGGCTGTCCTCGAACATGTCGGGACCGAGTAACTGCCTCAACTTCGCCTGCGACAACACGGGTGAATTAATAATGACCTGCTCGGCATGTTTCGGGCCGATATCGAACAGGTTCGACTCACCGCCGACGTTCGTCTGTAACGACATCACGATGCGTTCACGCAAGGGGTCGATTGGCGGGTTCGTGACTTGTGCAAATTGCTGGCGGAAATAATCGAATGGCGAACGAATCTTCTGCGACAGCACCGCCATCGGCGTGTCATCACCCATTGAGCCAACCGCTTCCATCTCGGCCTTGGCCAGTACGCCGATGACTTCGCTGATCTCCTCGCGTGAGAGATTGAACATCTTCTGGTAGGTCGCCAGCGTTTCGGCATCGAACGGTTCGGCTGCCATGCGCGTATCGAACAGCAGTGAGTCCAGGTAACGAACGCCCTTCTTGAGCCACTTCTTGTAAGGTGCTCGCGTCTTCAGAATGTCGTGAATATCATCGTCATCGAGCAATACGCCGTTGACGAGATCGACGGCAAGCATTTCGCCAGGGCCAAGGCGACCCTTGCTGACAACGTCTTTTTCCGCGTACTCGTAGACGCCTATCTCCGAGGCAACAGTCAGGTGCCTGTCTTTGGTAATGACGTAGCGCGCCGGACGCAGGCCGTTGCGATCGAGGCAACAAGCAGCGTACCGCCCATCTGTGAGCACGATACCGGCAGGACCATCCCAGGGCTCCACCTGGCAGTCATAGAATTCGTAGAACGCCCGCACATCCGGATCGATGCTGTCGACCGTCTGCCAGGCTGGCGGCATCAGGATGCGCATGGCCTGGATAACGTCCATGCCGCCCGCACGCATCACCTCGAGCATGTTGTCGAGACTCGATGAGTCGGAACCCGTCAGCGAGATAATCGGATCAAGATCAGAAATGTCATCCAGCTTATCCGACAGGAAATTCTCGGCCCTGGCAACCGCCCAGTTGCGGTTACCCTGAATCGTATTGATCTCGCCGTTATGAGCAAGAAAACGGAAAGGTTGCGCCAACCGCCACTCGGGCAGGGTGTTGGTCGAGAATCGTTGGTGGAACACACACACCGACGACTCCATTCGCGGATCCCTGAGGTCCGGGAAAAACTCCGGCAAAGCCGCCGGCATGATCATGCCTTTGTAGCTGATCGTGACCGACGACAAGCTGGCAATGTAGGTCGCATCGTCGGCGATACGATTCTCGGCGCGACGCCGGGCGAGGAACAACTTGCGATTGAACCAACCTCGCGGCCTGCCGCCCGGCGAGTTGACGAAAACCTGCTCGATCTTAGGCAGGGTCGCTAGCGCCTGCTGCCCGCAGGCCGACGGATCAACCGGCACTTCGCGCCAGCCGACAACTTCGAGGCCGATTTCATTGATAGCCGAGGTAATCACGGCGCGTGCAGCATCGCGCGTTGCCCTGTCCTGGCTTAGAAACACGGTTCCCGCAGCGAAACGCTTGCTGAGCACGAACCCACAGTCTTCGCCCACAGCGCGCAGGAAGGACTCCGGGAACTTGATGAGAAGCCCGCAACCGTCGCCCGTCTTGCCGTCAGCCGCCACGGCGCCGCGGTGAGTCAACCGCGCAAGCGCCTCGATCGCCGTTTCGATAACCCAATGACTCGGCAAATCATCAAGATTTGCAATCAGGCCGAAACCACAACTGTCTTTGTGCAATGCGGGGTCTAGCAGAGTTTTTGCTGATCGTTCTGTCATGGGCGCCGCAGGGATCGCTCGAAAGCGGCCCCCGAGAAAGATTAATTGAGGTGGCGCATAGCGCCGCGACCAATCAGTATAAAACAGACTTTTTGGTTGCGCTGGAAACCATCGCCGCGGCTCAGTGCGCGCCGGACCGCAGCTGAATGGTGCCATTGGCCCGGAAGGAAATCGGCGGCGTGAACGGAATATCGACGCTCAACTCGCCCTTGAGCTCATACGGTATCTCTGCACGCGTACCATCGCGAACTATTGCCAGCAGCTTCGGCGCCGTGTTCAGCAGATCAAGCTCAACACTGATCGCAAACTGTGTCTCACCACCCGCAGGTACAGAAATTTCACTGGGCGTCTGACCGCTCGCAAAGCGATGTCCGTCGAGCCTGACGCCGTAGCTAATGTGACTCACAGGTAGTGAAAACGCATTCGGATTGCTGATATCGAATGACAGCAGGAATGTCTGGCTCTTAAAGCCCAGGCCGATGACCTGCACGTCGCGCAATTCCACCTCGGGCTCGCTGATGAGGTTCTCGGGAAGGGATGCGCAGGCAGCAAGCCCGCAGAGCGCAATCACAAGCACCGCCACTCTCAATCGCCTAGCGTATTTCATCACCCAATTCTCCCCAACGCGCGGAGATTAGCTGCCATTCCTCCGCGTCTCTCTCAAGCTCCAACTCGAATCGATATGCGTCCGCACTGAGTCCCAGCACGCCGTCGTTCGTGCCTGCCATGCCAACTGTCATTGCGATTCTCGCTGCGGTGCCGTCATACACCGCGATCTCTTCGATCTTCGTCAGCAGGGCAATTTTATGCTGTCTGAGGAAATAGACGCGTAACATGGCTTCGATGTCACTGCGCGCATTGCCGCGGGCGTCGGCATAGGAGCTCGAGATCATGCCTATGAGCTCGCGGCGGTCCTTCTTCTTCGCCGCCTCGACTCCGCCCGCAACCCAGGCACGCAGCTCCTCCTCGGGCTCGGAAGCCGGGCCACCGCAAGCCGCCAGCGCCATAATGACAACGCTAACTGTGCACAGCGTCCGCGTGAGCCCATTCATCATCTGATAAAGTCTAAGCTAAGCGCGGCCCCAATTGGCCGAATCCATCCAAAATGTGACCGAGTTCTCACTTATGCCAGTAAAACTTTTGAGCGAACGCATGGGCGCCACGATCACAGATGATGACCTGAGCCGCATCGATGAGATTCTGTCGTTCTGGTTCAAGGAGCAAGCGCTGTCAGCGCCGCAAATCGACCACCGCATGGATATCTGGTTTGGTGAAGACCCCGACTTCGATGATCAGATCGAAACGGCATTTGCCGACGACGTAAACAGTGCATGTAAAGGGAAGCTGGACCACTGGGCTGCTGAGCCGCATGGTCGCCTGGCGTTGATCATTCTCATCGATCAGTTCCGTCGCAATATTTACCGCAATACGGCAAAAGCCTTCTCTCAGGACAAGCTTGCGCTCAAATTGTGTGTCGAAGGCGCGATGGAAAAGAAAGACAAGGGTCTGACGCCCATCCAGAAAGTGTTTTTCTACATGCCATTGCAGCACGCTGAGTCACGCAAGGTACAGGCGAAGTCGGTGGAGCTGTATAACCGCCTGGCGGAGTCGGTCTCACCGACTTACCAGGAGACCTTCCTGACCGTCGCGCAGTTCGCAGAGCTGCACAGAGACATCATTGACCAGTTCGGCCGCTTTCCGCATCGCAACGAGTTGCTGGGTCGTGCGAACACGCCCGAAGAAGACGAGTACCTCGCTGGCGACAGCCCGGATTTCGGACAGGGCGGCTAAACCCGCGACAGGCGATTGAACCGCCAGGTCATTAGCGTGGCTGCAAGCCCAAGACCAACGATAAACGCCATCCATATCTGGTACGCAGGCAGCTGATACGTGATCGCAGCCAGGTATGCCAGCGGAAATGCCACTACCCAGTAGGCGAATATGTTGATTGCCATCGGGAACTTCATGTCCTTATAGGCGCGCAATACTGCGGCGGCACCAATCTGTATGCCGTCGGCAATCTGGAATATGGCGGCGACCAGCATGAGGCTCAGCGCGATACCGGTTACGATCGGGTCATCCGTGTACAACGTTACGATGACGTCACGGAACAGCAACAGCACGACCGCCGAAATCGCCATGAAGCTTGCACACATCAAGATTCCCACAATGCCAGCAGTCCGCGCATCGTGCGGACGCTCCGCTCCGAGCATGTGACCCACCTGCACCGTGGCTGCCGAACTCAGCGCCAGCGGAATCATGAACATCGCCGACGAATAGCTGAGTGCTATCTGGTGCGCCGCTGTAATCTCGACACCGCGGGTGCCCACCAGAATGGATATCGCAGAGAAAAGCCCGATCTCCGCCGTGATCGTTATCGCAATCGGTATGCCGAGATAAATGATCTCGCGAAACAGTGCCGGTCGAAACTGTCCAATCCGCGAGAAGATCTTCAGCCCGCCCGTTCGCGGACTGAACGCCACGTAAAGGCCAAGCGCGAGCGCAACCAGCCACATCGTGATCGCGCTCGCGTAGCCGCAACCTTCGGCACCCATTGCCGGCGCACCGAAATGTCCGAACATCAGGACGTAGTTCAGGACGATATTGCAAATGAGCGAGAACACTGACGTGAACATGACCGGACGCGTGAATCCAACGCCCTCTGTCGTGAACCGTAGCGCCAGGAATATGAGAATTCCGGGAGCACCTAAAATCAGGGCCCTCAAATAGTCCAGCGTTATCTCGCGGAAGCCCTCATCGATACCTATCGCCATGAGCACATACCCGGCAAAGGTGCGGCCACCGAATAGCACGACAACCCCCATTACGACGCCAAGGTACATACCGTGCCGCGTGTAGCGGCCAATCTTGCGGTGGTCGCCCGCACCATACAGACGGGCGATGATCGGCGATATCGCCATGAGCACGCCCAGGCACCCTGAGAAGGCCAGCATCCAGACGCTGCCGCCCACGGCCACAGCCGCCAGTGAAGACGCCCCAAGTTGCCCCGACATGATGGTATCGGCAAGACTCATGCCTGCGACCGCAAGATAGTTGACGATAAGCGGTCCACCCAGGCGCAGAACTGCGCCGGACTGAGTCCGCCATTGCTCGGGAATGGCTGGCATCCGGGCATCTTAACCTACGGTTAAGTCCTTGAATGGTGTAAAGTTGCGTCGCGCCTTGCCTTACTGACCAGAATGGAGAATAAAGTATGTTGCACGACGGACGCGCTATTCGGGTTGCCGTGGTTGGCGGATCGCGAATCCCATTTTGCCGCTCTCACGCGATGTATCGGCACTGCTCGAATCAGGACCTCATGACGGCCGCACTGAACGGCCTGATGAACAAGTTTGATCTCAAAGGGCAAACCCTGGGTGATGTGGCGCTGGGCGCCGTCGTCAAACACTCACGGGACTTCAATCTTGCGCGCGAAAGCGTGATCGAGTCCGGCCTGTCCATACGGACGCCCGCTGTCGATCTGCAGCGCGCCTGTGGCACAAGCGTCGAAGCTGCCATCCTGATCGCGAACAAGATCGCCCTGGGACAGATCGACTCGGGTATCGCAGGCGGAACGGATACCGTCAGTGATGCGCCAATCGTGTACTCCGATGACTACCGCCGCATGCTGCTCGATATGCATGCCGCACACTCCGCGCTGGACCGAATCAAACCACTATTTCGCTTCCGCCCGCGTTTTCTCAAACCGGTGCTCCCCGGTGTGAAAGAAGCACGCACTGGCCTGTCGATGGGTGAAAGTACGGAAATAACAGCCAAGGAGTGGGACGTGCAGAGGGAGCACCAGGATCAGCTGGCTCTTGCCAGCCACATGAAAGCCGCGGCCGCTTACGACGAGGGGTTTTATGATGACCTGGTTGTTCCGTTCGAAGAGGTCGAAGAGGACAACAACATCCGTCGCGATACTACTTTCGAGAAACTATCATCCCTGAAACCCGTTTTTGATCGCAGCGGCGAGGGCACGATGACCGCCGGCAACAGCACACCGCTAACCGACGGCGCTGCCGCCGTATTGCTTGCGTCCGAAGACTGGGCGCGCAAGAAGAACCTGCCGATTCTCGCCTACCTGACGTTCGTCAAGGTCGCCGCTGTCAACTTCATCAATGATGAAGGTCTGCTCATGGCGCCTGCGTATGCGGTATCCGACATGCTCAAGGAGGCCAATCTGCGCTTGCAGGATTTCGACTTCTACGAGATCCACGAAGCCTTTGCGGCGCAAACCATCGCGACACTCAAGGCCTGGCAGTCAGAGAAGTTCTGCCGCGAGCGGCTCGGTCGCAATGAGCCGATGGGCCCGATCGACCTGTCCCGCCTCAACATGAAGGGTGGCAGTATCGCGATGGGTCACCCGTTTGCCGCGACCGGCAGCCGAATTATCGGAACCCTCGCGAAAATGCTTGGCGAAAAGGGTTCGGGGCGCGGCCTGATCTCGGTCTGCACGGCCGGCGGCATGGGCGTTTCCGCGATCATGGAAGCCGCCTAGCGCTTTCGCTGCATTGCGTCGAGCGCTTTGTCGAAGCGCTCTTTTGCCTGCGCCGTCATGCCGCCACGTGCGTGCTCAGCGACGACGAACGACTCGATCTTGCCGACGATATCGTCCATGCGTGCGTCTGGAAACGCTTCCGGGAACTCCAGGTCCGGCGGCGCGTTGCGGAATGCACCAAAAAGGTCGATCCACTGCTCGCTTTGCTTGCCCACACCAAGCAGATGATAGAACTGCGGACCGGGCTTACCGTCACTACCCGACATCAGGCTGATAACGCCTGCGATCAGTGATGCCGGAACCAGTATCAGGTCACGCAGACCATCCACAACGAGCTTGACCTGCAAAACGGCGAGGTCACGGAGCATCGTCCAGCGGTCCGTTCCGTTCGTTGGCGTTTCTGGCAGTTCGGTCATGGCGGCTTCGCTCGACAAATCTTAATCAAGACAAGCGATTATACCCGCATGTAGTGGAACGCGGCGTAGCTTTCCAGTAGTGTTGGGCCGGTCGAAATCGGTGGCGGGAACCATGCCGAAATACCAGTCAACACCTGACTATGAACACGGATCGCCCGAATTCACCGGAGTACTTCTGGTCAACCTGGGTACACCGGATGCGCCGACAACTCCGGCTGTGCGGCGGTTTCTCAAAGCCTTTCTCTCCGACCCTCGTGTGGTCGAATACCCACGGCTGCTCTGGTGGCTCATACTGAATGGCGTGATCCTGCGGATACGCCCATCTCGGTCAGCGAAGGCTTATCGGGAAATCTGGACCGACGATGGATCACCATTGATGCTGTTCTCGCGACAGCTGGCGGACGGGGTACGAGAGCGACTGGAGCAACGCGCACCCGGCAAGTTCAAGGTGGAACTCGCCATGACATACGGCGAGCCGTCGATTGCGAACGCTATCGACAGACTCCAGGCAGCAAGCGCCACCCGGCTGCTGGTCTTGCCGCTCTATCCGCAGTACTCGGGCACGACGACAGCCTCTGTATTTGACGCGGTAACCAGCAAGTTACAGACCATGCGCTGGGTGCCGGAGTCACGATTCATCAACCAGTATCACGATGAACCCGGTTACATTGGCGCCCTCGCCGCAAGCGTACGAGATTCCTGGCAACAACACGGTCGTGGCGACCATTTGCTGTTTTCGTTTCATGGAGTGCCGCGCTACACGCTGGATAAGGGTGACCCGTATCACTGCCTGTGCCAGAAGACCGGGCGGCTTGTAGCCGAAGAACTCGAACTCTCAGAAGATCAATGGACGTTGTCGTTCCAGTCTCGCGTTGGCCGCGATGAATGGCTGCGTCCTTACACTGACGAGACCGTCGTCGAACTTGCCGGCAAGGGCATCGGCCGTCTCGATGTCGCGTGTCCGGGCTTCTCGGCCGACTGTCTCGAAACGCTCGAGGAAATCGCCATGCAGAACGCGGAGTTCTTCACGGATGCGGGCGGGAAGGCGCTGCATTACATTCCGGCACTGAATGCGCGCGACGACCATATCGATTTCCTGGCCACCCTGATCGGTCGGCACACGTCTGGATGGGCCGGGGCTGTGAAATGAGCACTATAGGCCGCTTTCTGGAATTTGCCGTTCACTCGCCGGACATCCTGCAGTCGCTGCATTTTTACAAGTCGCTGGGATTCACGGAGCTCGAGAGCAGCGATGTCTATTCGCACAAATACGCCGTCGTCAGCGATGGCGAACTGAACATCGGTCTGCACAACAGCGAATTTGACTCGCCCGCAATAACGTTTATGCAGCAGAACCTCGCGAAACACGCGCGTTCGATGACGAAGCACGGTTATGACTTCAATTTCCTGAGGCTCGACGAAGACGTATTCAACGAACTCGGTTTTCGGGATCGCGACGACCACGCGGTAATCATGGTGGAAGCAAGGACCTTCCATCTGCGGGAGGACGCCGAGAACGATTCCGCCTGCGGCAGTTGGTTCGAGCTGACCCTCCCGGTCCGGGATACAGTCCGGGCGGCGGCATTCTGGGCGCCTATCGCTCCAACATTGCTGCGGATGCGCGAAGAGCCGACTATACACATGCGCTTTGACGCAACCGGCGTAGCACTCGGGCTATCCGAGAGCATCGCACTCAATGCACCGTCGTTGTGCTTCCGCTGTCCGGACCGGCACGCGTTGATGGCGCTGCTCGAGCAGCAAGGCTTCGACTACGAGAAGTTTCCGGGTTTCGAAGGCGCCTTCGTCGCCATCAGGGCGCCCGAAGGCACGGTCCTGTATGCGTTTGACGAAGACTTCCTTGGCGAATCCTACGAAGTTGACGAGTCGGGTGATGCCGCCGACTTTCCCCGCCACGACTAGGGTCCTGCGGGAAACTCCACCCAGAACACACCACGAAAATCACCTTCGCTGAATCCTGTCGCCGCGTCGTCCGGGTACAGCTCACTGATTTTTGCTGCGACATCCGGGTTCAAAACGGAACCATGGCAGTTCAGACACAGTGGCTGCATCATGATTGGTTCAACGTACCCGTATCGCCCGTTGCCGAGCTCGACAGCCGTCGGTTTTCTCTGCGCACCGTCCACGACATAGCTGTCGATAACCGGCTTCGCCCAGGCGGGCGCAACATTCCCCTGGTTGCGGAGCTTGTGGCTGCTCCGGCCCATCACTACGCCGTCGACTGACAGTTCGGCGGAAATACCCGGCGCCTCAATACGGCAGGCACTGATCGCATTGACGGGCCCGTCCGCCATTCCACTGACGAGCGCGTTCTTGAGGTTTGCCTTGAACGGCGCAAGCAACTCGGCCCCTTTCGGCGCAGGATCGAACCCAGGCTCGGAACAGGAAGAGAGAAAGACTGCCAACATGACGACAAGGAAATAGCGGGTATGCATTGTGAAGCTCTCAGAGAAGTTTGTGAATGAGGTCCTGTGCCCGGCTCAGATAGCCACTGCCAAACAGGTTTAGATGATTGAGCACGTGATACAGCTGATATATGTGGTTACGCGTCTCGTGGCCGGGTTCCATCGGCCACGCAGATTCATAGGCATCGTAAAACGCGCGACCGAAACCGCCAAACAGGCGCGTCATCGCAATGTCGGACTCCCTGTCGCCGTAGTACACAGCCGGATCGAAAATAACGGGCTCGCCGTCGCAACTCGACCAGTTACCGCCCCACAGATCGCCGTGCAGCAATGACGGCGATGGATCGTAGTTCTCAAAAAAGACCGGCAGGCGCTTGAGCAAGCGCGCGCCCTGTTCCTGAAGTGCGCCCGTAAATCCATTGTCCGCGGCGAGGCGCAACTGATACCCAAGGCGCTGCCTCCTCAAGAACTCCACCCAATCGTCTGACCAGGCGTTAGGCTGGGGCGTCAGGCCGATCGTGTTGTCGCGGTGCCAGCCGAATTGACCCTTCGTCGTGCGATGCAGCCCGGCAAGCCGTATGCCCAGCCTGTGTTCCGTATCTCGCGTCGGCCTGTCAAATGACAGCCACTCAATAGCGACAAACGACGTGTTTCCTTCAGCACCGCAGGCGATCAGCGCTGGAACTCGTATCACACCGGGCGCGGCAAGCTCCGTCAGGCCCTCTGCCTCTGCGGCAAACATGTCGTGTGAGCTTGCAGGGCCTGTTTTCAGAAACAGGGTGCCGTCTCGAGTCTCCAGCCGCCAGGCCGCGCTTATATCGCCACCACCGACCGGTTGTGCCTGCGATTCGGTATCTACGTTGACGCCGGCAGCGTCAAGTGCCCTCGAGATCGATGACCAGTCCGGCATGGTCCGCTACGCGTCCCGTCGCCAGGAGATTCTCGTGAAATAGCCGCCTTCATCGAAATGGATGTCCAGGCTTCCCTTCCACGCAGCCTGAATTGCCTTACCGATACGGCGCGGCAAGTGAACATCGGTAGTGGTGATCAGTATCTGGCTGGCAGAGTCGCTAATCTCGATGATCCGATTCATCGGATGTTCTTTGTTTGCAGCGGTTTCGACGTTGCGCACTAGTTTGAGAATCTCGTCTTTGTGCCGCAAGGCAAAATCGCCCTCCAGCGTCACCTCGCCGGCCGGATAGTTGTCCGCACTGCGATGGCAGGCGGTACACACAGTCTCTTCTGCCGCCTCATCGGCCTCCGCCGTCCAGCTCCAACGCCCCTTGCGATAGACCGCACCGCACCCGGGGCAGCGCGTGGGCTCCTTGAGATGGCCACGCTGTTTGTAGGTGTCGTGAACCTGTTCTCTTAGCAGCCGATCGTGGCGCTCCGGTGGTTGGGTTGGTACGTTTGCATTCATCATTCTATTCCTCGGTATCTACGAGCAATATCGGGCAATTCAGCCGCGTAAGCTCAGTATAGATTGGCCAGTCCTTGAGAATCGATGGGGCAATCAGAACGTCCTGCTCGACGTTAACGAGATCATGAATCTGTGCGGCCTGGTGCTCCGACAAGACCTCAAATACAAACTGTAGCTCAGCCTCATCGGTGAGTCGTTGTAATTGGTTGCGCATCCGATCAACGATATCTCTGTTGACCTGTTCGGCTCGCTCCGGAGTGAAGTCCACATTTCTGCGGCCGATGCGCGAAATTTCCCGCGTGAAGGGCAAGCTCGCAGCCCGATGCCATCGATCATCACTGATGTATATCGTGATGAGCTCGACATGCGTATCAGCAAGATACTCGACCACCGCTCGCCAAAGTGCGGGTAACGGGCTCGTCTCGGTGACGGCTAG
>Ga0316196_10000493_pt1 | contig 15554 bp, 17 predicted proteins | sample Eddsed2cm_MG_FD_204938 | JGI IMG/M metagenome (GOLD analysis project Ga0316196, IMG submission 204938) | Coastal sediment microbial communities from Maine, United States - Eddy sediment 2 cm | ecosystem: Environmental > Aquatic > Marine > Coastal > Sediment | place: USA: Maine | collected... | reverse complement strand
GAACTGAGCACCCCTGAAGTCTTTGCAGTCATGGAAGATTTGCGCGCGTTTGGCGTCTCGGTGCTGATTCTTTCGGGTGGGGAACCTTTGTTGCGTCCTGATATCTTTGAAATTTCGCAGCATGCAAAGGAAATGGGATTTTACGTCGGCCTGTCCAGCAACGGCACACTGATCAACAACAGTAACATCGACGACATCAAACGTATCGGTTATGACTACGTTGGTGTCAGCCTCGACGGCATGCGCGATACCCATGACCGGTTTCGGCGCAAGCCGGGTGCCTTCGACGAATCCATCCAGGGTATCCGCCACTGCCATGACGCCGGCATCAAGATCGGGCTGCGCTTTACCCTCACACAGGATAATGCCGCTGAATTGCCCGATCTGTTGCAACTGATGCGCGACGAAGACATCGACAAGTTCTACCTGTCACACCTGAACTATGCCGGCCGTGGTAACCGCAACCGCGCCAGTGACCTGCATCATAAAATGACCCGCGAAGCGATGGATTTGATGTTCGCGACCTGCTGGCAGGATGTACAGCAAGGGATCAAGCGTGAATTTGTCACCGGCAACAATGACGCCGATGGCGTGTACCTGCTGCAATGGGCCGCGCAACATATACCCGAGCACGTGCCGGCGCTGCGTAAACAGCTATTGCGCTGGGGCGGCAACTCCTCCGGCGTTAACATCGCCAACATCGACAATCTCGGCACCGTGCACCCCGACACCATGTGGTGGGATTACAGTATCGGCAATATCCGCGAGCGCCCCTTCTCGGAAATCTGGCAGGACAGCAGCGACCCTCTAATGAAAGGACTCAAGGCAAAGCAGCGGCCGTTGGAAGGACGCTGCGCAATCTGCGCACATCTGGCAATCTGTGGTGGCAATTCCCGCACCCGCGCATGGCAGCTAACCGGCAATCCCTGGGCGGAAGATCCTGGATGCTATCTGAGCGACGAAGAGATAGGTGTCGTCGATATGCCGGATCGCATTGAACTGACACCCTATCGAAAACGGCATGAAGCGGACAAGCTTTGCGCCCCCGAATAGCTTTGCTCGTTGATTCAGCCCGAGCAGATGCTGATCATCGCTTCACGATCATGGATAGTGACATTGCGGCCTTCGATGGTGACGATGTCGCGCTCATGCAATGATTTCAATATTCGCGAAAAGGTTTCTGGCTTCACCGAAAGCCTGGAAGCGATCACACTTTTAGCCACATTCAGTTCAAAGCTGATGACGCCTTCAGGTGCCCGATGCAACAGGTAGGCAATGGTTCGCACGGTGCCCGTATCCAGGCTGAGGGCGTCAATTTCGCGAATCAAATCGCGCAGCCGATAGCTCATATTGCCCATTAATAGAAAACAGCTTTCAATCGACTCGCGCAGCATCGCCTTGTATTCGCGTCCATTGATCGCAATCACGCGACTGGGCGCGAGCGCCGTTGCCGTCACCGGGTAATGTGGTTGATCCATGAACATCAACGCCTCCGCAAAGGAAGCTCCAGTCTCCATGATTTCGACAACCTTTTCCTTGCCGTCGGGAGAGACTCTGAATAATTTCACCCGCCCTGACAGCACCAGGTAGAAACTGGTGGCTTCATCGCCCTGAAAAAACAGTGACTCGCCCTCGACCATGTCGATGATATGAGAATAGCGACGCACACGCTCAAGCTGGGTATCGCTCAGGGCCGAGAACAGATGCGAAGAGACTAATGCTTCCTGTACTCCGGTATTTCCCATGGACGATCCTCGTAAAATTAGCGGTATAGCCGGAGATATTCACTCCGGATTTTTTGCTCAACGCCGATTTTCCGTTGAAAAATTGAACATTGCAATCATTCGTGACGCAGTGATTCCTGGCGTATCGCTTCGAGCTTAAGCGCGTGGTTACTAAATACCCAGTCCACACCCCGATTGATTTCGCGAAACAGCCCGTATTTCGAGGCGGCGAAGCCGCTACCCACCTGCTGGCCGAGGCGCTGGTGGCGGCTGATCATAGCGCTGTTCAACAGCATATATTGAGCGCATATTCCCCCGTAATCTCGTTCCCGGGCGACCCGGCCCAGCTCGGCAATATTAAACTCGGCGACCAGCACACAGGCATTTGCACCGGCAAACCCAACCAGATCGAACAGCTCGGGTTGCAGGGCCAGAAAATGGTAATCCCTGGTCGCTTCCAGAGTGCTGAATATCTCACGCAGGCACTCGCTTCGCTCGGCATAGGCACCAAGCTCGTCGCGCTTCAACTCGACCATTAAATGCTGACGCCCACCAAACCGCTCGACCACCTGTTCGAGGGTCGGAATTTGTGGAACACGTTGCTGCAATTGCGCCAGGCTCACCTGTGACACCACGAGATCGATGCCGAACACGCGCTGCGTGTCGGTATCGTGAAACACCACCGGCCGCAGATCCCGCGTCCAGCGCACATCGAACTCAAGCCCCCAGCAACCAGCTTCAGCCGGGGCGCTAAAGGCAGCCAGGGTGTTTTCGCAAACACGCCGATTATCGTGCTCCCCGCGATGCGATATTATTTTACAGTCGCTGAGAGCCTCGCGTGTCGGCTGAGGTCGCGGGATAAGCATGAAGCTCAGGTTGATCAGGCCCAGCAGCGCACGTTCCAGGTAAAAAATCACCCTCGCCATTGCCAGTCCCGGGCCAGGTCAGGCCGACGCACCGGGTAGCCTGGCTCAACCGGGGTCCATGCCCATTCACAGGACTTTTGGTAACAGGAAATCCGGCTCGCTGCGTCGGCAGCAGCGGCGAGTACCAGAGTAGATGATGGCAGCAGTATATCGAAACCCTTACGCAGGGATTTTGCAGACACCCCTAAAGGGCGAAAACGCTGGCTGGTGGAGGCTGCATTCGCAGGCAGCTCGAGTGGCTTCAGCGCTGCTGCATCGAGTTGCAAAGCGGCGCCAGGTCCGTAACCGCAATGGCTATAGATGTTGCAACCCATCAGCAACGTGCTGACAGGAAACAAAATCAAAGCTGGTATCCTCTTCGCGAGCATTCGCGAACTCTAATGGAATCTACAATTGAATGGAATGCCCGAGTGTTTCGCTGACGCCTGGCGAGCAGTTTCTATCAGGCTGAAACACAGCGGCTGCAACCTGTGTATCGGCTATTACCGCAAGCTGTGAAACAGCGACAAGGGTTCGCCATCCCTGGCGAGAGGGGATCTTGCTAGCAAACGGGGCCCGCTCTTTCACGGACCATCTGCAGGCGCTTGTTCAAAAAACGGAGTTCTGATATCAGGTAACGCCTGCGCCCCGATTCAAGTTGTGCCGCATCGCCGTCCGCAATTTGCTCATTGATACTGTTGATCGAGCGCACCAGTTTGATCTCGTCGATTGCCAGGCTGAGATTCTTCAGCACACAATCGGTGGTTAACGGGTCGATGCAATTAATGGCCTGGTCCATGGTGTACCTCTATAAGCTGGTTCGATTTATAGAGTTTGCAGCAACCGAAATCTGTGACCCATTACCGTTTAAAACCTTTTACAGGCGACTCTGGAAAAACCTGCTGCAGGCTTGTGAACTGGGTCAGGGTTTGTACGCGCAGCGGGTCACAGTTTGCCTCAGGCCAAATCCGCAAACCCGGGATCAACGTGCCGCAAGGCCTGCACCAACGCCTGGCTGCAATCCAGATCGAACTTTTGTGTCAGCAGCTCATCCGCACGCGTCCTGCCACGGTTGATAGCAACGACCGGGAGGCCTTGTTGCAGTGCTTCACGAACGAAGCGAAAGCCGGAAAAAACCATCAGTGAAGAGCCAACTACCAGCACCGCATCGCTGCTCGACAGCAGATCGCGACACTGCTGAACCCGCTCTGGCGGCACCGCCTCACCAAAAAACACCACGTCTGGTTTCATGATCCCACCACAGAATTCACAGCCAGGAACGTCGAGCTCCGATTCATCGAATACCGGCAGCCGGGCATCACCATCGGGTGCCACCGCGCCCGACAGGTCTTCGAGAGGCGGGTTACGTTGCAGCAAAAACCGTTGCATCGATCTGCGTTCCACCGAGTTGCCGCAATCAAGACAAATGACGCTCGCCAGCGAACCGTGCAGTTCAGTAACCTGCCGACTGCCGGCACGCTGGTGCAATCCGTCGACATTCTGCGTAACCGTGGCGGCCAGGCGTCCCAGCCGTTCGAGCCGCGCAATGGCGCCATGAGCTTCATTCGGGGCGGCCTGATTGAAACGCTGCCAACCGACATAAGAGCGCGCCCAATAGCGCTGACGCGAAGCATGGCTTGCTACGAAATCGCGATAATCCATCGGCTTCTGATGTTTCCAGTCACCACTGGCATCACGGTAGTCGGGAATGCCGGAGGCGGTGCTGATTCCCGCGCCGGTTAACACAAACAGGCGCTGATACCGGGCAAAAAAGTCATTCAAGTCCTCATTCATAGCGAGAGTTTAACAGCCCGCAAGCTGCAATTAAGGCTTTTATCATTCCACCGCTTTAACTATGATCGGCGCATGAGCATCACCACAACCTGCATTGGCGCTTACCCCAGGCCCGACTATGTCGAGATCGGCAATTTTGCCGAAACCGGCGCAGCTGATGACGGCCTGACCCGTGCCTTCAGCTATACCCGGGACAGCAGTGTGGAGGTGCCGGAGGAACTGTTGCTGCGGGCAACCAAAGCGGCTATAGACGATCAGATCGAATGCGGCATCGACATTCCCAGCGACGGCGAACAGCGCCGTGAAAACTATATTCACTACCACTGCCGTCATCTGCACGGCATCGATTTCGAAAACCTGACTAACCGTGTTCATCGCAATGGTGCGGCGGTGGCTGACCTGCCAACCATCAATGGACACATTGAGCCGCGCGGCGACCACTTTCTCGATCGCGATTTTCGCAGCGCGCAGGATTTCAGCAACAGACCGGTGAAAATTACTGTGCCCGGCCCCCTGTCGATTATGGATACGACCGCCAACTGCCATTATCGCAGCGACCGCGAACTCGCCTTTGATCTCGCCGCGGCACTTAATTTTGAAATTCGTGCGTTGGTCGATGCCGGTTGCAAATACATACAGGTTGATGAACCTCTATTCGTGCGCAAGGTGGATGACGCATTGGCCTATGGCATTGAAAGCCTGGAACGATGCTTTGACGGGGTACCCGCCGACGTCACTCGTGTGATGCACATGTGCTGCGGATATCCCGGGCACCTCGATGACGAGAATTACCTGAAGGCCGATCCCGACTGCTATCGGCAACTGGCGCGCGCGGTTGATCGCAGCAGCGTGCAGCAGGTATCGATCGAAGACGCACATTGTCTGAATGATTTGCGGCTGCTCGAAGATTTCGACAACACCGCCGTTATCCTCGGTGTCGTCACGATTGCCAGCAGCCGTATCGAGAGTATCGATCACATCGAGCAACGATTGCGCCTGGCGCTACGTCACATCGACAGCGCACGCCTGCTGGCGGCACCCGACTGCGGTTTGATGATGCTGGGCCGTGATTTGGCCATGGAAAAATTACACAATATGTGCGCCGCCGCCACGCGCATTTGAATCACATTGGCAACAGGCGTATAAATAGGACCACTCATTACCGACCAATCAATGCCACAAACATGGCCAATACAAATGGAAAGTAATATGTCAGCTGACCTCAGTAATAAAAAAATCATCATGATCCATGGCCTGGCATCAAAGCCGACGCCGGAAATCACCCACGAACTATGGCGTCGCGCGCTTACCGAAAATATTCGGGTGGACAACCCTGAACTGGCACGCAGCCTGCAAACTCATCCCCAGGTTTTCGAATCTGCCTACTGGGCGAATTTCATTCCTCACCACATTCCGGATGACGCCGCTTACAGCAAGAAACTGGGCAAACAGGTGGACAAGGTCATTGCCGAACGTCGGCAAGCGAAGGATCGTTTTCACGTGGGTACCGGTGAAAAACTGACCGGTTTCTTCAAGGATCGCGGTCTCGACCTGGTCAAGTTGCTGGCCGGTGCGCTGACGGTAAAGGACGACGTAATGACTCATTTTCTGCGCGAAACCGAACTCTACGATCAGGATCAGTTTATCGCCGACCAGATCCGCGCACCGCTGGAAAACGCTTTGCGCCGCGCCTGGGATGAAGGGCGCGAACCCATCATCGTCTCGCACAGCATGGGCACATTCATCAGCTACGATGTGTTGTGGCGCTTTGCCCACCGTCGCACGCCGGGCTTCGAAAAATACAACAAGTGCAGAGTCAAAATGCTCATCACCATGGGCTCACCGCTTGGCGACGAGACGGTGCGCAGCTTGCTGTTTGCGCAGCATCACCAAAGTCATGTTTTGCGCCGACGCCGCTATCCGACCAATATCGATTACTGGCACAACTATGCCTGTCTGGGCGATGTGGTCGCGCACCAGAAGAATTTTCACGATATTTTTTACGCGCCGATGCGCGAACTCAAGCTATTCCCTGACAACAGGAAATTCCGCACCATCGACTACATCGACCTGCATAACCCGTTCGAGGTGGTCACACACGCCGATAACCGCAACAGCGAGAAACGCAATCCGCATAAGTCATATGGTTATCTCGCGCAGCCCAGACTGGGCAGCTGGGTGTCCGACTACCTGCTGGATCAGCTCAAGTAGGCCAGCGGCGGAGCGGGTCTTTCAGGACCACTCATTGAAACTGCAGATCCGGTTGCGACCGTTCTGCTTTGCCTGATAAAGCGCCACATCTGCCTGCTCGATCAGCATCGTGCTGCTCTTGTCGTGTATCGGCAGCATGGCGGCCACACCAATGCTGATCGTGACATAAGGCTCCACGTCCGAATTGACATGCTCCAGACCGGCATTCTCCAGCGCTTCCAGACATTCTTCCGCAACCGTCAAGGCACCCTCGATATCCGATTCCGGCAGCAGCACGACAAATTCCTCACCGCCATAACGCGCGACCAGATCGGAGGGGCGCTGGGTGCAGGCATCCAGAATTCGGGCGACCGCAATCAAACATTGATCACCTCGCAGGTGGCCATAATGATCGTTGTACTGCTTGAACTTGTCGACATCGATCATCAACAATGCCAGGGGCTGTCCGGTACGTGCACCGCGGCTCCATTCAGACATCAGGCGCAAGTCAAATTCGCGGCGGTTACAAATCGAGGTCAGCGCATCGACCCGTGCAATGTTATTGAGTTGACGTTGCGATTCCCGCGCCTGCAAATGCATATTCAGGCGCGCGCGCAACACGCGCGGATGAAAGGGTTTGGCAATAAAATCAGCTGCACCCGACTCGAATGCCTCAACTTCGGCCTCGGTCGATTTATCATCTGACAGGAAGATAACCGGTATCGGGGCATCCAGGTCCGAATCGGTAGAATTTCGCCACCAGTCGGTTCCTTCGGTATCGCCGAGCAAGGCTGTATTGACGACTACCAGGTCTGGCATACCATTATTCCGGGCAGCAGCCACCAGGGCGGCAAAATCTTCGACAATCTCAACCTGGGCGGTGCTCATCTGCTCGATGAGCATCTGCAGACCAGCCACATCATTGTCGAGCACCAATATTCTCTGCAACAGCTTGGGCTCAACGCTATCGTGCAAGGGCTGATCGGAAACCAGGGAACCCGTTTGCAGAAATGCGTTCAATTCAGACTCGAGCGGAAAGCCTATGACTTTTTCACCCTGCTCGCTGACAACGACGGGGATCTTACCCTCAAACTCACTATCGTTATCCCATTCCCTCTGCCAGGCCGACAGGCCCTCGCTCGAGTCAGTCGTGACTGATCCCAGATCGATATCCAGCTGCGCCAGCAGCGAATCGAGAACCTCAGGCAGTGAAATATCGAGACCTTCGACCCACAGGGCCCGAAAAATAGCGCGCCGCAACCGGTTCGCATGCCGGGGACTTTGCCGGGACACTCTGTCGAGCAATTTCGCCGCCGCGGCGGTTGCCGGACGAAACAGGGGTGTGGCAATCTGCACCGAAGGCGCCCGGCGTCGCACATCGGCGACCTCACGGCTGAGCGCGGCAAGAATAGAAATTTCGGTGTTTTCACTCGATGTCGCCGGCGCATGCTGCACGCTGCGAAAGTCAACCCGATCCTCCAGGCCCAGGGCCTGCAGACGTTCGTTTAACGCATAGCAGAAAGGACAGTTAAAATCGGCATAAACGACGAAATCGCCGGCACCGATATAGCGCTGTTCCTCTCCCGTTTCAGGTGCGTTTTTCATGCCCTGGCTTGTTGCTCCTGATCGCTAGGATTGATCGACATTAAATATTGACAAAAAAACCATAATTAACAACGCAGTATAGTTTATTCCTGTGGTTTCGGGAGCCTGATTATGCGCCCATGCAAGCCTGTCGAATTCGCTCCGCGGGAATGAAAAGCTGGCGCAGCAGATACTCGCTCAATGCCAGGGGGTAATCCTGTTGGTGCAATGCGCGACCCATGCATTCTAGCCACAGATCGCGTTCAATCTCGGTCACCTGCAGGTGCTGATGCACAGCGGGGATGCTAATCGATCCATACTTTTCGACAAAGGGTCGAGGTCCGCCCATCCAGCCACACAAAAACAAGGCCAATTTGTCGCGAGACTCCTCTCTGTCAGCTGGATGCCAGTCATAAATAGTCTGGTAACGCGGATCACTGCCCATGATGTCGAAAAAGCAATCCACCAGTTTGCGGATACCCGTCTGCCCACCTGCAGCCTGATAAGTGTTGTCTTGTTGGCCGTAGACTTTCTGTTGTGTCATCAACTGCCTCATGATTGATCCGGTAGCAAAGGAAACACTGCCGGGGAAAACATCGCTGCACCCCCAGGAAACAGGGGGCAAAGCGCAACATAAGCATTTTCTATCGCAAAATCCAGTCCCATGCTAAGGTAACTTTCCGCTCAACTACCTATGGTCTGGCCACAGATCAAAACGACCTATGAGCTTGCCGCGGATCATCCTGCCGATTTTGCTGATCGCATCATTGACGCTATCCCTGTATTTGTTGATCGCCCTCCCCCTGCTGCAGGACCCCGACACCAGCTCGCAACAAGCCAAAACTGCAGCCGGTGATTATGCGCACACAGCCGACACAAAGAATATAGACATCCACTCTGTCCCCTCGGGAAAAACCACCAGCAATGCCCCGATTACAAACCCGCCCGGCTCAAATATCGGTAACCAGAAATTCGAAGTTTTCGGGACGATTACCGACTCGCTTGGCCAGCCTGTCGAAGACGCACTGATAACAGAAGAACGCTACTTTTCAAGCGCTACCAGCGATGATCAGGGTCACTACCGAATTCTGCTTGATCTGCCCGCTAATCGATCACCGGCACTCAATTTTCTGCGCGCCGGATTTGTGGGCAAGCGCATAAAAATAACGCAATCGCAGTTACAGCAAAAGCCGACCTTCCAGCTCGACACGACCCTGGCCGACAGTACGGAAACCCTGCGAATCAGTGGCTGGGTGGCGAACGATATCGGCGTCGCACTGGAGGGAGTGCGCATCGAAATCAACGCCCTGGGATCCAGTGCAAGCGATAACTTCTACCTGACCGTTTTCAGCGATGAGCGCGGAAACTTCGTACTTGAAGGTGCCCGGGCCAGAACCCATTACAGGTTGACCGCAACGCTTGCGCCCGAATACCCGATATACAGCGACGATGATTTCTACCTCGGCTCGCAACCCGAGCAACTCCAGATCCGGCTGCGATCGCTCAAATTTGTCACCCTGGCGGGCATGATAATGAATTCCGAAGCGGCGCCGGTCACTGACTTCGAAATTTACATCAAGAATCTCAGCACCGGCGTTCATACACGAAAAATCGTCAGCGACTCTTCCGGCTTTTTCACGCTTGAGCATTTCCCCCTGGGGGAAGTCAGCCTGTCGACCGGGGAGATCGATTTTTACCGAATCTCGGGGCTCAAGCTCACCGAGCTCGACTACACCAATCTGCGCCTGATCGTCGACCGGGGCAGTCGTTATCTGAGTGGATGGGTGAGTGATGAGGACGGCCTGGCGATAAACAAGGCATTGATTACCCTGGACTCAACCATAACCGAGGGGCAGGTCGAATACTTATCTTATCGATCGCAAAGCACCGACGCCAACGGCAGGTTCAGCTTTGGCAATGTAGCGCGTGGTGACTACCGAATCTCGGCCTTTGCCAACGGCTTCAATAAACTGGCCATCATTCATCAGCTGCGTAGCCCCTCGGACCAGCTGCAGCTCACCCTGACTCGCGCCCGAAACACTAACAACTAGCGCTGGCAACTGTCTCCGCACCCTGGCTTCAAGCTTATCCATAGCAGACGCAAGCCGGCTGTTTTGACAATACCGCAGACACATGAAGCGGAACAGCGCCTGGCGAGCATGAAAGGATTCGAAAATCCGATTACAATAGCGCGAATCAACCTGCAAGCCACTCATGACAGAAAGTGCTGACAACTGGTCGCTATACATTATCGAGGCAAGCGATAAATCCTTGTATACCGGAATTACTACCGACGTGGAACGCCGGTTTAGCGAACACCTGCAGGGCCCGCGCGGTGCGCGCTATTTCAACGGTCGCCGGCCGGTGAAGATTCTTTACCGCGAAGATGGTCACGATCGCATCAGCGCCAGCCGCCGTGAAGCGCAGATCAAGAAACTGTCGCGTCGCGCCAAGCAACAACTGATTGCCGAGGCCTGCCAACTCACAGGAGAATCATGCCCGAAATGAGCAGTCAATTGCTCGACTACAGCGACTGCCAACGACTACCGGTAGTCGATGGTGAACTGCTGTTCTGGCCGCAGGTGGAGCTGGGCATGGCTTATGAATCTCTGCTTGACAGCTTGATTGCGCAAAGCCCCTGGCGCCAGGAAGAGATCACCGTCTACGGCAAGGCTTATCGGCAACCCAGACTGAGTGCCTGGCATGGAGATCTCAGCTACAGCTATTCGGGTATCCGCCTCGAACCAGAGCCCTGGACCAGCACCTTGCTCGACCTCCGGAGGCGCGTAGAGAAACTCGCCGGGCACGAATTCAACAGCGTCTTACTCAACTACTACCGTGATCAGAATGACAAGATGGGAATGCACAGCGACGACGAAACCGAACTCGGCCGACAACCGGTAATTGCCTCGCTCAGCCTTGGCGAATCCCGCACCCTGCTGCTCAGGCACAAAACGCGCAAGGATCTGACTACCATCAAATTACCCCTGCCATCCGGTAGCCTGTTGGTAATGCGAGGTGACACACAGCAGTACTGGCGTCATGGGATCAACGCCGAGCGGGCCCATTGCGGCCCGCGTATCAATCTGACTTTCAGAACCATAAAACCCCTGGCAGGACGAGGCAGCGTTCGATGAACGTTTCAATGTTACTGATCTGGCTGCTGGGCGCCCTCGCCGGCAGCATGTTGTTTTTTGCGGTCGTGGTCGCACCCACCGTGTTTCGCGCGCTGCCTGCCGAGTCGGCCGGCAGCTTCCTGCGCAGGCTGTTCCCGCTCTATTTCCTGTGGGGCCTGGTGATGTCATTAATCTGCACGATCACCGCGATCTACGCCTCGGAACTTATCGTCGGCAGCATCTGCGCCCTGGTGGCCATACTGTTCGCCTATGCCCGTTACTCACTGCTAGCGCGGATAAATCACGCCCGCGATCGCAAAATTGCTCGAGAAGGCGCTGGCGATGCAACTGCCGACCGGCAGTTCAAACGCCTGCATCTACAAAGCGTGCTAATCAACGCCGCGCAGCTTCTGTTGCTGATCGGCATCAGCTTTGTGCCCGACTGATCTGCTGGAGCCTGTGATGACCGAAATCGAAGCCACTGAACTCGCTCGCGCCTACGTCGCCCTGTCGAATGCCCATCGCGTTGATTTGATCGGGCCGATGTTTGCAGATGATGCCGTTTACTATTCCAGCGCCGTCGGCGAATACCAGGGCGTGGAATCCATCAGCGAAATGATGCGCGCCTTCTTCACCCGCTACCCTGATGTTTTCTGGTTATCTGAGGACTTTCGCTACGCGTCAAACCGTGTCAGCTTCAGTTTCAGCCTGCAGGCAATCGACGCGCACAGTGGCAGCTCGTTGCAGCGCAGGGGCATTGAGCACATCGATTTCGACCCGCAGGGAAGAATCAAAAGGCTGGAAGTACAGGCCAGCTGAGATCTGATAACCAGGCTCGATCAGCCCTTGCGGTGAGCACTACTCACTGCGACTGGCATAGCCACTGCCGAGCGCCGACCAGGGCAGATCCAGCTCCAGTTGCGGTACCTGGTGCCCCACCCAGGCGGTAAAAGTATTGCTGTTAGGTCCCGGAAACGCCTCGTATTGATATTTCCATGGATAGGCCCTGGCAGCCGTGTCCACCGCCTCGATCAAGTCTTCTGCTGCGGCACCGCGATGATCCTGCAGCAGCTCGGGTCTGGCGCCATACCAGTAGCGGTCGGGGACATCGGGACGAATCGCAAGCACGCCCTCGCCATAGTATCCGCGCCATCCGACCACGTCGTAAATCGTATAAAATTCCTCATCCTTGCGCTTGACGGCAATCCAGGTATGAATCGCAAACCAGCCACGCCAGCCCCAGGTATCTGCGCCGTATACCTGCAATACCGCTTCGCGCGTTACCAGCGGATCGGGCGCAATGCCTGCCGAGGCACGGCTTGCACTGTACCAGTCTCCACGTTGCGTGCAACCCGTCAACAGGGACGCCGTGAGAACGAAAAGGGGCAATAAGCGGACAAACACCATCTCAACCAGTGGGAAATTTAACCGCCTATTTTAACGAATTATCGCCACGCTACCAGCGCCCGGGGCAATATCGCGCTCCCGCACGGACAACAGTTTATGCAACATACGGATGATACCGCCTCCGCCTCCGCAGCCGAAGCCGTCGGTCACCAGGATTCATTTGCAGCCTTTGCTGGTGAATGTCATTTCGCCAGGCTTAAACATCACCTGTGAAAGAATGCTGATGAAAGAATGCGGCCAGTCGCATAGAATCGTCCTCAACGCATCCGCGTAGCGCAGAAATACGGATCAACAACCTCGGGGAATATAGATTTGGAAATTAAAAACAATACTTTTGTCATTACCGGTGCCGCGCAGGGGCTCGGCGCCGCAATCGCGATCTCGCTGGCACGACAGGGCGCGAAACTCGCCTTGCTCGACGTCAATGCGGAGCGCCTCGACGAGGTAGTTGCCAGCTGCCAACAGGCCGGTGCGGCCAAATGTTTCGCCTTCACCTGTGATGTCGCCTCCGAGGTCAGCGTCATCCGCAGCTTCGCCTCAATCGAGGAACACCTCGGCCCGATCGCCGGCCTGGTGAACAATGCCGGCATTTTGCGTGACGGCCTGCTGATCAAGGTAAAGGACGGTGAAATTGTAGAGCGCCTGTCGCTGGAACAGTGGCAACAGGTCATCGACATCAATCTGACCGGTGTTTTTCTCTGCGGCCGGGAAGCAGCTGACAGTATGATCCGCAACCAGCAACAAGGTGTCATCATAAACATCTCGAGCATTAGTCGCGCCGGCAACATTGGGCAGTCGAACTACGCTGCGGCGAAATCCGGCGTGGCCGCATTGACCAACACCTGGGCGCGTGAACTTGCGCGCTTCCAGATCCGCTGCGCCGCCATTGCTCCGGGTGTGTTTGAAACCGAAATGGTGGCATCGATGAAACCCGAGGCACACGAACGCATCACCAGCGCCGTGCCCCTGCAGCGCACCGGGGCTGTCGAAGAACTGGCACACGCGATCAAATTTATTGTCGAGAACGACTATTTCAGCGGGCGTATTCTCGAGCTGGATGGAGGTCTGCGCCTCTAAATCATCAAGCAAGTCCAATGCTTACTCAGGCCGCTAATCCCTCAAAAAAGCAACTACTCCGCAGATCATCAAGTTGCCTGAATACCGGATCATTCTGCAGGCGCTGCTGGCGGCGATTCTGGCCGCGCTGATGCGAGGCCGAAAGCGACGAGTCCCTGGGGGGCTGAGCTGTTATTCACAATAGAGCGCCAGCCGTTAACGAGGCCTGCCATGATCTGCCTGTCCAGCGCCGCTGTAACGTCATTTTCTGGAAACCATGCCCCGCTATCGGGTATGCTGGCGGCGAGGTAACCATCCATGCACAGTATCAAGTCCATTATCAGTTTGCTGTTGATCATCGCGGTGCTGATCTTTTCAATACAAAACATTGCCGCGGTCGAAATACAGTTCCTGCTGTGGAGTTTTTCGATACCGCGCGCATTGCTGATCATTATCTTGCTGGGAGTCGGTTTCGTCATCGGCATGCTGTTTTACAGCATCGCGTTTCGCCGGCGCCGAGACTAATTTCGCACTGAAATCGGCACCTCGCTGATAACCGATATGGCGCCATCGATATGCAGATCCTGTTGCGGGAGGGCGATCTCGATATTGTTCTGCGCGAACAGCTCAGGCAGATGTGTGCGAGCCGCCGCACCAGCAGGTAGCCAACAATCAGTACAGTCGAGATCAACAGCAGCTAATTCAGCGCAAACGGTTGACCCGCAAAGGTAAAAATCACCCGATCGAGAGGCATCGCGCTTGCTTACTGCTGGCGCATGGGCGGCCAGTCATCATCAGCATGATCGATCAATCTGAAGCGTAAGCCAAGGTTCTCACTTTTTGGCACCTGGACCGTTATGCCCACGTTATTGGTTTCATAGTTGTTAATAATCTGCGCTTCCCTCGACAGCGGAATTGGCTCTCCTGATTCGGTTATCACCTGGACCTGGTCCACCAGGTCCGGTTGAATCGGCACATTGATTTCGATCGACTGCATGTCACCCGACACTTCGGAGTTGATGACTTCTGCCCCAAGCTGATCCCCCTTGTACCCCACGGTCGGTTCCAGCAGACCGGTATCGAGTGAACCCTTTTCCGTCGGTGCCGCACCCGGTGGCGGTATATAGGTCGAACGGGGTTGCATACTGCTGGAGCAGCCCTGCAACAGCAATCCTATCAGGATGGTAATGAATAAATTTCGCTCAGACATCATTGCAGCTGCACTCACAGACAGGTAAACGTTAATAGCGCAGAGTAGCAGAAAGCGACAGTGTCGATAAGCCGATTCGACAAGCCCGGGCCAGGCGCGTCGACACTGCTTGCTGGGAGCGCCCTCTACAAGGGTGCAGACGGCTGCAGATCAACTTGCCACAGGCGACGGATGATAAATACCGCGACATAAAAAAAACCGAGTGGAAAGGCGATAGTTTTAAGCAGGTAGATCGCAACCAGATTAATAAAATTCTCTATGCCCGCACTGATTTTGCGGTTGAGCTCAGCAAGGCTCAGGCTCTGCCAGAAGGCGATCACCGTATCCTCGATATCCTCGACAACATCACTATCCGCATCAGCGGCCATATCGACGCCCAGCATACTCGACTGAAACTGCTCCATCTCACGCTCATTGTCACGCAGCTGTTGATCCAGAAAGAGCGTGTCGACACCGCTGTTTAGCACCACCACCAGTCCGAGCGCAAAGCGCAGGAACACGGTCACCAGAAAACAGCGGAAAACGAGGTTTTGCGCGGGCGAACGCCCATAGTAAATCAACAACAGGG
>Ga0316196_10000491_pt1 | contig 15559 bp, 17 predicted proteins | sample Eddsed2cm_MG_FD_204938 | JGI IMG/M metagenome (GOLD analysis project Ga0316196, IMG submission 204938) | Coastal sediment microbial communities from Maine, United States - Eddy sediment 2 cm | ecosystem: Environmental > Aquatic > Marine > Coastal > Sediment | place: USA: Maine | collected... | reverse complement strand
GCAGGGATCGTTCACTAGTTCGTTAAGGGTCGCTTGTCGCCTCTGATGCATCGAGTTTAAGGATTTGTTTTCTCCAATAAGCTGCCCCTGATGCGTCAGCGCCAAGCTACGGGAATCGGCCAATAGCGGCCGTTCAGCTAACCCGTAGTTTGATGAGCCCTGGGATAATCCTTATAGTGAGGCTCAAACAAGGAGCGGGGGAACTATGCCAAGATACCGAGAAAACCTACCTCAGTTAGGTTCTGACCTATTTGCCTGCTATATCGGCATGGATACTGAGATTCTATTCAGGGATGGCATAGATCTTCCTGGTTTTGCTTCTTACCCACTGTTATTAAATCCTGAGCATAAGGAATTGATTCGCAACTACTATCGCAGACTTGCAGATTTAGCCCGAGAGCAAGACGTAGGTTTGATACTTGATGCAGTAACCTGGGTGGCAAACAGGGATCGCGGAGCCAAGCTCGGATTTAGTCCTGACGACCTCAAAAAGTTAAACATCGAGGCCATCCAACTGATTGCAGATGTTAGAGACGAAAAAGGAGATATGCCGACAGTTCTATGTGGACAGGTCGGCCCACGAGGTGATGGCTATGCTCCTTCTGATCAGATGTCCACCGAGGAAGCCGCAGACTATCATTCTGAGCAAATCGAAGTTTATTCAAACACTGAAGCTGATTTCGTGGCTGGCTTTACTTTATGTTATCCCGAAGAGGCATCAGGAATTGTACGTGCAGCTCAAACATACAAGATGCCTGTAGCTATCGCTTTCACAGTTGAAACAGACGGGCGATTACCAACAGGCGTTTCAGTTGAAGAGGCGATCAACCAGGTCGATTCCGAGACAGATGGGGGTCCCTTGTATTACCAGATCAATTGTGCACACCCTGATCACTTCACAAGTATTTTCAACAGCGAGCCATGGATGAGCAGGTTAAGGGGTGTTGTTGCCAATGCTTCACGATGTAGCCATGCTGAATTGGACGAGAGTGAAGAGCTTGACGATGGTAATCCCGATGAATTGGGTATTCAGGTCGGTGGCCTGAGAAAGCAATTTCCTCACTTCAATATATTAGGCGGGTGTTGTGGCTCAAATTTGCGACATATGAAACGAATACTAGAAGAAGCAAAAGCAGCCTAATCTAATCGATACCAAACCAGGGGCGGCTTCGGGTCGGTCTCTGCCGCCCATCACGATTTTCCCAGCGTCAGCTTTCTTCGATTTAGGCCAGAATTTAGGCAAACCGAACTAACTGATATTTCAAATAGTAGTTGAGACAGCGATCTTCCGATTGTGGCTTGCTGCACAAGGACTTCACGTCAAACTAGCAAACATACCAGGGAAAAATTATCTCGGCCACAGCGGACCTCCGAATGTATTTAGAGCTATATTATAGAGCCTAAGCCCTGCCGCTCTCAGCGCTCGTTTTCTCTGGCGCTGTCGGCAAAGATCGATGACCTCCGCCTCTATGCACCCTCTTTTGGGACTCCTCATCTGTAATCCTGGCTATCAAGACAGTGGCTCGGGCGATGGATTTGGTCTTCACAAAAAGGTGTGGTAAGTTGCTGAATTCTGGTTCCGGAATAGGCACATTTTCACAAAACGGCATAGATTAAGTTGCTGATTTTCCTGAATAGTGCGGGTAATTCGTAATGCGTGGGTCGGAGGTTCGATTCCTCTCTCCGGCACCGCTTAAACTCTTATTAGGGCTAGCTTTTAGACGTCTCAGCGATCACTACTGGAGAGTCGGCAAGACCCGGAGAGAACTCGCAACCAAAAATAACGGGAGCACACCAAAGCTGACGCCGAGAAATTCAGGATTAGAAGCAAAAAATGACCCACAACGGGGACCCTCAGCGTTTCAGCTTTGCTGGGCCGGCTGCATGTGCTTGTTAACCCTCTAGTACGCACCCTGTGAATAGGTCAATTCATAACTGTGTGAATAAACCTCAAAGATGAGGCCGAATGGATCTTCGACATAGCACATCCTGTAGGGCTTTTCCCCGGGGTAGTATTCGCGGATAGGCATCCTCTGCTTGCCGCCGTGTGCGACAATTTTTGCTACGAGTCCTTCAATGTCCGGATCCTGAACGCAAAAATGAAAGGTGCTCGTCTTCCAGTACTCAAAGTCTTTTGGGGTTTCATTGTTTTTAAATTCAAACATTTCAACGCCAATTTTATCACCAGTAGACATGTGTGCGATTTTGAAAGAACCCCAGCCCTGGCCAAATACATCAATACACATTTGTCCTATTGGCGTGTTTGACTCTTCGGTTATGACGGTGGGTTCCATTATGTGATACCAGCCCATAACTTCACTGTAAAAATTGGCTGCTTTGTCTACATCCGGGACGGAAATCCCGATATGCGAGAACGTTCTTGGGTATGTACTCATGTTTATTCCTTAGTATTAAAAGTTAACAGTCCATTGAAAAGGTCTTCGACTTTTTAGTATGAATTATTGGGAATGAGGATTAGTAATGAGTGTAAGTTACCGTATCGCATAGACAAATATCACCCCCATTAATTGATGTCGATATTATCAGGGAAATGACCTGAAAACCTGTTATCAATTAATTGTTGCGTCGATCAGTTGAACCCATCGGCCCCGCAAGACGTTAGGGTTCGAGACACCGGCAGAGAGATTTAACGCATGTATTGCGTCGACCGGTTGAGGTCACCGCCGAAGATTGTCTCCTTCCAGGATTCATAGAGGGTCCACTCACGAGGAAACTGACGCTCAAACTGGGTGGGTTAGCGGTGAAAAACGACCCTGAACAGACTCGCATAGTTTTACTAGGAATCTTTTGAATTTAGCTAAAGTTGGCTTACCGATTATTCAGATGGGCATTCGTTAGAGATCCATTCAAATCGGAGCAAATATTCTGCCAGTTTAAGTCGGAGAGTAAAAAGTAAATAATTTAATACTCTGATATAGTTGCCTGGTTGTTTGGTGCGATAAATTGAAAATATGAATGCTTACAACGTCACAAACAGTGGAACGCCGCGCTCGGCAAACCCTACGTCACGCTGCACGGCGCTTGTATCGTGTATCCACTTACAGAGGTGGACGCCGCGGCGATGGGCTGGGCCGGAACCCCGGCGCAGGTCTTCGAGATTCTGAATTAAGTTATCAATGCCTGATGGGAAAAAGCCATTAACCTGCCACCATACCTGACCTAGCCCAGGTCGTGCGCCCGCCCTTTACTCCGCTGCAGTTTGTACTGCTACTGTTCGTCTTCATGCTGGCGGTCATCGTCCTGTACATGGGAATATTTACGCTGGCACTCGACAAGTTGGGGCTATCAACGCATTCGGCGATGCTGTTGCTCGCCGGCACGCTGCTGGGCAGCACGATCAACCTGCCGCTATTTCAGATAACGGCGGAAGCCCCGCCGCAAGACGAGGCCCAATCACTGTATCGATTACTATTCGGGCGGCCGCTGCCGTTCACCGGAAAAACCATTATCGCGATAAATGTTGGCGGCGCGCTGATTCCGATCTCGTTTTCGATCTACCTGGCGAGTATCAATGAGTTGCCGATATCCCAGTTATTGCCCGCAATCGCGCTGGTTACGACCATCTGCTACCTCGCGAGCCGGCCTATTCGTGGAATCGGGATCGGAATGCCTATATTCGTCGCCCCGTTTGTAGCAGCCCTGACAGCAATTCTAATCGCACCCGATAACAGTGCACCGCTGGCCTATATCTGCGGTACCCTGGGCGTGTTGATCGGGGCGGATCTGCTGCATCTTAACGATATTCGGAAAATCGGCACACCGGTGGCATCCATTGGTGGCGCCGGTACTTTTGACGGGATTTTTCTGACCGGTATCGTCGCGGTACTACTCGCCTGACAGGCGATTGAACCTGCCCTGCAATAATTTAACGGCAGCGCAAATCATCGACCTAAACGGCGATGCTTGATTTGGCGGGCAACAGGCCGGTCACCACGATTTGCGTATACATCGGGCTGCGACCTGTTCTCGGAGCGGAAGAAATCCACGAACCGGGGTCAATTAGTATTTCAGGCAAGCATGTTTCACACTTTAAACCCGGCAAAGAGTTACGAAAAAGAGTTCTGTAGTGCCTGGTGTAAAGCCTCGGTAAAACAGCATTTAAATCGCCATTAGCTCAACTCTGCCTTCAGGTATACCTCAATCAAGATAGCACGGTGACGAGGGTCAGTTCCTGACCGTAGGTTGCCACTGATAAAGAGTTTACCGGTGTCGATTTCGGGCAGTTTGTCGGCCTTTGTCATACGAGCACGCAGCCGACCGCTTTGCATGGTGGTTAATTTTTTGGAATCAAGCGGTTATAGGCATTGACCTGCACCCCCCCAGCCGCTAGAATTCGCCCCCTTTTTCAGTATTGCTTCGGAGTAACACATGTACGCTGTCATCGCCACAGGCGGAAAACAGTATAAGGTAACCAAGGGTGAAACCCTGCGCGTAGAAAAGCTGGCCGGCGATGAAGGTTCCACCGTCAAGCTCGATAATGTGCTGATGGTTGCCGACGGTGACAAGGTCTCCGTGGGAACCCCGACGCTCGACAAGGCAAGCGTGACCGCCAAAATCATGGCTCATGGTCGTGGTAAAAAGGTGGAAATCATTAAATTCCGTCGCCGCAAGCATTCGCGTAGCCAGGCAGGTCATCGCCAAAGCTATACTGAAATCGAAGTTACCGATATCAAGGCATAGGGTCTGAGTAATGGCACATAAGAAAGCGGCGGGCAGTACCCGCAACGGTCGCGATTCCGAATCCAAACGTTTAGGCGTGAAGAAATTTGGTGGTCAGGTGGTAATTCCGGGTAATATCCTGGTACGTCAGCGCGGTACCAAGTTTCATCCCGGCGACAATGTCGGCTGTGGCAAGGATCATACGCTGTTTGCGAAAGCCGAAGGCAAGGTCGAATTCAAGGTCAGGGGACGTCACAACCGCACCTTTGTGAATGTTGTAAACTGATCCAGCTAGCGACTTAGCTCGAATTCAGAAAGCCTCGCCATCGCGGGGCTTTTTTATTTTCCGATGGTATTATTCCGCGATGAAATTTATAGATGAAGCCAATATATTTGTAAAGGCTGGCAATGGAGGTAACGGTATCGTCAGCTTCCGTCGTGAAAAGTATATTCCCATGGGTGGCCCCGATGGGGGTGACGGCGGTGATGGTGGCTCGGTCTATGTGATTGGTTCCACTGATTTGAATACCCTGTCTGATTTTCGCCATACGCGCCGTTTCGTCGCCCAGCGCGGCGCTAACGGGCAGGGTAAAAACTGTACCGGCGCAAAGGGTGAAGATATTGTTATCGAAGTGCCCCTGGGTACGGTCATAACGACGCTGGACCAGGGTGAATTAATCGCCGATGTGGACTCGCCGGAGGAGCCTGTCCTGATTGCACGGGGCGGGTTTCATGGCCTGGGCAATACGCGCTATAAAAGCTCGACCAACCGGGCGCCACGGCAATGCAGTAAAGGCAGTGCCGGTGAGCAGTTTGATCTCAAACTCGAACTCAAGGTCATCGCCGATGTGGGTTTGCTGGGTATGCCCAATGCCGGCAAATCGACCTTCATTCGCTCGGTGTCGGCCGCGCGTCCCAAGGTGGCCGATTATCCCTTCACCACCTTGCACCCGAATCTTGGCGTGGTTAGCGTAAGCAAGCATCGCAGTTTTGTGGTTGCAGATATCCCAGGCTTGATCGAAGGTGCTGCCGACGGGGTCGGGCTGGGCATTCAGTTTCTGAAGCACTTGCAACGCACCCGACTGCTGCTGCATATAGTCGATGTCATGCCCGACGCCAGCGCGGATAGCGCGGTCGAATCGGCTGTCAAGATACTGCGTGAGCTGGAACGCTATGATGAATCGCTTTATCGCAAGCCGCGCTGGCTGATACTGAACAAGCTTGACCTGGTACCGGCCGATGAGCGCGAGGACCTATGCGCTGAAATCACCACTGGCCTCGATTGGCAGGGTCCGGTGTATGAAATCAGTGCCATCAGCGGGCAGGGCACCGAACATCTCTGCCATGACATTATGACTTACCTCGAAAGCGATGAAACTTTATAGCAAGGTAGTCGTCAAGATCGGTTCTGCGCTGATCACCGCTGGCGGCAAAGGACTGGATCGCGCCATGATTACCGCCCTGGCAGAGCAAATGGCTTACCTGCGGGAGCAGGGAGTCGATGTGGTGCTGGTTTCATCGGGCGCGATCGCCGAGGGTATCACCAGGCTCGGTTTGAAATCTCGCCCGAGTAGTATCTCGGAGTTGCAGGCTACCGCCGCGGTCGGGCAAATGGGTCTGGTACAGGCTTACGAAGCATGCTTTCAGAAGCATGGCCTGAACAGTGCTCAAATACTGCTGACCCATGCCGACTTATCCAACCGGCGGCGTTACCTGAATGCGCGCACCACGCTACGCACCCTGCTTGAATTCGGCACCGTACCGGTGGTCAACGAAAACGATAGTGTCGCCAACGAGGAAATACGCTTCGGCGATAACGACACGCTCGGTGCGCTGGTCGCCAACCTGATCGAAGCCGACCTGCTGATTATATTGACCGACCAGGAAGGCCTGTTTGACGCCAATCCGGCCGACAATCCGGACGCGAAACTGATTCAACGAGCCGATGCGCTTGACCCGCTGCTGGAAAAATATGCGGGGCCCAGTAGTGGTCATCTCGGCCGTGGCGGCATGCAGACCAAGGTGAGTGCGGCACAGCTGGCCGCACGTTCGGGCACGCACACGATCATTGTTTCCGGCAAAACGGAAAACGTGATTACGCGCCTGGTGCAGGGCGAGGCGCTGGGTAGCTTTCTCGAAGCGAGCGAAGGCCATCTCGCCGCGCGCAAACAATGGCTCGCGGGGCATATGCGCTGTGCGGGTGAGCTGAGCCTGGATGAAGGCGCCGTCGAAGTGCTGGTGAATAAAAACGCAAGCCTGCTGCCGATAGGGGTCAGGGCGGTTAGCGGCGTATTCAATCGCGGCGAAGTGGTCGCCTGCCTCGCGCCGGATGGCAGTGAGGTGGCGCGTGGCCTGGTCAACTACCCGTCGGATGAGTGCAAACAGATTATCGGTAAGGCGAGCAGCCAGATACCTGGCATTCTCGGTTACCAGGATGATCCCGAACTAATCAACCGTGAAAATCTTATCTTGATGAAGGTCTAGCCTATGCGCAAAAAAATCATCGCCTTTGCGGCCAGCAGCAGCAGTCGTTCGATCAACAAGCAACTGGTCAGCTATGCCGCGGGCCTGCTGGCGGATGTCGAGGTCGAAATCCTCGACCTGAACGACTTTGAACTGCCGCTGTTCAGCGTCGATCGCGAAGATCAACTCGGACAGCCCGATCTGGCGCATGCGTTTTTGCAAAAAATAGATAACAGCGACGGCATCATCATTGCCTTTGCCGAGCACAATGGCTGTTACAGCGCCGCCTATAAGAACATCTACGACTGGGCATCACGCATAAGGGCCAAAGTTTACGAGGATAAGCCGATGGTGCTGCTGGCAACCTCGCCCGGCGGTCGGGGTGGCAAATCAGTGCTCGATCTTGCGCTGAGTCAGATCCCGCGCTTTGGCGGGCAAATTAAAGCCAGCGTTTCGGTGCCCATGTTTGCGGAAAACTTTAATTCGGACTCGGGCATGGTTAGTAATGATGAAGTCGGGGCGCAACTTAAGGCGGCGGTTAACTGCCTGTTTGCAGCATGAGTAACAACGCTACCATTATCTTTATTCCGCATGGTGGTGGACCGTTGCCATTATTGAATGAGCCCGGTCACGCCGCGATGAGTCGTTTCCTGCGTGCCTTCCCCGATACCATCGACAGACCAGAGGCGATCATTGTTATCAGCGCCCACTGGGAGGAACCCGTGATCTCGATTACGGCGGCGGCGTCCCCGCCGCTACTGTTCGATTACAGCGGTTTCCCCGCTGAAACCTATGCATATGAGTACCCTGCGCCGGGCCACCCCGGGCTCGCCGGGCGGGTGCAGGGTTTGTTGCAAGCTGACGGAATCGATGCCAGGCTCGACCATCAGCGCGGCTTCGACCATGGCCTGTTCGTGCCGTTGATAATGATGTACCCCGAGGCCGATATCCCCTGTATCCAGGTCTCGCTGTCGACCAGCCTCGATCCCGCCGAGCATGTGCGTATCGGCCAGGCACTTGGCGGGCTCAAAAACGAAAACCTGCTCATCCTCGGTTCCGGGTTTTCCTTCCACAACATGCAGGCGTTAATGAGCAAGCGTGATGATGCTATCGATCAACGCAACCAGGAATTCGAAACCTGGCTGGCGCAGACCTGTAGTGATCCGGGTATCAGCGAAGCGGAACGCGAGGCACGGCTGGTTAGCTGGGAGCTGGCGCCGCATGCGCGTTACTGTCATCCGCGCGAGGAGCATTTATTGCCGCTACAGGTTTGTTATGGCATCGGGCAGAGCGCCGCGACGACTGTATTCCAGGCACCGGTGGCGGGATTTATCGCCAGCGCCTATCAATGGGATTAAGGCTAATCCTGCTGCGCCATCTCTGCCGCCTGCACCGGTAGCAAAGCGGTTTCCTTGCGCTGTATCTGGCGCTCGCGATACCAGATGTACAGGCTGCTGGAAACCAGCACTGCCATGCCGACTATGCTCGTTGGCCCCGGCGTTTCGTTCCAGAACAAATAGCCGAAAATCACCGCCCATAGAATGTAGGTAAATTCAAACGGGGCGATGGCACTCGCCTCGGAAACACAGTAGGCCTGCGACAGGCAGTAAAATCCGATCGCGGCAATGAGACCGATCGCCACCATCAGTAATAAATCAAGATGTTCCGGCATGACCCAGTCCCGGCCAAAAAAAGCCAGCGAGGGATGGCTGGATGAAATCGAGATTACACCACTAAACATTAACAGGGTCAGGATCCCGCTGGCACAGGTAAAGATAAAAATTGCGTTGAAAGCGATAGTTAGCGGGTGATCGTGGCTACCGAGGAAGCGGGTGATGATGGTCTGCGAGGCGTAGGTGATGGCTGCGATCATGGCGAATGATACCGCCAGTGAATTAAACTCTCCTTGTGGCGACAAGATGATCAACACGCCGATAAATCCGACTACCACGGCAGTCCAGCGCCGAAGGCCGACTTTTTCACCGAGTATCAGTGCCGACATCGCAGTAACGAATAACGGCATGGTAAAGGTAATCGCAACGACTTCCGCCAGGGGCATCGCGGCGACCGCGAGGTAGTAGCAGGTATAGGAAGCAAATCCGAGCAATCCCCTGGCAATCATTAACCAGGGTCGGCGCGATCCCAGTGGAATTGTTTCGTGCATGAATTTGAAGAGCAGCAACAACAGCCCGAGCGCGATCAGGCCGCGCACGAAGACGATCTGCAGCACGGAATAGTTGCTGCTGAAATGTTTGATGATGATGTCCTGGATCGAGAACAGGAATAAACCGAACACGAGGATCATCGCGCCGTTGCTCGTATCGAGTTTGGAGACCAGTGCCCTGGCGTTCATGGCAGTGTCGCGCTCATAGAAATGCCGATTCCTGATTGAGCGCATAAGTCTAGCTGGTAAAGACTATTTGAAAAGTGAATTTTTATGCATAGTATGATCGGAATAACCGATACCTATCAATCTGGAGATACCTGTGAAAATCGACCATATCCGTACTTTCCTGGAGATCTCCGATTGCGGTAATTTTAATCGCGCCGCCGAGAATTTGAATGTTACCCAGTCGACCGTCAGCGCGCGGGTGAAGGCGATGGAAGAACGTTTCGGCCGCATTCTGTTTACGCGTGGCCATGCCGGGGTCGAACTGACCTCGGCAGGGCAGCATTTCCGCCAGTATGCCCTCAATATTCAGCGCCTCTGGCAACAGGCGCAGCAACAGATTTCGCTGCCGGAAAACTTCAGCCACGGGATTGGTCTGGGGTCCCAGGTCAGTCTCTGGGATAGCCTGATTCTGAAGTGGATACCCTGGATGCGGCGTAATGCCAACGATGTCGCGATCCACGTGGAGGCGGATTATTCACCCAGCCTGATGCGCCAGCTCTCTGACGGCTTGCTCGACATCGGCGTGATGTACAACCCGCGCCGGACCCCGGGCCTGGTAATCGAAGACCTGCTCGATGAATCCCTGGTGCTGGTGGCAACCGATCAGCGCGACATGATCGACGGTTGGGTCGAAGATTATGTTTTCGTCGACTGGGGAAGGGAGTTTCGCATACGCCATGCCGAGGTCTTCCCGGGCATGGATACGCCCGCAGTTGCGGTTGGCCTCGGTGCGCTCGGGCTCGAGTATATCCTGCAAAATGGTGGCTCGGGTTATTTTCCACTGCGCGTGGCGCAACCCTATATCGATAGTGGCAAGCTGTTTCTGGTTGGGGCGGCACCGACTATGCAGCGCCCGGCATACATGGTGTATCCCGAGGTCTCGCGCCAACAGGAAACGCTCGATCTGGCGCTTAACGGCTTGCGTGAGATCGCGCAGCAGTGGGAAACGCGCTAAAGCTTTTGTCTTCGCTGATGGTGATGATGGTGGCTGATCACATCTCGATCATTTCGAAGTCATCCTTACCCATACCGCAGTCAGGGCAGGTCCAGTCGGCGGGGACATCATCCCAACGGGTGCCGGCGGCGATACCATCCTCGGGCCAGCCTTCGGCTTCATCATAAATAAACCCGCAGACAATGCACTCCCAACGCTTCATCGATTCAACCTCAATAGTGTTCTGTTAACAGGATGTAGTGATCCGCGACATAGCCCAGGTATTCGATTTCACGCTCGGTCAGTGGGCGCTTCTGCTTTGCCGGGTTGCCGAGATACAGGTATCCGGATTCAAGTCGTTTGCCGGGCGGCACCAGGCTACCCGAGCCGATGATGACCCGATCTTCGATCACCGCGTTGTCGGTAATAATGGAACCCATGCCAATCAGGCATTGATTGCCGATGCGGCAACCGTGTAACAAGGCCTTGTGACCCACGGTAACCTGGTTACCGATATGCAGTTCTGCGCCCTCGGGGCTGTATTCGCCACGGTGCGTTACATGCAACACGCTGCCATCCTGGATATTGGTATTATCGCCAATACGGATCCTGTTGATATCTCCCCGAATCACGGTAAGTGGCCACACCGAACAATTTTCACCAATCTCGACATCCCCGATGACGACCGCGGATTCGTCGATGTAAGTGTTGGCGCCGATAATCGGGCTGGTATCTTTGAAACTGCGAATCATAGTTTCGCCCTGGATAAAGAAACGCGTATAGTAACTATTTTTTCGCAACGCGCATCGATTTTTGATGAAACTTCCCGCCCTGGCAATCCCCAAGCTGCCTCCCGAGCCTGGCTCGAGACTCGACCTCTATGCCAGGTTAATCCGCCTTGAAAAACCGATCGGGGCATATTTGCTGTTGTGGCCTACGCTCTGGGCGCTGGCGGTCGCAGCGGAAGGCTCCCCCGATGGCTGGGTCCTGTTCGTGTTCGTCTGCGGCGTATTCCTGATGCGTTCGGCGGGTTGTGCGATAAACGACTACGCCGATCGTGATATCGATCTGCATGTCGCACGTACGCGGGAACGTCCGTTAACCAGCGGCAAGATAGCCCCAAAGGAAGCACTGGCAGTGTTTGCGGTGCTCGGCGTGATCGCCTTTCTGCTGGTTTTAAGCCTCAACCGATTTACCATTCAGCTTTCATTTGTCGGTATAGTGCTCGCCGCCAGCTATCCCTACATGAAACGCTTCCACTACCTGCCCCAGGTACATCTGGGTGCCGCTTTTGGCTGGGCGGTTCCGATGGCTTTCGCGGCGCAAACTGAAACCATACCCAAGCAGGGCTGGTTGCTGTTCGTGGGCGCACTGCTATGGGCGGTCGCCTACGATACGATCTACAGCATGGTCGACCGCGAAGATGATCTGAAGCTTGGTGTAAAGTCGACGGCGATCCTGTTTGGTGATTACGATCGCGGCATGATTGCGCTCTTCCAGCTATTGTTTCTGCTGGCCCTGGTTCTGGTCGGAATCGACCTGCAATTTTCCGGCGTTTATTATCTGGGGCTGGGAGCCGCCGCGTTATTACTCGGCTATGAACAGTTCCTGATTGCCGATCGCGTCCCCGCGCATTGTTTTGCTGCCTTCCTGCATAATCACTGGGTCGGAGCGGTGGTTTTCGCCGGTATTATGGGGCATTACTACTCGATTTAATTGGCGGCAGCCGTTGTTAGCTGTTGCCGATTAGCTGCGCTACCTCTTTGGCCAGCGATTCAACCAGTTCGATATCCTGCTTGCTGAAGGGTTCATCCCGCTGCGCCATGCTGCTGAAATCCAGGCAGCCCCAGGGCCTGTCATGCAACAAAATCGGCACACCGATATAACACTCGAGTGGTAACGAGCGATACAGGGGGTGGTGCAGCTTGAGTGGCGAGTTTTCCTGGCTGGTTACGGCTATGGTTTGCTGCTGCTCAAACACTTGCCGACTATAGCTGTTACCGAGGGCATATTTTTCACTGGGCACGTAAGCGCCCGAGTTTGACTGCACCGCTACAATCTCGTAGTTGTCATTTTCGATTCGCGCCAGTACACCCAGTGTCAGCGATAGTTCACGCACACCGAGCGACAATAACTTGTCGACACGATCCTTGAATTGGTTGACCCGCATTAAAATGGCAGTTCTCCATATAGGATCTTTAATACTAGTAGCAGGCGGGTTTAAGACTAATTGTAAATTCCTATTTCGGAGACAGGCCGGAAGGACTGTTTTCGGGTACCGGTGGCGTTATTCTGCCTCACCACGTAGAAATCGAGCGGGCAGGTAAAGAAACTGATTGATAAAAGTAATCAAATGCACGCCTGAACATGCTTTTACGGTCGGCTATGGGCGCGCCGCAAGTAATTGTCGCGGTTTCGGGATGACAGGGGTTGCGTGATAAATCAGCAAATTGATTGTCGCCTGCACCCGTATATTGCCCCGTGGTTAACTATGCCAGTGTTGCATCAACCAGTTGCGCAGGCTAATCACGTTTATATCGTCCTGTAGATAGTCGCGGCAGATAAAATAGTAGCCGAAATCGGTTTTCAACGACTGTTCGACGGGACGCAGCAGCCGTCCCTGGGTAATCAGGTCGTCGACCAGGTAACGCCAACCGAGAGCGACTCCCTGGCCGGCACAGGCCGCGTCGATTACCAGGGGATAGCTGTTAATCTGCAGGTTGCGATGTGCCAACGGCTGATCGATATCGTTACCGCCCAGCCACAGGCGCCAGTTCATCCAGTTCCAGTGGCTGTCAGCGAGGTCGATCAGCTGCGCCTGCAATAGCCATGTCACCCAGTCCTGGTGCGCGAGATCGTGGTCGAAAGCGGGACTGCATACCGGAAACACCTCTTCGTCAAATAGCCGTAATGCATGGAACCCGGGCCATAGGCCATCGCCGTGTAAAACAGCTACCTGGACCTCGCTGCCCAGGCTTTCGCTGTAATCATCGGAGGCAATGATGCGCAGGGTAACCTCGGGCATCAATAATCGCAGTTGCGAGATTCTCGGGCTAAGCCATTGGGTGGCGAATGACTGGTCGCAGCCAATCACCAGCTGCTGGGCTATTTCGATATTTTGAATATCCATCGTGGCACCGGCTAACTGCTTCAGTATGGCAGCCACGGTATGCTGGTACTCGCGTCCCTCGTTGGTTAACTGTACGGCTCGATGCGAGCGTGTGAACAGCTTTACCTGCAGGCTTTGTTCGAGACTGCGTATTTGCTGGCTGATCGCGGCCTGCGACAAATGCAATTCTTCTCCGGCCCGGGTGAAACTCAGCAAGCGTGCGGCTGCTTCAAAAGCAATCAGTGGGTCTAGCGGTGGCAGGCGAGTTTTCAGCATAATCTATAAGTAAATATTATCTATTTTAATAATAACTTTGCGTTTGAGTCCCGATTTTCATTAGTTTAAATTATAGAAAGTAAAAAACAATATTCCGGAGTCGAAAACCTATGAATGTAGTAGCCCTGCAAAAACGTACCGATGATGCTCCTTTTGATCGAGATCCCGAACGCTCCTTTACGATCCCAGCGCGCTACTACCTGGATGCCGATATTTTGCAGCAGGAGAAGGAAGCTATTTTTTACCGTAACTGGTGGTATGCCGGACACCAGAGTCAGCTGGCCGAAGCGGGTTGTTACCTGACCGTGCAGGTATGTGATCAAAATATCATCGTCATTCGTGACAAGAGTGGTGAATTGAACGCCTATTACAACGTCTGCCAGCATCGTGGTCATGAACTGCTTTTTGGTAGCGGTAAAGTGCGCACCATCACCTGCCCCTATCATGCCTGGTCATATGGGTTCGACGGCGAACTCAAGGCGGCGCGCAATACCGAAAAGATGGTCGATTTCGACAAGTGCAAATTTTCGTTGAAGTCGGTACAGGTAGAAGTATTCTGTGGACTCGTGTTCGTCAATCTCGATCCCGCAGCCGAGTCATTGAAAGTGCAGGCCGCGGATCTCGAAACGGAAATACGTGAATTCTGTCCCCGCGTCGATGAGGTGAAATTTGCACAGCGCGACGACTATGATGTCGCCAGTAACTGGAAAATCATGGTCGACAATTTCCTCGAATGCTATCACTGCCATCCCGCCCACAAGGACTTTGTCAACCTGGTCGATATGGATAGCTATAGTTCGAAGGTAAACGGAATTTATTCGAGCCATATTTCGAACGCGGTGGCGACCACCGAAAGCAGCGCCTACCAGTTCGAAAAAGGCGAGGTCGATTTTGGTTATGCGGGCTGGTTTTTATGGCCTAACCTGACGATATGGATTTATCCCGGGGAACCGAATATATCGACGCTGCAGATTATCCCGAACGGGGCGGGGCGTACTATCGAGCACCAGGACTGGTACCTGCCGAATCCCGAGCCCAGTCAACAGCAGCGCGACGCGATGGATTACCAGCGCGATGTTTTACAACCCGAAGATGTGAGCCTGTGTGAAAGCGTTTACCGCGGTTTACAGTCGAAGGGCTACAACCAGGGACGCTTCGTGGTTGACCCGGAGCGCAGTGAACTCTCCGAACACGCGGTGCATCATTTTCAGCAAATGTACGTCGACGCCATGGACAGTGATATCTGACCTGCAACCTGACATATTGTTATCTCGCGGCTTAGGACGGCTAGAGCATCCTGCTTCGCCCGCCCGCGTACATCCTTGTACGCGACCGGCGGATCCAGTTAGTTGGAGCAATGCTGCTAAACTGGATGATGTATCGAATTTGAGGATCTGTTTTTTCCATTGCAGACGCTGAAGATTTAGAGTTCAGAGACGATCTCCGGCTAGTTCCTGTCATCCCGCGGTCAAGCCGCGGGATGACAGTGTTAGTTGGCGAGGGTATTGATGGCCTTACAGATGCGGGCGAAGGCTGTGTTGGCGGTAGCGCTGACGTGTCGCGCGCGCAGGTAGTCGTGCACCAGGCCCGGCTCGTTGATCCACTCGGCCTTTACTCCGGCCTGCTGTAATTTTTCAACGTAAAGCCTGGCGTCATCACGCAGTGGATCGACATCGGCGGAAAACGCAATCGTGGCCGGAGCTGC
>Ga0316196_10000485_pt1 | contig 15612 bp, 15 predicted proteins | sample Eddsed2cm_MG_FD_204938 | JGI IMG/M metagenome (GOLD analysis project Ga0316196, IMG submission 204938) | Coastal sediment microbial communities from Maine, United States - Eddy sediment 2 cm | ecosystem: Environmental > Aquatic > Marine > Coastal > Sediment | place: USA: Maine | collected... | reverse complement strand
TATGGCCACGCTCTATCAGGACCCCGCGATGAATTACAAGATGTACGGCATCGACGGGGACATAGTTCCAGTCCTGCGCGACGTGGACGGTGACGGCCAGATCGAAGCAGTTGACGGCGATCTCGCGCTGATCCTGTTCGGCATGCGTCGTGGCGGATCCACCTACAGGATGCTCAATGTCACGGACAAGAATAATCCTGTCCTGGTCTGGGAGCGCGTACTCGATCAGGGCGGGCAAAGCTGGTCAGCACCTGTCGTAACTCGAGTCGATATATCGGATGTGACGCAGAATGCCTTCAACGCAGTTGCCGTGATTGGCGGCGGTTATGATGGCGTCAATGACACAGCGGCGTTCAATCCGGCCCCGGATGGCGTAGGTGCGGGCATCCATATGCTTGACCTGCTGACTGGCGCAACGGTCTGGCGCGCGGGTTACACGAACTCCGGTGCCGACCTGGAACTCGACACGATGACCCGTGCTATCCCGACGCGGATCAAGGTCATCGACATCAACGGTGACGGTCTTGCCGATCGTATGTACGCCGCTGACATGGGTGGCCAGATCCTGCGCTTTGATATTGCCAACGGCGACCCGGTCGCTTCGCTGGTTGCTGGCGGTGTCATCGCTCAGCTCGGTGGCGAAGGGCACCCTGGAAATAACCCGAGCACAGCAAACACACGTCGATTCTACAATTCACCTGACGTAGCCATGTTCGCCGATGAACGCCAGAATCGTCGCTTCATCTCGGTGAGTATTGGGTCCGGCTACCGCGCGCACCCACTGGATCTGAGTGCGACAGACGAGTTCTACTCGTTGCGCGATCCCGACATTTTCAACTCTCTGACGCAGGATGACTACGACAACTACACTCCCATTGACAGATTGGATCTTGTCGACGTCACTGGGCGTGTAAATGTAAATATCACGGAAGCGGACGCCGGCTGGAGACTGACGTTGCCTGATAACCAGATGGTGTTGGCTGACTCGGTCACGTTCAACGACGAGGTGTTTTTCGTATCCTTCACGCCAGACTCAACGGGCGCAGCCGCCTGTAATGTCGGCCAGGGTACGAATTTCCTGTGGCGCGTCAGCATCCTGAATGGCGATCCGATTCTCGAAGACCTCGGTAACATCCCTGTCGGCAGCGAGGACGAAGCACGTCGCACACAGCTGGCCCAGGGTGGTATCGCTCCATCTCCGCAATTCCTGTTCCCGAGTCCCGATGATCCGAACTGCACAGGTGCCGACTGCGCGCCACCGCCGATCGGCTGTATCGGTGTCGAGTGTTTCGATCCAGGTTTCCAGAACAACCCGGTTCGCACACTCTGGACGCAGGACGGAATCGAGTAGAATGTGGCATGGTTCCGGGCGCGCCGCGCCCGGAACCTCCATACTCGTCAAGAACCAATTCGTTACGGGATTTCAGATATGCAAATGCGCAAGCACATGCGTGGCGTCACGCTCATCGAACTAATGATCGTCGTAGTCGTGGTCAGTATTCTTGCAGCCGTTGCCTACCCCAATTACCGTGATTACGCGGCACGCGCAAAGCGCAATGAGGCCCGTGCGGCGCTCTTGCAGCTCGCGACCAACCAGGAACGCTTCTACCTGAATAACAACACTTTTAGCGCCGACATGACCCAACTCGGCTTCGCGAATGACCCGTTCACGACGGACTCCGGGTCCTATGTGGTCGACGTGACGGCGGCCTCGCCGAGCAACTTCAGTGCGACAGCTACCTATCAGCTCGGTGGCAACGAAGCGACTAAATGTTTGACCTTTACGCTCGACGGTCGCGGCGCGAAGACATCCGGCCCGGACACAAACTGCTGGGTTCGCAAACGCTAGGAATCAGTTTGTTGTTCCGGCTTCGCATTTTCTTCTCGTCCTGAGAAGAACAACGCATCGATTATCAACAACGCTGCGCCGACAGTGATCCCCGCGTCGGCGACGTTGAACGATGGAAACGGATCGAAAAACGGCACACCGGCAAACCGCACCTGGATAAAGTCGACGACGTATCCCAGCATAATCCGGTCGATCAGGTTGCCGACGGCACCGCCGAGTACGAGTGCAAGCCCTGCCCCCAGCACAGCCTGGCCCTGATCCCGAATTCGCCAGAGCCAGACAGCAATGACGCAGCTTACGCCGGTAGCGAGCGTCACAAAAAACCAGCGCTGCCAGCCCCCGGCGTCGGCCAGAAAGCTGAAGGCCGCACCTGGATTGCGCTGATGCGTCAGATTGACGAATGAATTGAGCGGGACCTTGTCGTAAAGGGCCACCCATTCGACGATCGCCCACTTGGTCAGCTGATCCGCCGCAACAATGACGATTGCCACCACCATCCAGATGATGAATCGTTTGTTCCCCTGTGTATTCGGTTCAGCCATAGTTTCAATATCCGGTTACGCGATGTTTGCCGTCAGCGCCAATCGTGCATTCTCTTCGTCAATCCTCATCTGCGCAACCAGGTCGTTCACCGATTCGAAGCGTTCCTCGTCGCGCAGGTGCTCGATAAAGTCGACATGAATGTACGCGCCGTAAATATCGCGGTCGAAATCAAACAGGTGAACCTCGAGCAGAGGCTTCGTGAGATCGAAGGTCGGGCGCGTTCCGACGCTCGCAACACCGTCGGCCGGGCCGCCAGGTAACCCATGCACCCGTACGGCGTAGATTCCGGCTACCGCGCTCTGGCGCCGCCGAAGGTCCACATTGGCTGTCGCGTAGCCCAGGGAGCGTCCAACCCGTCTGCCGCGAATGACGCGCCCGGACATTCGATAGGGGTGGCCAAGGAGTGCGGTCGCGCGGGCCACGTCGCCGGCCGCTAGCGCGTCACGAATTGCTGTGCTACTGACACGAATTCCTTCAACCATAACGCTCCCGACGCGTTCGACCGTAAACTCCAGGGCCCGTCCCGCCCGTTCAAGTTGCGCCATCGTACCTTCGCGCTTGCGCGCAAACCGAAAATCGTCCCCTATCACAATGTGACGCGCATTCAGTCCATGGACGAGCACTCGTCGAATGAAGGCATCAGCCGCAATGCCGCGCATCGCTGCACTGAACCTCGGGCAATAGAAAATGTCGATGCCGTACTCTGCGAGCGCATCAAACTTTTCACGAAATCGCATAAGCCTGGCCGGGGGAGCCGCCGCTGAGAAGAACTCTTTCGGGGTCGGCTCAAAACTCATGACGACGGATGGTACACCGCGATCAGCAGCCTCGTTTGTCACCTGGTCCAATAACTTGCGATGCCCCGGATGAAGGCCGTCGTAGGATCCAATCGTCACAACACTGCCATCGGTTAGCTGATCGTAAGGGAGGTCGGACAGGTGTCGGATGAGCCGCATGCTAGTCGTGCCTCATGCGAAACTGGGCCGGCCTGAGCCCCAGCATCACGAGTGCGACGAAGTAAGCACCTGCGCCCGCAGCGACCGAAAGGGAGAGCCATACGACGCGCTCAAGGAGTCCAGCCGCCATCCACCACGTCGCTGCTCTTTGCAGCTGCAGCAGTACGGCAATCATCGCGGCATTGGCAACCACGACACGCAACAGCAACCCACCCCAGCCGGGCGCGTGCCGAATCACCCCGGCCTTGCGCAAGCCAAGATACAGCAGCACTGCATTGAGGACAGCCGCAAACGAGGTCGCCGCTGCAAGGCCCGCGTGGGGGCCTGCAAATCCGCTGCTGCTCAGGTACCAGGCGGACGAGGAACCAGGTTCGCAAGCAACGCAACGATGCCGATACGAACGGGAGTCCGTGTATCCTCCCTGGCAAAGAACGCGGGTGCCAGGACCTTTACGAAAGAAAAACCGACCAGGCCGATCGCATACGCCTGCAAAGCGAGGACGGTCATATTGACCGACCTTGCATCGAATTCGCCACCGTGGAAGAGCGTGATAATCAATGGCCCCGCAAGGATGATCAGGCCGACTGCCGCCGGTACCGCGATAAGCACGGCTATCCTCATCGACCATTCAAGCGTCTCGGAGAATACTCGGCGATCCCCGTTCGCCCAGAGCCGTGACAGGTACGGCAGCGTTACGGTCGCCAATGCGATTCCGAAAAGTCCGAGCGGAAACTCCATCAGCCGATCTGAGTAATACAGGTAGCTGATGCTGCCAACAGGCAGCAACGACGCGATGATGCCGCTCAGGAGGACGTTGATCTGCGCGACGGACGAACCAAATATCGCAGGCACCATCAACTTGAATGCACGCTTGACGCCATCGTGCCCTGGCCGCCATTTGGGACGCGGTAACGCGTGAATACGAGCAAGAAACGGCAATTGGAAGAGCAACTGGGCGAGACCAGCCACAAACACGGCATAGGCCAGGGCCATGATCGGTTGATCCAGCATGGGTGCCACCCAGACGGCTGCCACGATAAGCACCACGTTCAGAATCACCGGAGTAAAGGCTGGCACGGCGAACCGACCGTTCGTATTCAGAATTCCGCCCGCAAAAGCTGTGAGCGATACGAAGAAGAGATAGGGGAATGTGAACCGCAACATCAATGCGGCGAGATCAAAGTCCCCGCCGTCACTCACGAAGCCTGGTGCGACAATCAGCACGAGGAGCGGCGCGCCGATCACACCAATTAGTGTCACAACGAATAATACGACCGCAAATGTGCCGGCCATCGCATCCAGGTACTCACGGGTTTCTTCCGGGCCATGCTGCTCTTTGTAGCGCGCCATGACGGGCACGAATCCGGCCGAAAAGGCGCCCTCGGCGAAGAATCTGCGCAACATATTCGGGATACGCTGGGCGACCAGGAACGCATCCATCAGCAGCCCGGCGCCGAAATATCGCGCAAATACGATATCCCGCACCAGCCCGAGGATTCGCGACAGCAGCGTCATGCCGCTGACGATCGAGGTCTTAAGCGCTAACTTCAGGCCAGATATACGTTTTTTGCCATCCATGAGGCGCTAAGTGTAGCCCAAAATCGGGCTCCCAAATGTGATTGACAATGGTCCCTCGGGCGCGAATAATACGCGGCTCTTTGAACTCAGGACACGGTTTATACCAGTGGCAAACATCAAATCAGCTCAGAAGCGCGCCCGCCAGGCGGAAAAGACCCGTAAGCACAACATGGGTCTGCGCTCCATGATGCGTACCAAGATTAAGAACGTCGTCAATGCATGCGATGCAGGCGACAAGGAAGCAGCTACAGCAGCGTACAAGGATGCTGTGCCTGTCATCGATAGCATGATCAACAAGGGCATTGTTACCAAGAACAAAGCCTCGCGTCATAAAAGCCGTTTGAACGCCCGGGTTAAAGCACTCTCTGCTTAAGCCCCCTCGGCTTCTTCCTCTTCTTTAATCTCTTCCAGCGCCTGAATCACCGCGTGCCCCAGGGCCTCGGTGCCGGCGCCTGTGGCCGCGCTCACCTCGAAAACCGGCCCATCCCACTCGAGTTCATCAAGTAGCATCTCGCGGGCAACCTCGAGGTCTGGAGGCGTGAGCAGGTCTGTCTTGTTAATGACCAGCCAGCGGGGCTTCTCAGCCAGATCCTCCGAGAATTTCTCGAGCTCCCTGGCGATCGCCTTGACTTCCCTTGCCGGCTCCGCATTTGGATCGATCGGCGCAATATCAACCAGGTGCAACAGTAGCCGGGTGCGCTGCAGGTGCTTGAGAAACTGGATACCCAAGCCCGCGCCTTCCGACGCACCTTCGATCAGGCCCGGTATGTCGGCCATGACGAAACTCTGGTACTGACCGACGCGGACAACGCCCAGGTTCGGGTGCAATGTGGTGAAAGGATAGTCCGCGATGCGCGGTTTGGCCTGCGACATTGCCGTGATCAGGGTCGATTTGCCGGCATTTGGCATACCCAGCAAGCCAACATCTGCGAGCACTTTGAGCTCGAGCTTCAGGTGCCGCGCTTCGCCCTGTGTGCCATTGGTGGTCTTGCGGGGGGCGCGATTCACACTGCTTTTGAAACGTGTGTTACCCAGGCCGCCACGACCGCCCTCCGCCACCATTTGGCGTTGCCCCGCTTCGGTCAGGTCGCAAATCAATTCGCCCGTGTCCACGTCGTGAACCGCTGTACCCTGCGGCACGAATACTTCGAGGTCCTCGCCCGAACGCCCGGTTTTGTTGCGGCCGGACCCGCCCTGACCGCCCTCGCCCTTGAATTTGCGGGCGACCCGAAAATCGGCAAGTGTGTTCAGCGATGTGTCAGCCACGAGGTAGACGCTGCCACCATGGCCTCCGTCCCCCCCATCGGGCCCGCCACGCTCGACGAACTTCTCACGGCGGAAGCTCAGGCAACCGTGACCACCGTTGCCCGCGAGTACGCGGATTGTTGCTTCGTCGACAAATTTCATGGCTGGATTCTAGTGGACAATCACTCTAATACGAAAAACCCCGCAGGAGCGGGGTTTTTGAAAACTGTAGGAGTGACCATCGGCCTGTACGAGCGGCGACTCGCCGCGATCGCGGCCGATGGCCGCTCCTACGATAATCTATTACGCGTCCAGGACGCTCACAAACTGCCGGTTCTTCGGACCCTTCTTCTCAAACTTCACGTGTCCGTCCTTCTTGGCGAACAATGTGTGGTCGCGACCCAAACCAACATTCGGGCCGGCGTGAAAACGAGTGCCGCGCTGGCGAACGATGATGTTGCCCGCGATGACCTTCTCACCGCCGTAGATTTTGACGCCTAAGCGTTTACTTTCCGAATCGCGACCGTTCTTACTACTACCGCCTGCTTTTTTATGTGCCACTTGAGTGTACCTGTCTGTTTCATCACCCAGGCAATGCCAGGGCTTCGTTAAAGGATTGCCTTAGTCAGCCGACTTCTTGGCGGCTTTCTTCTTCGCGGCCTTCTTCTTGGCCGCTGGCTTCTTGGCAGCTTTCTTCTTGGCTGCCGGCTTCTTAGCCGCTTTCTTCTTCGCTGCTGGCTTCTTGGCCGCGGGTTCCTTCGCTACCTTCTTGGCCTCGGGCTTCTCGTCAGCGTCCTTCTTTGGCGCTGCCGCCTTGCCCGAGCCGCCTGTAATGCCCGTAATTTCCACCTCGGTGAAGAACTGGCGATGCGAACCCTGGCGCAGGTAGTTCTGGCGGCGCTTGAACTTAACCACCGGGACCTTCCTGGTCTTGCCCTGCCGAACGACCTTGCCGCTTACCGTACTGCCGGACAGCAGTGGGCTGCCGACCTTGATGTCGCTGCCTTCACCAACGAGGAGAACCTCGTCGAACTTGATCGTGGCGCCCTCGTCAGCCTCAATTTTCTCGAGACGCAGGACATCACCTTTAGCCGCGCGGTACTGTTTACCGCCGCTGCGAAAAACCGCATACATTATGTTTGCTCCAACTGGTAAGTCGCGAATCACGCAACCTACTGAGAAATAAGATATTTTTGTGGGGCTGTGTTTTCGCCGTGCAAGCAGAGCAATGGCGGGCGCCACAAAAGAGCCGGAATTCTATAGATTCCGCGGCCCCGGGTCAACGTTACGGGGCTTTGAAATCCCACTGATTTTCAATAGCTTGCACAATGGCCTCGCGTCATCGATATACGGCGGGAATCTCGCCAATGGCGCGGGTTTCAGGCATCATCACGAAACCTATGCAAGTGGCCGAACTAAAACCCGATCCTGTGAACTTCGATGACGTCGCGGCACTCGCCGATGACGACATGGAAGCGGTCAATCGCCTGATCCGCGAAAGCCTCGAGAGTGATGTAGCGCTCGTCTCCCAGGTTTCTGAGTACATTGTGATGAGCGGCGGCAAGCGCCTGCGCCCACTGATAGTGCTCCTGGCGGCTCGAGCCCTCGGCTACGATGGCGACCAGCATGTGCGTGCCGCGACAATCGTAGAGTTCATTCACACGGCGACGCTGTTGCATGACGATGTCGTCGACTCGTCTGAGCGGCGGCGCGGCCAGGACTCGGCGAATACGGTTTTCGGCAACCAGGCCAGTGTGCTCGTGGGTGATTTCCTGTACTCGCGCTCCTTTCAGATGATGGTCGACATTGGCGACATGAAAGTCATGCGGATTCTGGCAAACGCCACGAACACTATCGCAGCCGGTGAAGTCATGCAGCTTATGAACGTGCACGACCCCGACACGACTGAACGCGACTACCAGCAAGTGATTTATCGAAAAACCGCCCGGCTGTTTGAGGCCGGGGCGCAGATTGCCGCCGTGCTCGCAGGACGAGACAGCGGCGACGAAGCCGCCATGATCAAATACGGTCAACATCTCGGCACGGCGTTCCAGCTTATCGACGATGCGCTCGACTATGACGCATCGCCCGATGAACTCGGCAAGAATATTGGCGACGATCTCGCCGAAGGCAAAGCGACATTACCGCTCATACAAGCGATGCGTGCGGGCTCCGATGCCGAGCGTGAACTGATTCGGACAGCCATCCTGACAGGTGGCCTCGATCAGATGGAACGGATCCAGGAGATCATACGATCGACAGGTGCTCTGGACTATACGGTGGCCAAGGCGCGCGAAGCGGCCGATGCCGCCATCGCTGTGCTCGCCGACCTCCCCGTTAATGACCATCGGCAAGCATTGATGTCGCTGGCGGAGTTCGCTATCCAGCGGCGCTCCTGAGAATGGACCGCTTCAACACGCCCTGGCGAGTCACGTCTGCCGCCATCTACACCACGCCCACCGACTCCCGCGTTTACGGGACGCTCGACATCGATGTGACGGAGGCCAAGAACTTTCTTGATCGAAAACGTGAGGAAGGCGTCAAGCTGACCATGGTCCACCTCACGACCGCTGTCCTCGCTCGTGCGATTGGCTTCGATGTTCCGGAGATGAACTGCTTCATCCGCCGTGGCGCTGTCGTAGGTCGAGAGCATATGGATGTGATGGTGCCTGTGCAGGTCGGCGGCGAAGCCGGCGTGACACCCGTTATCATCCGCAATGCCCACGCTCGCAAGGTAACCGACATCGCTGAGGATATTCGTGCCAAAGCCGCGCGCAGCCGCGGCGGCGACGAAATAAAGGCAGCCAAGAACAAGTACGTGCTCAATCGTATTCCTTGGCCATTTCGCCGACCGGTGTTCCTGTTGCTCAAATGGATCACCGTCGACATGGGAATCGAGATCAAGGCGCTCGGACTCTCGGCACACAGCTTTGGCTCATTCGTTGTTTCGGATATCGGCAGCTTCGGCCTGAATACGGGCATGACAGCCCTGATGCCAGCCGCCAAGGTTCCGTGCGTGGTCGTGCTTGGCAAGATTGAGGAGAAGCCCGTCGTGAAGAACGGCGAGATCGTGATCCGGACCATTCTGCCCCTGACCGGGACCTTCGATCATCGTATCGTTGATGGCATGCAGATCGGCAAGCTCGCGCGAGCGATTAAACGGAACTTCAGGAAGCCCGAGTGGCTGGACGAGGTGCCGGAGAAAGAGCTCGAGGAGTGTATATTCTCGGTGAGATAGGCAGGAGGAAATAGGGTGACTGGCACCCTATTGCGGCGGAAGCACGGCCAGGTGCTGAAGCCTTTGCCGACGTGGCAGACCTGATGTAGACTTCGCTGTTCGGTCGGGGCGTGGCGCAGCCTGGTAGCGCACCTGTCTCGGGGTCAGGGGGTCGGAGGTTCAAATCCTCTCGCCCCGACCAACTTCGCTCTGTAAATCCCCGAGTACGCTTTCAACATACTCAGAGCTTCCTTTTTGAACCCGCCTGGGGCATCAATCAGGCTCAATCGGCTGCGAAAACTGCTCCAGGCCGCCGTAAACCACGCGGCAAACCTGCCCCGTTGCGGCCTCAACTGCCTCGTTCACGATCGCATCTCTGCCGAGCAGAATGCGACCGGTTGTCGCGACCTGCCCTTCCATGACGAGCAGGGAATCGAGGTACACCTGGACGCGTTGCCCCGCCTCCAGCGATTCGTGGCGCAGTTTAAATTTCGCCTTGAACGAGAAATCCGGCTCTTCTTTCTCGATCCGGGACATCTCAATGTCAAACTCACCGAATTCACGCCCGTCGGCATCCCGGAACTCCGCCTCGAATTCCCATTTCTTCCTGATCCGTTTACCAAACAACACGGCCAGGACGAACAGGAGCAACAGGAAGCCAAAGAACCCGAGCAGGATATAAATCACGATCGAAAACAGGGTGTCCATTCGCGCTACTATAGCGGAGATGAAATCTATTCTGACAATAGCAATATGCTTACTTGCAGCAGGAACGGCCTCAGCCGATCTCACGGAGGACGTACGCTGCCGGGAAATCGGCTTTAGCTCGTCGGTCGAGAATCAGGATATCGACGCTTTTCGGTCTTTCATTGATGCCGATGCCCGCTTCGTTGGCTCCGCGGTAACGAAGGGCGTTGATGAAGTCGCAGAAGCCTGGTCCGTCTTCTTTGCGGCAGGAGGTCCAACCATCAAGTGGCGGCCCCAGGTCGTCGAGGTACTCGAGAACGGCACGCTGGCGCTGAGTCGTGGGCCTTACCGATCCACGTCAGTCGATGAGGACGGCAATCGTATTGAAAGATGGGGTACGTTCAACTCCGTATGGCGCCTGAATGAAGATGGCGAATGGCGTGTCGTATTCGATGCGGGCGGCCCGGCCGCGAGCGAGCCTGACGACGAGACGAGAGCGTTGATTGATGCGGAGAACGACTGCTCTTGATCGCCGCAGGCGCAGGCCTGAACGACAAGTACCGGAGTTGCTAACGGCTACCCGGTCGGATTGATATTCGCATTCAACCGGAACAGATTCGTCGGGTCGTATTTCTTCTTCAATGCCAGCAAACGTGGGAAATTACCCTGGTAGTTGGCGTGTCGAATCTCGCGTGATTCATCTGCCGTATCCACCGTGTAATAGCCATCGGTGGCCGGTTCCAGGGCGGCCCAATGATTGCGTATGTAATTGGTGTGTGACGTGCCGTCGGTGTCTTTTGGCCAGGACACAATCATGAACATATTCGCAATGGATTTTCGGTGAGCAAATGACGTGGCATCCGTCGCGACACGACCGATCGCCCCGCCTGACTGCTGGCAATAGATGTCGACAGACCTGCCATCTAATGGCTCCAGCCCTTCGACAATCGCGTCAATCAATGAATCAGGCATCTCATTGATGAATCCGGCTTTCATGTACTGCGCGTCGTTGCGCGGCTCAGTGTTGTCTCCACTGCGCTGCAATTCAACGTAGTCCCACGATTTGACATCGTCAACGATGGGTGTGCCCAGCGCGCGCAATGGTGCAAGCACTTGCTCGGCTTCGGCTTCCGGTCCGGACCAGCAAACGTGGAACCCGGCAATGACGTCGGCCCCCTCCATGCCCGACGAAACGAATACGTCGCAATACAGATTATCAGGCGCCGTAATACCGAACTCTCGAAAAGTCTCGAATACCTCACGGGTCATGGATCCTGGATAGAGGATATTTCCGCCGACGACTTTGCGCTGCATCGGGTGCAGCTTAAACTCAAATTCCGCGACAATTCCGAAATTGCCGCCACCGCCGCGCACGCCCCAGAACAGATCCGGATTCTCGGTCTGGCTCGCATGCCGCAGCTTGCCATCCGCGGTAACGACGTCGACACCCTTCACGTTATCCAGGGCCAGGCCGAAACGTCTTCCAACGCGCCCAAAACCGCCGGCGGTCGTCAACCCGCCTACACCGGTGTGTGAGACAGTACCGGCCGTGGTGACGAGCCCGACAGCCATTGACTCACGATCGAGTTCACCGAGCAGACTGCCGCCGGCCACCATGGCAGTTCTGCTGGAGGAACTGACACGTGCGTGACGCAACGTCGAGAGATCAATTTGCATGCCGCCGTCGCAGGTCGACTTACCGGCATAACTATGGCCGCCACACTTGGCCGCCAACAGGAGTTCTCGCTCCCTGGCAAACGTCACGGCGTTACGAATGTCAGTGACACCGATCGGTTGAATCACGAACGCAGGATGCTTGTCGATACCCGGATTTAATACTTTGCGTGCTGTCTCATAGCCCGGGTTTCCAGGCAACAGGAGGTTGCCACGCAGACTGTCTGCCAACTCCTGGATCGCCGCCTGCTCAATCTCGACGGCTACTCGATTGCCGGTTACGGCATTGACGCTGCTACTAATTTGGGTAAGTGCGGCAAATTGTGCCGCGAGCGAAGGAACGGCGGCGGTGGATACGCCGGCGGCAACGGCGGACTGCAGGAATGCTCGTCTGTCCATTTTGAATCCTCAGTTTTTTTTTATTATTCACCGAGGATACAACAAAATCCCTGTCCCTCGCGCCGCATTGCTTGTTTCGCTTAGACTAGACCCCTATGAGAAACCCGATATCCAGCAAGTTGCCTGATGTAGGCACTACGATTTTCACGGTAATGAGCCAATTGGCGACCGAAACCGGCGCGCTTAACCTTGCACAAGGCTACCCGAGTTTCGATCCGCCGGATGCGCTACTCAAGCGTGTCGACTGGCGGATGCGGCACAGCGCGAACCAGTACGCGCCAATGCCCGGTGTTCGCTCCTTGCGCGAGGTAATTGTCGACAAGACCCAACGCCTACAGGGCCGCAGACTGGACCTTGAGAGTGAAATCACCGTCTGCACCGGTGCGACAGAGGGCCTTTTCAGCGCGATCACGGCAATCGTTCGGGCCGGCGACGAAGTAATTATCATCGATCCTGCCTACGACTCCTACGAACCCGCCATTACGCTCGCCGGGGGCACCACGAAGCATGTGCCTCTGCTAATTGACGAAAACGGATTCGACTTCCATCCGGACTGGCAGCAATTGCGCGATACGATTAACGAACGAACGCGCCTGATCATATTGAACTTCCCGCACAACCCGACCGGTGCAACCTTGTCGGAAGATGATCTCGACACACTTGCTGATATTCTGCGCGACACTGACTGTCTCCTGCTTTCCGATGAGGTCTACGAGCACATTGTGTTCGACGGCCAACCGCATCGCAGCCTGCTCAGCCACGACGAGCTGTGGCCCCGTTCGATGGTGATCTGTTCCTTCGGCAAGACGCTCCACGCGACAGGCTGGAAGCTCGGCTATTGCGCGGCACCAGTCGATCTCACCAACGAATTTCGCAAGGTCCACCAGTTCACGACGTTCTCCGTCAGTACACCGATGCAATGTGGCGTTGCCGACTTCCTGAAGGACAATCCCGACTATTGCGAGGAGTTGCCCGCTTTCTACCAGGAAAAACGTGATCTGTTCTGCAACTTGCTGGAGGGCTCGCGGTTTCGCCTGCGTCCCGCGAAGAGTACGTTCTTCCAACTCCTCGACTACGGCGCAATAACCGACGAATTAGACGAAACACTCGCCATTCGCTGGACGCGGGAAATTGGCGTTGCTTCGATTCCGCTCACGGTCTTCTGCGAGACGCCATTCACGGGCACGCGCCTGCGATTCTGCTTTGCCAAAGACGATGCGACGCTGAAACAAGCCGCCGAACGACTCTGCGATCTCTAGCTGCCGGCGGCTATTGTCAGGCCGATCCCAACTGGAACGCCAACAGAGCGCCAACGTATCCAATGACCGTCATGTAGGTCCACGCAAATATTGGCCAGCGCCAGGTATTGGTCTCCCGCCGGATGATGGCCAGCGTCGCGACACACTGCAGGCAACACGCATAGAAGATCAGCAGGCCGATCACCATGGGCAGCGTAAAGACCTTGCTGCCATCCGGCCGAGTCGCAGACTTCAATCGAGTCGACAGCGTACCCTCGTCCGCATCATCGCCAACAGCGTAGACCGTCCCGAGAACGGCAATGACCACCTCGCGCGCTGGAAAACCTGCGATGACGGCCGACGACACGCGCCAGTCCCAACCCAGGGGTTCAAACACCGGCTCGATAACCTTACCTGCCCGGCCCAACCAGCTCTGTTCCATTTGCACTGCCGCCGCCGAATTCGCATCGAGTCCAGCTGGGATCTCGTCAGAGCGGGGAAAGTACGCAAGCGCCCAAATGATTACAGCAACGGCAAATATCACGGTACCTGCGCGCTTCAGAAATACTTTGGCGCGTCCCAATAACTGAATGCCAACGGTCTGCAGATTCGGACTCCGGAATTCCGGCAACATCAGCGCAAATGGCGGCTTTGGCCCACGCAGCGTCGTCTTACGCATGAGCAGCGCCGTGAGGATGCCCATGACGATGCCGAACAGATACAAGCCGAAAAGCACCAGCCCCTGCAGGTTCAGAATGCCTACATTTGTCGCCGGCACAAATGCGGCGATTAACAGGGCGTAGATAGGCAGCCTTGCGGAACAGGTCATAAAAGGTGCTGCCATGATCGTCGCAATACGATCACGGCGATTGGGTATTACTCGTGTGGCCATGATGCCTGGCACCGCACACGCGAAGCTCGAGATCATCGGGATGATCGACTGGCCGGACAATCCGACAGAGCGCATCGTTCGGTCCATCAGGTAGGCTGCGCGAGCGAGATATCCCGAATCCTCGAGCAGGATAATGAACAGAAACAGGATCATGATTTGCGGAAGGAAGATGACGACGCTGCCGACACCGGCAATGACACCATCCGCGATCAGGCTGGAAAATGCCGTGTCACCGAGACGCTCGAATACTGCCGCCCCCAACGCGGACGAGCCCGCATCGATCGCATCCATCATTGGCGTCGCCCAGGCAAACACGGCCTGAAACACGATGGCCATCACGAGAAACAAACCAATGGTGCCTGGCACCGGACGATTCACGAAATCCGTAATTCGTGAGCGCCACGAAACGTACGCCGGCGCAGACTTCTGCACCTTGTCCAATACGCCACGCACCCATGCGTAGCGAATGCGCGCATCCCGGGCGATTGGCGGCTCTGATTCGAATAACTCCGACCGCACACCGGCCAGTTTTGATCGCGCCGCATCGCTCAGCTTGCCGACGATGACCTGGTTGGAATCCGTTGCACCATCGATCAGCAAGCGCTCAAGCTCCGCAAAACGCAGCGGCTCGCTCGCATTTTCTGCGAGCTGGCTTGCCGCCTCGGACAAAGCGGGCCAGACCCGTATGCGCCGCGGCGGTGTTACCTGTTTGATGTCCGCGAGCGCGCTCCTCAACAGGTTGAGACCGGCGCCCGTTGTTGCAACGATCGGGTACACGGGAACACCCAGCAAGGCGCTGAGCTCAGCCGTATCTATCTGGATGCCACTCTTCTCCGCCGCATCGGTCATCGTGAGAGCGACGATCATTGGCAGCTCAAGTTCGACGAGCTGCTGCACAAGAAACAGGCCCTGGTAAAGGTTCGTCGCATCGAGCACCGCGAGAATCCCGTCCGGGGCCCTGGTTCCTTCCATGCGACCGAAGATCACATCGACGGCGATGTGTTCTTCCAGGGAATGTGCACTCAGGGAGTGTGTGCCGGGCAGATCAATGAGTTCGAGCGTTGCTGTCTCGGTTTTGAGAGTTCCGATGTGGCGCTCGACCGTCACGCCCGGGTAATTCCCGATGCGTTGTTTGAGCCCGGTAAGCCGATTGAAGAGCGTGCTCTTGCCGGAATTGGGATTGCCGACAACCGCAATGCTCGCGTCGGTGCGCTTGGCTACGGTTATCTCATTGACGGGGACGCGGGTTTCTGTGGACTTAGTCACCAGCCGCTACGGGTGCAACGTGAAAGTGTCGAGCATGCTCCTGCCGCAGCGAGATACCGCAACCGAAA
>Ga0316196_10000484_pt1 | contig 15614 bp, 12 predicted proteins | sample Eddsed2cm_MG_FD_204938 | JGI IMG/M metagenome (GOLD analysis project Ga0316196, IMG submission 204938) | Coastal sediment microbial communities from Maine, United States - Eddy sediment 2 cm | ecosystem: Environmental > Aquatic > Marine > Coastal > Sediment | place: USA: Maine | collected... | reverse complement strand
TGAAGATCACTCCAGTGGCGATTGAGGTGCCCGCCGATGCACCTGTGGCCACAATGTTATTTTCGAGGATGTGTCCGCCGCCGAGCATTTTCAGTATCGCCATCGACACGACCGCGGCGGGTATTGCGGAAGCGATTGTCATGCCGGCGAAGAGGCCAAGGTAGGCGTTGGCTGCCGCGAGAATAACGGCCAGTACGATCGCCAACACGACTGCTCGCAGAGTTAACTCGGGTGGTGCTTGATTGCTCATTGGTCGGGCTCCCGGCCCGATGTTGGTTGTTATTTTTCAGGGAAGTTTTCGGCCGCCGCAGGAATGGTAGCAAAATCCCGATTTGATAGATCGTTTGTAGTGTATCTGTAGAAAAAGGCACGTGTCTGTGTCGACGAAGCATCCTTGCGCTCAGAGAAGCAAGGATCTGTTTAGCAGCTCGGTGGGTAGCGCATCGAGCACCGCCGGCCATCCGACGCCGGTCCGGCAATTCGAACCCCCCTTTTGGTACTCGTCAATCTCTACGTTCGTCATTATGCATCCGCCGAACACAGAGCGGATGCACTAACCCACGACAGATCATTTCATGTCGTAGGTCCTGGCGGATATAGGTGATATCCGCGAGTCACGGACAAGAACGCAAGTGATCTAATCGGGGACGATATTGCGAGTGAGTAGTGCAGCAAAAAGGAAGGAGAACAAAAAGATGAAGACTGTCAGGAAGTTAGTCAGCGTAGTACTGATTGCCTTGGTGCCAATCGCCGTGTTTGCCCAGGGCGTGGAGCAGGCAACGGTGGAAGCCCTCGATACGCTCGACAAAATGTCGGTAGAAGTAAACGAATTCGTTGGTGACGTCCGCTTTGATGAAAGTGATGTGAGAAGCCTGATCGACCTCTGGGAGGAATACACGGAATTCAGCGAAGATGACTACGAATCCGATGACGAAATCGACTTTGAGTCAGTACTTGATGACGAAAAATATGTTCGCTGGGCTGCATCGCACGGTCTCGATGCCGAAGACTGGGCCCGCAAAACAGTTCGTATAACGATGATGGTCTATCGTGAACAGATGCTTGAAGCGGCCAAAGTCATGCCCGAGCAGATGGCGCAACAGATGGCAATGATCGAGGAACAACGTGAGCAATTGGGCGAGGAAATGTACCAGCAGATCAAGCAGGGGATGGAAGAATCTGCCACGTATGGCAAGGCGGTAGAGGAGAACGCCCGGAGTCTGCCCAAACCGACGGCGGACGAACAAGTGATACTGGACAAATATCGCGCTGAACTCATGACGCTGATGGAGTCAGACGACGACGGTGAAGAATACTACGGAGACGACGAATACTATGAGGATGACGAAGATTAGGAGGACTATGACTCCGACAATGATTATTAACAAATAGTCGTGTGCAGAACGTTGGGCCTGATTACTTAGGCTGTTCACCAAGTGAATTTTTTCGGGAAGGATTGACGTTTGGCGTAAGAAAAGGAGGTTCGAAGATTTCGACGGGCGCAGCCGCGGAGCGGCAGGCCTGGGCGCGCAGAGCCCATTCCACCAACTCCCCCAACTCAACAGAGCGGCTAACCGATTACCTGTACGTGGACCCTGATAACTGGCCCGCTGGACGCGGATGCGGCATCCTTTGGTACTCCGCGAAGTAATTTGGCGATAGCTGACAGGTCCAGCAACCACGTGATCCGCTCCGGCCGTAATTTCTGGATATTCCACGCGACCTTCTGGGTGGTCGTAGCGATCGCCCTGTTTCTGTATGGACTGACGTATGGGCATGTACAGGTTGCAGTGGTCCGCAACCTGTACAACCCGTTGGTCGGCTTCGGCTTCTCGTATCTCATCAAGACGGTTTACGACAACCGGTTTCCGTCCGGATTCGGGCAGAGGTTGCTATTGATCGTCGGATTATCGTTTCTGGGCGGCCTGGTCTCTTCGCTCGTGGTCAATCCGATAACTTTCGGCCTGCTTGGCTACGAAATCGGTGATCTGCCGTTGCGCAATCTGCTTCAGGACGGACTTTATTTCGTATTACTGTACCTTGTGTGGAGTCTGTTATACCTGCAGTTGACTGGCCGATCGCTGGTTCCGGCGCCCGCAGATACGACCGGAATGGAGACAATCAGCGTCACGAGGGGCAACCAGGTGTTCAAGCTCGATCTCGCGAAGATCGCCTGCATCAAAGCCAGCGGCGACTACGTCGAGCTTTGTACCAGCTCCGGAAGTTACCTGAAGCACGGGACGATCAGTTCTTACGAGAAGACATTGGGCAATGACGCGTTCGTGCGAGTGCACCGCTCAGTGATCGTGAATCGGGACCAAATCGTCTCGGTCTCGGGCCCGACCAAGGGACAATTCTGGATCAAGCTGCGGGACGGGCAGGAAATCCGGTCCAGTCGTGGGTACAGGGAAGTCGTCGAATCGCTTACGCCCGAGGCGCCCTGAAGCGTCCCATTCGTCTCCCATCTACCGATAACCGTTCCCGTAAGCCGAGGAATCGCCGCTGCGATCGAAGAACTCTGGCCTTCTACGAGGGGCGCTCGCATATTTGGCGCAACAGCCAACAGCGAGAGACCAGGTAATGATCAATAAAACATATTCCCCGCGCAGCGTGGCAACTGCCCTGATCGCGTTACTGGCGTGCTATGCCGTGTCCGGTCCGGCCCATGCCCAACATGGGCAAATGACGCCCGTCCTCAGTGCCTATCTGAGAATGGTCTTTGCCGGCGATGTGAGCGGCGCAGTCGACCTGTTTGCCAGTAAGCCCGACGACCGTGGCTCGATGATGCTCGTCGACAGGTTCGAGCGACGCTTTAACGATCGCACTGACGGACTGGACCTGGGCCGCATCGAGAGTCCTGTCGTGCGTGAAATCGCTGAGCTGTTCCAGTCCTACTGGCTCGACGCGTTGATGCAAGAGGCTCCGCTCGATGTGCTCGAAGACCGCCTCAAGGGTCGGTTGGACGACATGTTGATCGAGCGCGGCTTCGCGAGCGCGCTCGAGGACGAAGACTCTTTGTTTGAGAACGTCGAGGCATTTATCCGCGGGGAGGGCTATTTCGCGCAGAGCGGGCGCACGCCGCCGCTACTCGACTTGATGATCTGGACAAGTAACACCACGGTTGTCAAGTCTGTGGAGTTGACGGATGGCACGTACGACATCGAACTCAACCACATGGACGATTTCGTGTCCTACGGGTGGTCGAACTTCGCGGCCTTTGGAATGGCCAGTACCGGCGGCTGGGCCAAAAAGGACGGCCTGTACTGTAATTGCCGGCATTACGACCTCGATTCCGAGCGTTTCAGACTGTCGTTCCTGAAGCACGAAGCACGACATTACGCGGATTTCGGGCTCTACCCGGAGTTGCAGCCTGCTGATCTCGAGTACCGTGGCAAACTGACCGAACTGGCGTATTCGGAGGAGGGGACCTACCGGTTGCTGGAGCAGTTTACCAGGGCGGCCAACCGCGTCGAGAACGCCCCGCACCCGCTTGCAAACTGGTACGTTGTCGAGGGCCTGTCCGAGCTTCTGCCGGATGGCAAATGGCCCGCAGCCGCAAGCGCCTGGGAATCTGTCCCCAAAGAGCGGATCCGGCAGGCTGCAAGGCGCCTGCTTGAAATCCATGACGACAAACTTGCCGACCTGGGCCCGTCCACCGCCAGGGGCATCGTGATTCTTTGACGTGAGCTCGCGAAGCGAGCGAATCAATCCCACCCCCTAAGTAGATACCTGATGAGCAAGCGTGCTTCTATGCAACAGCCTCAGGTCGCGATCCGGAACTGGTACTCCTGCATGCCGTTGCGGAGAAGCCGTCCGCGATCGATTGCAAACGGGCCCATGTTGTTCCGCAGGTCGTCGGGCGAGTATCTCGGGGCGGCAATAGCCGTGCCTGGTGTCTCGTGGTCTTTCAACTCGCCGTCGGCTGTCGGAATGAAACGACCCGGACGATCGCGCATTTCGCGGTCGGCATAGAAGATCAGCGCATGTGCGATCGCGTCAGGGCGCGCGCGGCGCCCTATCGCGGTCATCAGGGCTGACAACGCATCGAGCGACAGGTAGTTCGGTAGATCCCAGCACAATATGAGGTCGATCGGATCACCCTCGGGCTGCTCGCTGATCCACGATTCGGCCGCGGCATCCAGCGCCGGACCAGGTTCCGCGTTGTTCAACATGTCGATGCCGCCGAAATGCGCGAAGTCGGCGATTTCCACGCGGCACCGCGCCTGGCTCAGTAACGCCAGCATTTCGGTGGTAGCAGGACCGAGGTCGAGAACGACGTGGCGCCTGGCGTCGTCCAGGCGGGTGACGAGGTCCTGAAATAGTGGCGCACGCACTACCGCCGGCGCCAGCGCGGAGTTGGTACTTCGCAGGGAGGCCGACACGCCCATCAAGCGTTTGCAGGGGGCGTGTTCGGGCGGGTGTTGGCACCTTTGTCAGAGTTTTTGGGGCTGGCCTTGGCAGCGAGGTCACTGTTCGATTTGTCTGCGGCGGGCCTGGTGGTGGCGCCTGATCGGGACTTCCCCAGCGCGTTCTCCACCGCGGCCGGATCCATCTCTATAGAACCCTTGAAATGGGCGCCTTCCTCCATGCCGACCTTCGGGGCGATGATGTTGCCCTGCACCCGAGCATTGACGTGTATGTTGACCAACTCGGTCGCATAGAGGTCTCCTTTCGTTTCACCGTGGACCGCAATCGACTTGGCGTAAACGTCGGCCTTTACCTTGCCTTCCTTGCCGATGGTCAACGAGTTGTTTCTGAGTTCTATAGTTCCGCTGACATCGCCTTCGATGCGCAGGTCTTCGCCACCGCGCAGGTCACCATCGATCTGAATCGACCGGCCGATGACGGCGGCATCGCCGCCTCGTGAAGCCGTCGGTGACCTGACCGACGCAACGGCTTTGTCAGATTCCATGTCTTTCATATTCTGCGATTCGACAACCTTGTCGTCTTTCCCGGGGCGCTCAAACATTTCGCTCTCCAATACTTGCTTGTGTGTCATTAACTATCACGTCGAAATATGGCCAACAAGTGTCTCCAAAATGCGACTTTATGCGCATGATGCGTCGTTGGTCAGACGTGGTCGAGTTCCGACGATGCCGTTGATCCCGATATGAAAAGCAGCATGTCGAAACCATGAACGATGCGGACCACATCAATGCCGTGCTGGTTAATCCGCGATGACCCGGAAGTTGCTGGTGTTCTCGACCACGATGGAAATTACGATCAGATAACCAAACAACACGACTGCGGACCTCAATGCGATAGCAAGCCAGCCGGACTGGTAGACACGTCGTACAGCGATGACGAAATATGCAAGGAAGTAGACGAACAGCGCAAACTGCAAAATCAGGAAGAAAGCATGCCGATCGGACAGGTCCTCGAGCGGCAAAATCATGGCGAGTATGATGTATACCGCACTGTGCAAATGAAGCGAAAAAATGAGGTGGTCGAAATACAGTCGCCTGACGTAAACGATCTTTAGCAGCAGCGCGAACACCGGCAGCAAAACGAACATCAGGCGTGGCAAATCGTCAGACAGAAATTGTGCCTGGACAGCCGCATCGAAGCCCGGGTCCTGTCCCGGTTCGAGCAAAATGCCGCTCTGTGCGAACCAGGCGACAAGAATGAAGAACGAGATACTGATTACAAGATAGAGCCGCAGCGGTGGCGTATAAGTGCGGCGCCGACCGGCGAGGAACTCACAGGTCAGCATTCCAGGGTGGCGGAACAGGGTCTTGACTGTCAGGGCGGCCCGCCCATCGACTTCGAAAGTCTCCTTAACGACGTTCCATACCAGGCTCCAGATTGGCCGCTCGAGATCGATGTTTCGCTGACCGCAAGTTGCACAGTAGGGGCCGTCGAGACTGGATTGGCAATTTCTGCAATGGGACATCAAGCACTGATACCGGGCTTGAGACCTGACGTCAATTCCGTACCTTGCGTGATTTGGCGATCTGACAAGCCTTGACGCCTGTTAACGGTGTTAGGATTTTGGGTAATGAAACTATTTCGCGTCCGCATATTCTTCCTGGTTCCGCTGGTGTTATTCGCTCTCTTCTACATGAGCGTGCTTGTATTGTGGCTGCTCGATGACGAAACGGTCGCACCGTTCAAAGGACAGCATGTCACGCACCACACGGTTGCGATCTTCGGCGCCAGCGGGACAGCAGGCGACGGCATTCTCAAAGCCGCATTGTCCGATCCGGACATCGCCAAGGTACACGTGATTACCCGGCGTTCGACGCCACGAATAGAAGCAGGCGTAGCGTCGGGCAAGGTAGAGATGACGCTGCACCTGGATTACCTCGACTATTCGGCACTCCACGGGCAAATTGCGTCGGCCGATGCTGTCTACTGGGCTATCGGTACGAGTAGCGTAAACGTCGACGAGGCAACCTACGGCCGGATCCACGTGGATTTCCCGGTGCGGTTCGTCAGGGAATGGCTGGGTGTCAGGGACAACGCAGATATCTCATTCCATTACCTGAGCTCCAGCGACATATCAGACGATTCGCGCATGATGTGGGCACGCGAGAAAGTGCGTGCGGAAAATACGCTTTTCGAACTTGCGGAAGGTTCGAATCTCCGCGTGATCGCTTATCGGCCAGACTATATCGGGCCGACGGAAGAAGAAGCGCATTTGGGCCAGAAACTGCTCTATTGGTTTTTTGCACCCGTTGGTTCGGCGGTGCGGGCGACGCAGATCGGCCAGGCGATGTTGGAGGTAACAGCACGAGGACCGGAGTTTCAGAATGGCGCTCGCCTCGGAACCAGGACAATGATCAGATACAGCGATGCGTATGAATGGCGCCAGGCTACAGTCCCCGGGGCATCGCCGGCCCAGGACTAGCCTCTCCGCCAGTATAAAAAGACCCCACCAGTCAGTCGTGATCGAGTTCCGACGATGCGGCCGACCCCGACATGACCAGCAGCATGTCGAAACCATGAACGATGCGGACCACATCAACGCCGTACTGATCAATCCTCGTGCCGACCATCGGACGAAGTGCGGCCAGGTCGATCAACGTGAATGCGTCGGGATATACGGCGTCTGTCAGTACATCGATACCCCGGGCATAGTTGTCCTTGGCCGGCTTCGGTTCATAGCTCCAGGATGACGGGTTCAGAACTGCGGTCAGGGAGCCCTTGCCCGGCAAAACGAGTATCGAAGCGCTGCGAACGCCCTCGATGGCCGCGATTTCCGGCAGCAGCGTTCCCAGGTCGAACGTGGCCGTATGGTTTCTGCCGCGCACGACGTGATTGGCGCCGAGCTTGATCATTACCTTGGGCGGAGCGCCGTTTTCCCTGGCACGATGCCAGTGATGAAGGAAATTTGACCGCAACAAGGCCGCTCGCTGCGCATTCGATTGCCACCCGTGCCCCTGCACCCAGGATCGATTTATTTCCAGGGTCGATTGCAGCGTGTCGAGAATTTGTCTCGCCGCTTCACCAGGTTCAGGCCACGCATCTCTTACGGCCCCGACGAGCGCCGGGTCGCCGGAGAAACTGAAGATGTATTGCGGGCTGCCGGTCTCCTCGTACGTGGCCCAGGCCCTGTCTGACGCAGCGATCAGCGCGTCGAGAGGCTGGTCAGTGCCGGGCGGCCGCTGCATGCTCTGCAACTGGCGGAGCAGCGGCCAGCATCCGATCCAGTGCCGGTCCGGAAAAGACTTTGCCGTCAAAGTCGAGCCGGGACCTGTGTTCCCGTGCGGCGTCGGTCAGCTTGAGGTTCGATTCGTCGTCGTCGGCATACGTCGCGCTTGTGAGTAGCGCAATACAGACAAATGCAAGCGCAAACGGTGCGCCGCGGTACGTCATCTTGACGATATCTGGTTTCACTCTGTCTGCTCGGGAATTGGGATACACGCGAGATTCTACACCAGAGCATCATCCGTTCCGGACTCGCTCGACCGTCGGAAATTCGGCGCTCTCCCTGTTGCTCGTCCATTTCGACCATAGTCGTTATGCGTCGGCAGAACACAGTACCAAAACACGAACCCAGCGCAGATCATTTCATGTCCCAGGTCCTTGCAGAGATCGGTGATTTCCTCGAGGCACGGACACGAACGCATGTGATCCAGTCGAGGGCGAAGAGTACTACGATGAGTACCATAAAGATGACGGATACTGACAAACGGTCGTATGCAGGACGTTGGACGTGGTCATTCGCTCCCCGAGCGACGACGGCGTTATCAATCCTGACCTGTCAGGACCAGGAATTGCGCCAAACAGACAATACCCAAATCCCGCAAGTACGTATCTTTCGCCATGCCGGTCAACTGTCGAGAGCAGGAAGATGGGCATACGATCCAAAATTGCAGCTGCGCTCGCGATGCGGAGCGGCACGGAGTTTCTGGAGGTCTGGAATGCAAAGTAGACAGTTTGCTGGCGGCGTTTTGTGTCGCGTTCGTCCGGTCGCACTGCTGTGTCTTGTAGTGCTGGCAGGTGTTTCGGCTTGCGGAGGTGGCGGCGGAGGCGGCGACGAGGCGAGCGTTGATCCGTCACTCCCGTCAATCGTCGTAAATAGCCTGCTGGACGACGCCGCGCCTGCCGGCGGGACGGTAACGCTTCGCTCCGCGCTCGCGTCTGCGCAATCTCGCCAGAAAATCACTTTCGATCCGGCCCTCAACGGCGGCACGATCAGCCTGATACACGTCGGCCAGGAACACACGGTACTGGTCGGCGAAGTAATGGGCTTCGACGTCGAGAAGAACATCTCCTATCTCGTTGGCTATTTCGATCGGGATTACGGCAAATCGGCATTATTCGCCAACAAGACCGTTGTCATCGATGCGGCGAACCTTCCCGATGGCATTACGATCAACTGGGACGGGGCGGAATCCGCAAGAGTGCTGGCGGTGGCCGGCCACCTTACCCTGACAAACGTTGCGATCACGGGTGGCAACAGCGTCTTCGATATCGCTGCGGATGTCGGCCAGCATCCTGAAGACGCCCAGACTTCGACACTGGCGAGGGGTGCGGGGCTTGCAGTATGGGGGATCGCAACCCTGACCGATTGTGCCATTTACGACAATCATGCGGTTGGCGACGATGCTGATACTTCGCGAGACGGCGGAGCCTATGGCGGCGGCGTCTACGCGGACACCGTTGTGATGGACAATTGTGTTGTGAGTGGCAATACGGTTTACGGAGGAGGAGCGGCCGGTGGAGGCGTATTTTCCATCGGCGGACGTGATACCGGTGTCAATGTCTCATCGGTGAGTCGGTCGAGCATTGCCGAGAACCGAATCACAGGGCTATTTGCTTACGGAGCCGGCGTCTACTCGGACGGCGGCGGTATCGGTCTGTCTACCAGAATTCATATCGAAAACAGCACGATCGCGAGGAATCTGGTCGAGCCGCCGGTTCTGCCGGCCTTCCTGTTCGGTTTACTGGATATCGGCTACTGGCGAGGCGGTGGACTTTACATGTCGAACGGCTACATGCAGGTTCAAAGCAGCACGATTGTCGAAAACCAGGTGTTTGGAAAGCCGCGGACAAGCGAACTGGAGAAAGCGAACATGGCGGGCGGTATCGCCGCGACTATAGGCAACGCGCACGCGGTGGAAGACATGGTTATTGGCCATTCCATTGTCGTCGGGAATACCGTTCACGAGATCGATGGCATTGGGCCCGACGGCTATACAGTCGCCGGTGTTTATCCGCACGATGTCTTTTCAGGATCTGTCTTCGACTTCCGCAGCATGGGTCATAACCGGATCGGGGTCATCGATTTCAGCCAGGTACTGGTGCCGGTCGGGGAACCCGGCTGGGCTTCACTGTCGCGCAAACACTATCCGCAAGCAGGCGATGAGGATGATGTCGTACCTGGTGAAGTACTCGGCGGCGCGATGTTGTCGACACTCGTCCGTTCTTTCGGTGTCGAAGCCGATCCGTTTGCAGTGCTCTATTACGAGCCCGCGGGCAGCGCCCTGGACCAGGTTCCCGGTGAAAGCTACAGCGTGACCGAGATTTACGGTGAGCTTGTCGGGGAACAGGATGAAGGCGGCAATCACCTTCTGCTTCCGCTGATGTTGGAACAGATCCAGGAAGTTTACGGTCAACCCGATTTCGCCAGCGAATTCAGGAGCCATTTTCAGGAGTTCCTGCTGGATATCGACCCGGATACGGCGGGGTCTCAGCTGTACTTCAATTGCGACAACGTCGCTGTCGACACCATAGAGCAGGCGTACTGGTGTGGTCCGGCCCAGACGTGGCCGCAGCAGGAGTACAACCATGCTTATATCGAGTTCTGGCATCATCTCGACTCGGCGCTATCGGGCGAGATAGCCGAAGTGAACGTGGATCAGATTGCCAGCCTTGGGGCGGCGCTGATCAGCGACGATGTCTGGACGTCGCTCTTTGGTCTCGGCGAAAGTCATTACAGCGGAATCACTGTAAAGCTCAACGCATCGACTCTTGGCGTCAGTGCAATGAGCACGGATCAGCTCGACAATCCAAGGCCTGCGAACCTCCGCGGCGATATCGGGGCAATTGAGATGGAAGATTAGTTTCCGCTATGCACTGCCCGCGGTGCTGCACCTCGCCGACCGTGGTCCGGGACTTCGAATCCTGTTCGACGGGCGCAGCCGAGCCTAAATTTCCACGGTCTCCCGCGTGAGCGCATACTCTTGCGCGTCCACCACTGCGATCGCGCTCATGTTCACGATGCCGCGCACGGTAATCGACTGCGTCAGCACGTGTGCGGGCTTCGCCACTCCGGCCAGGATAGGGCCTACGTTCACGCCATCGCCCACCGCCTTTATCAGGTTGAAAGCGATGTTGGCCGCGTCCAGGTCCGGCATGACCAACAGATTGGCGCTGCCCGTAAGCCTTGAGTTGGGGAAAATCCGCTCGCGTATCTGCTCGGAGATAGCGGCGTCAGAATGCATCTCGCCCTCGACTTCGAGGTCCGGCTCGCGCTCGATCAGGATCTGCAGCGCATCGCGCATTTTCTGCGCGGAGGGTGCCCTGCTGGAGCCGAAATTGGAATGCGACAACAAGGCCCCCTTCGGCGTAAGTCCGAAGCGGCGCACCACGTCGGCCGCCATAAGCGTGGTCTGGGCAATGTGCTCGGCCGACGGCTGGTCGGTCACATACGTGTCCGTGATGAACAGGCTTCCCTTCGGGGTGATCAACAGGTTGATGGTGGAAAAATCCGTCAGCCCCGGTGCCACGCCAATGACGTTGCGCACGTAATTCAGGTGCCTGTGGAAGCCGCCGTTGATACCGCAGATCATGCCGTCGACATCGCCACGGTGAAGAAGCAGGGTGGCCAGGGCCGTGGTCCGGGTAAGGATGATCGCGCGCGCATCGGCCGGCGTTACGCTCTTGCGTTCCATGATGCGGTGGTAGTCGCTGCAGTCCCGCTCGTAATTCGGGTTGTTGGACGGATCGAGCACGTCGAAGTGCTTGCCGCAGACGATGTGCAAACCCATGTCGTGGATTGTCGCCTCGATCAACTCCCGGCGCCCGAGCAGGAGCGGGCGTGCGATGATGCCGTCGTCGACCAGGACCTGGATCGCGCGCAACACCCGCATCGATTCGCCCTCGGCGTAAACGAGCCGGCGCGGATCGCGGGTGGCACGCTCGAAAACGGGTTTCATTACGAGCCCTGAGCGGAACACGTAGTTCTCGAGACGGTGCCGGTAGGCATCGAGATCCTCGATCGGCCGGGTCGCAACACCGGACTCCATCGCCGCTTTCGCCACGCGCAGCGGCACTTCCGCAATCAGCCGCGGGTCGAAGGGTTTCGGAATCAGGTAATCGGGACCGAAGCGCAGCTGTCCGCCTCCGTAGGCGGCGGCCACTTCCTCGTCGGCTTCTTCCATGACGAGGTCCGCCAGGGCCTCGACGCAGGCAATCTTCATTGCCTTGTTGATATCGGTCGCCCCCACGTCCAGCGCGCCGCGGAATATATAGGGGAAGACCAGCACATTATTGATCTGGTTAGGATAGTCGGAGCGGCCCGTGCCTATGATCGCGTCGGGCCGCACCTCGTGCACCAGTTCCGGCATTATCTCCGGCTCGGGATTTGCGAGCGCCATGATCAGCGGGCGATCGGCCATGCGCTTCACCTGCTCGGGCGTGATGACCCGGGGCGCCGACAGTCCCAGGAACACATCGGCACCGTCGATCACGTCGTCCAGGACACGCGCATTGCTGTCGACCGCATAGCGTTCCTTGTACGGGTCCATGTTGTCGCGGCCCAGGTAAACGACGCCGTGGATGTCGCAGAGGGTCACGTTCTCCTTGCGTAAACCCATGGCAACCAGCAGGTCGACGCACGCCAGGGCTGCGGCGCCGGCGCCGGTACCGACGAGGCGCACGTCCTCGATGCGCTTGTCGATCAGTCGCAGTCCGTTTCTTACCGCAGCGGCGACACAGATCGCGGTGCCATGCTGGTCGTCGTGCATTACCGGTATCGACATACGCTCGCGCAGCTTGCGCTCGATGTCGAAACACTCGGGCGCCTTGATGTCCTCGAGGTTGATGCCGCCGAACGTGGGTTCGAGGGAGGCGACAATGTCGACGAACTTGTCGGGATCGGTTTCGTTGATTTCGATGTCGAAAACGTCGACGCCGGCGAACTTCTTGAACAGCACCGCCTTGCCTTCCATCACCGGCTTGGAAGCCAGCGGGCCGATCGGCCCCAGTCCCAGTACGGCCGTGCCGTTGGTCACCACCCCGACCAGGTTGCCACGGGCCGTGTAGGCTGCTGCGTCCGCCGGGTTTTTTACGATCTCTTCACAGGCGACGGCGACGCCCGGCGAATACGCCAGTGCGAGGTCAAGCTGGTTGACCATCCGCTTGGTCGCCTGAATCTGCAGCTTGCCCGGAACAGGGAGCCGATGGTAGTCCAACGCGCGTTTGCGAAACTCATCGGTCATCGGTGACTGCTCCCCCCACGAGGTAAATCGCATGCTCTGGAGTGATAGATTGCGGCGGCATCTGCCGGCGCGAACGAGTATACATCAACCTTCTGTAGTCACTGCGGTACGACTCACTTGCAGCTGGCGGACGATGACCAGGGCGAGCGCGGTGATGTTCATCAGGAACGCGTAGATCACGCTGGGGACGGCCAGCCCGGATACGCTCAGCAAGCTGACGGCGACCGTGATGCCGAGAGCACTGTTCTGGATGCCGCACTCCACGGCAAGGGCGATTCTGCCGGCGGTCGGCAGGCGGCCGGCGACGCCGAGCAGGGCGCCCGTGGCCATCGTCGCGACATTAAGCACGAGGATCGCCGGCCCGACCGTCGTGAAGTGGGCCGTGATGCTGGGCCATTCCGTAAAGAAGGTCACGAAGACGATTGCCAGGAAGACGGCCGTGGCGAGCCCGCCGATCATTTTCGCCGCGGCGGGCAGCAGCCATCGGTAGTGGTTGAAGAGCACGCCGGCCGCAACGGGAACCAGCGTAATGAGGAAGAGGCTGCCGATGGCCTGGCCCATCGGGTAATCGACGGGTGCTGCCGCGCCGAGAAAATGTGCGAGCGACAGACCGACAATGATCGGCACGGTGACAAAAGACAGCAGGCTCGTGCACGCGGTGAGCGTGATGGACAGGCACGTATCGCCGCGCGACAGGTCTGTGATCATTGCTGCCGTGACACCACCCGGACAGGCCGCGAGAATCATCAGCCCGACGGCGGTCTCCGGCTCCAGGTCGAATAGCACGGTAATTCCGAATGCAGTGAGCGGCAGTAGCAGCGTCTGGGCAAGCAGTCCGAGGCCCACGGCTACCGGGTAGGCGAACACGCGACGGAAGTCCACGATGCTCAGCTTGAGCCCGAGGGCGAACATGATGAAGGCGAGGCCCGCCGGCAGCAGCGTCGAGATCACCGGGCTCAAGAAAGTCGCTCCACGATCAGCAGGGCGCCGACGAGTACCTGAACCAGCGCGGTTCTGCCGAGCTGCGCGTTCATGCCCGGGCCCACCGGCATGCGTGCAAACAGCACTGCAAGCCACAGGCACACGGGCAGACCGAGCCATACGAGGCCGAGTGCCTGCATGCTCCAGGCGGCCGCCAGCATCGGGAAGGGTGCGAGCACGAGGAATCCGTACAGCCATTGTGTGGCGCGCGGGCCGAGCCTGCCGGCGAGGGTTTTCCGGCCGGCCCGGAGGTCCGCCTCCGTGTCCCGAAGGTTGTTCACCAGCAGCACGGCGGCGGCGTAACAGCCGATTGCGATGCCGGCCAGCGAGACGGCAACGTCCGGCAGCTGTCCAATCTGCAGGTAATAGCTGCCCGCCACCGCGACCAGCCCGAAAAAGACGATCACGTAGAGCTCGCCGAACGGCCCGTGGGACAGTGGCCGCGGACCCGAAGAATACGCAAAGCCTGCGGCCAGCGACGCGAGGCCGATCACGAGTATCGGTAAACCGCCGACGACGATCAGGTAGATGCCGGCCACCAGCGCCGCCGCGAAGCAGGCGATCGCGGCGCGGCGCACCTGCTTCGGTTTTGCGAGGCCCGAGCCCGTTATCCTGACCGGCCCTATGCGGTCGGGGCCGTCCGCGCCGCGTTCACCGTCGTTGGCGTCGTTGAACAGGTTGGTGCCGATCTGTATCAGAACGGCGCAGGCGAGGGTTGCGATGAAGGTCACCCAGTCCGGTGTCGCGCCGCGTGCCCACGCCAGTGCGGCGCCGACGGCGACCGGAACCGCCGCCATCGTCAGCGTCCGTGGCCGCATGCCCAGCAGCCAGATATTGGGCGTCTCAGAATTCATAATGCAGCGAGACGAGGAACTCCCGCGGGCGACCGTAGACCTGTTCGACGTAAGCTGCCGCAGTGTTGAACGCGGAGTTACCGGTGACGAGGTAGGTCTCGTCGAGCAGGTTTCTCGTCGCAACGGTGAACTGCCAGTGGCCGTTTTGCGGCACGAACGCGAGCGATGCGTTGACGAGATGAAACGGGGACTGGCGGATCTCCTCGCTGTTGACCGCGTCGTGGTATTCGGAGTCCTGCCACGACCAGTCCAGGCGCGCCGTCAACTCGCCCAGGCGTCCCAGGGCCAGCCGGTACGCCGTATCGGCGGCCACGCTCCACGCCGGTGAGTTTGCGAGCTCGTTGTCGAGGCGGACGCCGGAGTCCTGTGCGGGCTGGTTCAGGCGTCGGTAATTCGTCTCGAGGCGGCCGGCCGAAAAGCCGATGTCCCAGTCAGCCGACGCCAGCCAGTCCAGCTCGAATTCGCCGCCCCGGACACGCGCGGCACCGGCATTCACGGTCAGCGGATTGAAGGACTCGCGCACGATGATCTGCAGGTCCTCGTAGTCGGCGTCGAACACGGCGAAATTCACTCGCAGGCGGCCGTCGAAATACGACCCTTTCAGGCCGAGTTCCAGGCTGTCGACCGTTTCCGGGCGGTACGAACTGGGTGCGCGGTCGGGGGTCGGCCCGACGAAGCGCTGGTCGAATCCGCCGCTCTTGTAACCCGTCGCGAACGTGGCGTAGCCGAGCACGTCGTCCGAAAACCGGTAGCTCAGATCGACGGTCGTGTCGGTTGCGTCGAAGTCCAGCTCGCTGCGGCGAAAGTCGAGGATGCGTTCGCCCGCCGCGAGCGGACCGGTCGGCGCGAGATAGAATCCCTGGAATGCCGGCCAGGTCGGTGGGAAGAA
>Ga0316196_10000478_pt1 | contig 15686 bp, 10 predicted proteins | sample Eddsed2cm_MG_FD_204938 | JGI IMG/M metagenome (GOLD analysis project Ga0316196, IMG submission 204938) | Coastal sediment microbial communities from Maine, United States - Eddy sediment 2 cm | ecosystem: Environmental > Aquatic > Marine > Coastal > Sediment | place: USA: Maine | collected... | reverse complement strand
AGGGCCAGTGGTCGACGAGTGATGTCGTTTATCACCGCGAGATCAACGCAGAAGGCCCGCCCTGGGGCGACAGCCCGATCTGGGACGAGCAGAGTCCTTCGAGCTTCGCGGCCAATTTCTCGACGCCGATGATGCTGACGATTGGCGAGAAGGACTACCGCGTGCCCGTGAACCAGACGATCGCAGCCTGGACTTACATGCAGCGTAAACAGGTCCCGGGCCGCCTGCTCGTGTTTCACGAGGCCGACCACTGGATCATGAAAGGCGCGGAAGCGCGGCATTACTGGGACGAAGTGCTCGCCTGGCTCGAGACATATCTGCGTTGATTCGCGGGCCGGGGCCCGCTCCTACAGCGGGTTCGCCCAACCTGCTGGGGATTCGCGGGCCGGGGCCCGCTCCTACAAGGGTATTCGCGCATCCTGTAGGAGCGGGCCCCGGCCCGCGATCGGGCTCGCCGGAATCGCGGTTCGAAAACCGCTTCTACGCCGTCACTCCGAGCTGCCGGCGGAAGCTGAAGAACAGTATCGGTATCACGATCAGCGTCAGCACGGTCGACACCAGGATGCCGAATATCAACGAGATCGCGAGGCCGTTGAAGATCGGGTCGTCGAGGATGAAGAAGGCGCCCATCATTGCGGCGATCGCGGTCAGCATGATCGGTTTCGCGCGCACCGCCGATGCCCGGATCACGGCGTCCTCCAGGTCGTGTCCCTCGCGCTGCTGGTCGAGAATGAAGTCGACGAGCAGAATCGAATTGCGCACGATGATGCCGGCCAGCGCGATCATGCCGATCATGGACGTCGCGGTGAAATTCGCGCCGAGAATCGCATGGCCCGGCATTACGCCGATGATCGTCAGCGGAATCGGCGCCATGATGATCAACGGCAGCAGGTAGGAGCGGAACTGGGCGACGACCAGCAGGTAGATGAGTATCAGGCCGACTGAATATGCGAGCCCCATGTCGCGGAACGTCTCGTAGGTAATCTGCCATTCACCGTCCCACTTCATCGAGAAGGAGTAGGGGTTCCCGGGCTGGCTGATGTAGCGCTGCTCCACCGGCGTTCCGGTTTTTGCGAGGTCGTCGATCTTCTCCGAGAGCTCGAACATGCCGTAGAGCGGGCTGTCCAGGCGTCCGGCCATGTCGGCCGTGACGAACACAACCGGTAGCAGGTCCTTGTGATACACGGCGTCGTCCCAGCCCACCTCGCGGACGTCGGCGATTTCGCCGATCGGCACCCGCCGCCCGCCCTGGCTGCGCACCTCCAGTGCCAGCAGTGCGTCGAGATCGGCCTTGGACGACACCGGCAGGTCGAGCCGCACCGGGATCGGGTAGCGTTCGCGGGCCTGGTGTACGTAGGTGACGTCTTCGCCGCTCAACGCCATCTGCAGTATCCCGGCAACGCGTTGCTGAGGCACGCCGAGCAGGGCGGCGCGCTGCCGGTCGACCTCGATGATGAAGCGTGTCGCGTCGGCCTCCACGGACGTGTCGATGTCGACGATGTCGGCGGTGTCGCGGAATATCGCTTCCAGGCGCCGGCCGAGCAGTTTCTGCTCCTCGTAATCGGGCCCGTATATTTCGGCCACGATAGGCGCCATTACCGGCGGCCCCGGCGGTACCTCGGCGATTTTCACGGAAGCACCGAATTCCTGGCCGACCGCGGCCAGTTCGCCGCGCACGCTGCGGGCAATCTCGTGGCTGGAGCGCTTGCGGTGGTGCTTGTCGGCGAGATTGACCTGGATGTCGCCGACGTTGGCGTCGCGGCGCAGGTAGTACTGCCGCACCAGGCCGTTGAAGTTGATCGGTGACGCCGTTCCTGCGTAGACCTGGTAATCGGTGACTTCCGGTACGCGCTCGATCACCTCGGCCAGCGCGTCGAGCACACGGGAGGTCTGTTCGATGCTGGTTCCCTCCGGCATGTCCACCACGACCTGGAATTCCGACTTGTTGTCGAACGGCAGCATCTTGAGCACGACCAACTGCATCACGACGAGCAGCATCGCGACGCCGATGATGGCGACGGTCCCCCCATAGAGCCAGGTGCGTGCGCGCTTGCCGGTCTCGCGATCGAGGAACGGGTGCATGAGCCGATGGAACGTGCGGTGCAGCTTCGACTCCTCCCCGGCCGGGTCCTTGTGGATCGGTGCGTTTTCCAGCAGGCGATGACTGAGCCAGGGGGTCAGGACGAGGGCGACCGCGAGGGAAATCAGCATGCCGGTGCTGGCGTTGATCGGGATCGGGCTCATGTACGGGCCCATCAAGCCGGTCACGAAGGCCATGGGCAGCAGGGCGGCAATGACGGTGAAAGTTGCGAGGATGGTGGGCCCGCCGACCTCGTCGACGGCGGGCGGAATTATCTCGCCGATCGAACCGGAGCCGAGGCCGCGGTGCCGGTGTATGTTCTCGACGACGACGATCGCGTCGTCCACGAGTATGCCGATCGCGAAGATCAGTGCGAACAGCGATACCCGGTTGATCGTGAAGCCCCAGGCCCACGAGGCAAACAGCGTTGCCGCGAGCGTCACGATGACGGCAGTGCCGACGACGATCGCTTCGCGCCAGCCCAGGGCGAACCATGTCAGCAAAATAACCGACATCGTCGCGAACGCGAGTTTCTGGATGAGCTTGGAGGCCTTGTCGTCGGCCGTCTTGCCGTAGTTGCGGGTTATCGTGACGTTTACGCCCTCCGGAATGAGGGTGGCTTCCAGCTGCGCCAGGCGTTCGATCACGGCGTCCGCGATGTGAGTGGCGTTGGTGCCGGGTTTCTTGGCAATAGCAATTGTCACCGACGGTGCGTACGCGATCGGGTCGATGCCGACCTCTGCCGCTGCCGGACCGGTTGCAAACCATGTGTAGGTATCGGGCTGGTCGGCGTGCGCGAGTACCGTTGCGACGTCGTCGAGGTAGACGGGCCGTCCTTCGAACATGCCGACCACGAGGCGAGCGACATCCTCCCGGTTGCTGAGAAACGTGCCGGCCTGCACGGGCACTTCCGTGTTGTCGTAGACGAGAGCGCCCGCATGCGCGACGGTGTTGCTCGCCGTCAGGGCCTGGCGCAGGTCGTCGAGCGTCATGCCGAAACCGGCAACGCGCTGCGGATCCAGTTTGACATGGACGATCTCCCGTGAGCCGCCGATCGTGTAGACGTCGCGGGTACCCGGCACGCGCTTTATCTCCGCTTCCAGCGCGTGTGCGACCTTCAGCAGGTCCTGCGTGGCGCGCGCCGTATCTTCGGTCCACAAGGTCGCCGAGACGATCGGCACGTCATCGATGCCCATGGGTTTGACGATGGGCGGCAGGATGCCGACATTCGGTGGCCGCCAGTCCTGGTTCGAGAATATGGCGTTGTAGAGTCTTACGAGCGCCTCGGTGCGCGGTTCGCCGACCGTGAACTGCACGGTGAGCACGCCCATGCCGGGCCGCGACACCGAGTAGACGTGCTTGACGCCGTCGATCTCCGCCAGCACCTGCTCCATCGGCAGGGCAACGAGGTTTTCCACTTCAATTGCGCTTGCGCCGGGGAACGCGACGAACACGTTGGCGAAGGTCACATCGATCTGCGGCTCTTCCTCACGCGGCGTTACGATGACCGCGAACATACCGAGCAGCATCGCCGTCAGCGCGAGCAGCGGCGTCAGGGCGTTGTCCTGGAAGCGGGCGGCCAGGCTACCCGAGATGCCGAGCTTATTCTCCATCGTTCGCTACCGCCCGTGACTTGACGTAGATACCGGCGCGTACCGGATCCAGGGCCACGCGCTCGCCCGCGCTGAGCCCGGCCAGGATTTCTGTTCGGTCGCCGAAAGTGTTGCCTGCACGAACCTGGCGCAGGCGAACGACGCCGTCGTCTGATACGACGTAGACGCCGGTCACCTCGCTGCGCCTCACCAGTGCACGGGTGGGAACCAGCAGACGCTCGGCGTCGCCGACGATGAAAGCGACTTTCACGAACATGCCCGGGTACAGGGCGAACTGGCCGTCCGGTAGCTCGACGCGAACGGTAAAGGTATTGCTCGCGCTGTCCGCGAACGGGAAGATCGTGACGCTCTCGGCCTCGACACGGCCTTCGTCAGTGAGTATCGAGGCCGTCTTGTGGTCACGAACCCTGGCGGTGACCTGCTGCGGAAGTTCCACGACTACCCGCAGGGACTCGAGTGAAAGACCGCTCATCAGCGGCTGTCCAATTGCGACGGCCTCGCCGACCTCGACGTGTCGCTCGGTAACGATACCCGCATACGGCGCCCGGACGAGCGTGTACTCGAGTTGCTGCTCGGCCGTCTCGACGGCGGAGCGCGCGGCGTCGACGCCGGCCACGGCGGCGTCGCGCGCGGCGAGTGCCTGGTCGTATTCCCGCTTGGAACTCGAGCCCGACTGGTACAGGCCCTCGGCGCGACCGAATTCGGCGACCGCCTGCTGCTGGCGCGCCAGCGCCGCCTCGAGGTTCGCTTTTGCCTGGCGGAGCGCCGCCTGTTGTTCGACGTCGGTGAAGCGGACGATCGGTTCGCCCGGCTCCACGTAGTCGTCGACGTCATAAAAGAGTTCGGCGACCCGGCCCGAGGTCTGCGCGGACACGGTGGCCTTGTTGACCGCTTCGACGGTGCCGTCGTAGATGCGCTCCAGCGGTGCACGCGCCACCTCGGCGGTCGCGGTTTCGAAGGGCAGTTCTTCGACTGCCTGAGCATGCGAATTCGCAAACACCAGAATTGCGGCGGCAAGCGCCAGGGTCGACCGGTCTGCAATACGGTGACGAGTCATCATGTCATTTCTTCCTGGAAGCGGGGACGCAATACAGCGCGTGCAGGGTCTCTATGACGGAACGCGCATCGTCGCCTTTCAATGAATAAAACTGGGTCTGGCCTTCGCGGCGGGCCTGCACGAAGCCATCTTTTCTGAGCAAGGCCAGGTGCTGCGAGATGGTGGATTGACGCGCGTCGACCAGTTCGGCGATTTCATTGACCGAGCGCTCGCCCTCGATGAGCTGGCACAGGATCAGGAGACGTTTCTCGTTCGCCATCGCGGCAAGCAGCTGGTGGGCCTTGCCCGCCTGCTTTTTCATGGCGCGCAGGTCGACCCTCATCACAGTGCTCCGATGGCGCGGGCGAGCCACAATCTCGCCATAGCCAGGTCATAGCGGGCGTTGTCCCGGTTGCTGAGGGCCTGCTGGCGCAGCGTTTCGGCATCGAGTACTTCGATGTTGGTGCTGGAGCCTGCCTCGTAACGATTCTGCACGACGCGCAGGTTTTCGATGGCCTGGTCGACGGCGACCTCCGCAACGCGGGTCCGGGCCTCCGCCTCCTGGCGGTCGTTCCATGCGCGCCGCACCTGCAGCGAGATGGATGACATGAGATCGCTACGCGTGTAATTGACCGCGAGGGCCTGCCGGTCGAGCGCGGCCGCGCGGTCCCGGTTACGGCCGGCATTGAACAGGTTCCACTGGAACGAGAGACCGGCCATCCAGACCTCCTCGCTGTCGAGGAAGGTATTTTCGAGGTACATGTAGCCGCCCGTAAGCGCGAACTGCGGGCGTGACCGGGCGCGCACAGCGGTGGAATTCTCGCGCAGCGCGTTCGCCTGTGCTTGCATTGCCGCAAGCTCGTCGCGTTCCTGCGTTGCGATCAGGATCAGCGACTCCAGGCTTTCCCCGGCCGGCACCAGGCCCTCAATGTCGAGTTCGGGGTCCAGGGAAACCGGTTGCCCCAGCGGCCGGTTCAGGTAGCGGTTATAGGCGGCACGCGCGAAGTCGAGCGCGTTTTCCGCCTGCAGCTTGCCCTGCTCCGCATTGGCCAGCGTGACGCTGGCTGCAAGAAAGTCGTTCTTTGCCACGGAACCGAACTCGTACTGCTGCCGTGCGCGCTCCGTGTGTGCCTTCAGGGTCGTGACGTTCGACTCGGCGACCTCGAGCCCGCTTTCGGCCCTCAGCACCCGGACGTAATGTTCGCCGGTGCCGAGCTTGATGTCCTGCAGCACGGCTTCGTACTGTTCGCTCGACGCCTCCGCTGCATATTCGGCCGCATCGACCCCTGCCGATATCGCTCCCCCGGCGTACAGCGGCAAACTCACGCGGACGCCGGCCTGTGCGAAGTTGTCGTTGTCGAAGATCTGTTGCGAGGTCGAGCCGCCGCCGAAATCGAATCGAGGCGCTTCGTCGAGCTGGGTAAAGGCGCTGGAAACGTCGAGGCGGGGCCAGCGTTCCGCCTGCGCACTTTCGAGGTTGAATCCGGCGGCTTCGCGGCGGGCGGCCGCTGCGGCAAGCTGGTTGTGTGACGCGACAGCGTCCGACCAGGCCTGTTGCAGGTTCTCGGCGCTCCCCGTAACGGGCAGGAAAAACATGGCAGTGATGGCGAGATAACAGCTGGCTGATTTCATCGGTGTTCCGCCTGTAAACGATCAGACCCGGTTAGTCTGCAGGTGAATTCGTATATTCTAATTCACGAATATAAAATAAAGCAATAGTTGGAATTCCGGATTGAAACCCCGGAACGTGGCGTTTAGCGTGCGGGTTGCGCGATGCGCGTCCTGAGTTCCGTGAGGATTTCCCTGATGCGTCCCGCGTGTTCGGGGCCCATTCTCAGCAGCAGTTTCTGCCCGCTCGACAGCGCTTCGAGCGCCGGGTCGGCAAATTCGTACAGGACGTGCGGCTGCACCAGGCGGATGGGTTGTTCCGGTTGCGGCGTGGCCAGCAGGTGGTCGATGACCGCAACGACGCGGTCGTTGAAATAGGCGTCCGGATAGCCCAGCTGGGCATACGCTTCCTCGAACAGCGGGTAAAAGCGTCGATAGGTCGCAACGAGCGCGTCGAGATCGGCGTCCGTCAGCATGTTGACGAGCGGCCTGTAGCGGTCGTAATTCTCGGCGCTGAGGTAGAACGGCCCATTGTCTCCGGCGGCGGAGACGACGAAGTTCCCCGACAGCCTGCCGAGGGGCCTGATCTTCTCGGCGATGCGGTCGCGGGTCAGGTTGTCCGCGGTGGCGACCGTTTTGTCGATCAACGATTCGTCTGCAAGCAGGGTTTCGAGCCCGGGTCCGAAGACGTCGATCAGCGCCAGTGCAAAGTAGCTGTCGCTTTCCGCGAGCGGCGGCAACTCGACCAGCTCGCCTTCTCCCGGCGCGACGTCGAGCGGTTCCAGCGGGTGTATCGGTTCCGCCGGTTCCGTGACGGGCGCCTGCTGCTCAACGGCAGCGGGTGCTACTGGCGGCGCCTGCGTGTCGTCCCAGAAGAACCAGGCCGCGACGGCCGCGGCAGCGACCAGCAACAGTGCGATCAGCCATTTGATTTCGGTGTTGTCCACGGCTCACGTCCACTATCCGGCACTCCATGATAGCGCCGAACAGTGGACGTATGTGCAGTTGATCGCGTCGCTACTCGTAGCGCAGGGCCAGTACCGGGTTTGCGCGCGCGATGCGGATGGCGTGCCCCGCGACGGTGCCCCATGCCAGCAGCGTCGCGACGATACCGGCCGCGAGCAGAACAGGAATCGTGCTGTGGATGCGGTCGGCGAAGAAATTCAGGTACACGCTGGATGCGAAGTAGGCAGCGGGCAGGGCGATCGCCAGCGCCCAGAGCACGGGCGTGGAGAACTGCCAGACAAGCAGCCGCGCAATCTGGAATGAATTCGCGCCGAGCACTTTGCGCACGCCAATTTCCTTGGTGCGTTGCGTTGCCATGAAGGCAGCCAGTCCGAACAGCCCGATCAGTGCGAGTGAAAACGCCATGAAAGCGAATCCCGCGAGCGCCATGTTCATGAACTTGAGAATGTTGTAGATGTCATTAAAGGTGTCGTCGAGAAAACGGCCCTGCATCGGGTATTCGGGTATGACCCGGTCCCATACTTCTTCGATCTGCTCGACGACATCCATCATATTGCCGCCGGTAATGCGGATAGAGCCGATGCGTACGTATTCCGGGTTGTAGAGATACATCCAGGGCTTTTCAGCATTGAATAGCCCCGTGATGTTCTGCGTAGGCGCAACACCGACGATGACGAATTCCGGCACCGCGCCATCGTCGCTGAAGTTGTAGAAACGCTGGTTGATCGCTGCAGCCGGCGAGGAAATCCCCAGCTTCTCCAGCGCCATCTCGTTGACAATCACGTTGACCGTCTCGGAGTCTTCATGCTCCGCGTCGTTCGAAATTTCCCGACTCAGCTCACGTCCGGCGAGCATCTGTATGTCGTACGTATCCAGAAACTCGGGCGACATGCTCATGTATTGCAGGTTGAACTTGCCGGCCTCATCGCCGGGCTCGACGGATACCGATCTCGACGAGTTGTTCTGTTCGTAGGGAACCTGACTTGCGTAGGCGACGCTGTCGACATTGGGTAGCGCTTCGAGTTCGTGCCGCAGCGTATCGAGGCGATCGCGAATGCTGTCCACGTTCAGCCTGGAGAGCGTGTAGATCTCGGAGCGCGGGAATTCGTAGCTCGATTCCTTCACTTTTTCGTTTTGCATGAACACGATCGCCACCAGCGCGAGCATGAACGCCGAGATGGCGAACTGCCCGCCAATCATGACCGATCGCACCTTCGAGCCCTTCTTGCCCTTTCGCGCAGAGTCGCGCAGGGCGTCGATCGGGCTTGCGCGCGTTATGAGCCACGCCGGGTACAGGCCTGCCAGCAACCCGACGAGGACGGTTGTCGCAACCAGCCACGGCAACGTCTGCAGGTAGTTGATCGCAAGCGCTTTGTTGGCCGCATTGTTGAGCAGCGGAATGATGATCTCGAGTGCGGCGAGCGCGATGACCATCGCGATAGCAGTGATCACCAGGCTCTCGACGAGAAATTGCGTGAGCAACTGGCGCTGTCCCGCACCCATCGTCTTGCGCATGCCAACTTCGCGGCTTCGCCCGAGCGACTGTGCAGTCGCGAGATTCGTATAGTTCACGCATGCAACCACGAGCACGAGGAAGCTCAACAGGGAAATAACGGAGATAACCGGCAATCCGATGAGGTCCCAGACCGCGGTATTGGCGCTGCTCAGCGGCAATACGTCGAAAGATGCGATGACCTCCTTGCGGTCTTCGTCGACAATACGATCGTACAGGCTGTCCATTTGCGACTGCAGCCAGGCCCCGTCGAGTTCCGGGGGCAGCATGACATAGGTCATGTTGCTGATTGAAAGATTGTTCCAGTCGCCGGCAACGTCGAAATCGTTTATGCGCGTGAGCGCCTGGATGGGGGCTATAAAATGAAAGGGTGCGTCGACGATCGGGCTCGAGACGAAATGGGTATTCAGGGGCAGGTCAGCGATGACCGCAGACACGTAGAAATCGAATTCGTTATCCAGCGTGACGACTTCTCCCACAGCGTCTGCCTTGCCGAAGTACTTTATCGCTGCCGATTCCGTTATCAGCAACGACGTCGGTTTCTCGAGGAGGCTCGGGTCGCCGTGCAGGAACTCGAAATCAAAGATCTCCAGTAACGCCGGATCCGCAAAGCGGATGCTCTCGTAGAACGAGTCGGAACCGATAGCGACGAGGTACTCCGACACAATTGTCCGGGCGACAGCCTCGACGTCGGGGATGTTTGCTTCAATTGCAGGGCCGACTGCCGATTGGACCGCGTTGAATTTTTTGACTCCGACATTCAGGCCAGGTGCAGGGGTCGCGCCGATCGTGTAGATGCGTTTGGCGTTTTCGTAGAACAGGTCGTGCGTACGCTCGTAGTCGACGATCAGACCGCCGAAGACGTAAATCGTCAGGCCGATTGCAAGGCCGGTGATATTAATTGCCGCAAAGCCCTTGTTTTTCTTTAGGTTCCGCAGCGCGATTTTGACGTTATTCCAGAACATTGGATGCCTCGCAGTGCCGGCCGTCTCAGGCGGCGCGCGTGTTGTCGGTGATGATGTGGCCGTCGAACAGGTTGACGGTGCGGTGCGCATAGTCGGCGTGCGCCGGAGAATGCGTCACCATGACGATCGTGGTGCCTTCCTTGTTCAGGGAGCGCAGGAGCTCCATGACTTCCTGGCCATGCACCGAATCGAGATTGCCGGTGGGCTCGTCTGCGAGGATCAGCGGCTGGTCGCCGACCACGGCGCGAGCCACGGCGACGCGCTGCTGCTGTCCGCCCGACAGCTGCCCCGGCATGTGCTTTGCGCGATGCGCGATGCCCATGCGATCCATAACCTCGTCGACACGCTTCTTGCGCGTCGACGCCGGCATGTTGTGGTACAGGAGCGCGAGCTCGATGTTCTCGGCCACGGTCAGTTCGTCGATGAGGTTGAAGCTCTGGAAGATGAAGCCGATGTTCATCTTGCGAATGTCGCTACGCCTGGCTTCCGAATAGGGCGCGACATTCTCGTCGAAAAAGAAGTAGTCGCCTTCGGAAGGGTTGTCGAGCAGGCCGATGATGTTCAGGAGCGTCGATTTGCCGCAGCCGGACGGCCCCATGATCGCGACGAATTCCTCCTGTGCGATCTCCAGGTTGACGCCGTTCAAGGCGACGGTCTCGATTTCGTCTGTCTGGTAGACCTTGTACAGATTGTGCAGCTTGAGCATGTTGTTCCCCTTGTCAGGAAGGTTGATTCGAATCGGTTAATCGGCGTTGAGTACCAGCCGGTCCATGCCGGTGAAACTCGTGTACGGTGAGGTGATAACTCGTTCGCCGGGATCGAGACCGTCGAGCACCTCGATGTAATCGGTATTGCGGCGGCCGAGGCGAACCGTGCGCCTGATGGCTTCCGAGCCGTCCGGCGCGACGACGAATACCCAGTTGCCGCCCGTCTCCTGGTAGAAGGAGCCGTTCGGTATCAGGACTGCGTCCGAGTTGTCGCCCAGCGTCAGGCGTAATTGCAGTGTCTGGCCGCGCCGCAGGCCTTCAGGCTCCTCGTCGAATGCCATGTCGACCTCGAACTGCCCGTCGTTGACCTGCGGGTAGATCTTCGCGACCTGGAGATCGAGCTCGCGACCGTTGTGAGTAGCCGTGGCCGTCTGGCCGATGTCGACGCGGCCGAGGTAGAACTCGTCGATGCGTGCATTCAGCTTGTAGGCATCGGGATCGTCGATCTGGCCGAGCCTTCCGCCCCGCACGATCGACTCGCCGATCTCGACGTCGAAGCCCGATAGCTTGCCGGCAACCGGCGCGCGCACGTTCAAATCGTCGAGGTTCTGGCGCGCCAGGGCGAGGCTGGTCTCGAGCTGGGTGCTGGCTGCGCGCAGCTGCCTGAGCTGTTGCTCCTGCAGCCGCGCGTCGGTCGACTGGCTCTCCAGCGTAACGGCACGGCGGTTCTGGTAGTAAGTCAGCTCGTCCTGCAGTTCGTCGAGCGTGGATTTCGAAACGAGTTCTTTCGCCGCGAGATCGCGCTGGCGCTCGATGCTCCGAGTCAGGCGTGTGATCTGGTAATCGATCTCGACCAGGTTGCGTTTGTGCGCCAGCCGGTTCTGCTCGAGCTGGAGTTCGAGCGTGCGCATGAAATTGAGCTGTTCGGTCACGGAAGCCTCGCGGCCGAGCACCTCGAGCTGCAGGTTGGTATTGGACAGCCGCACGATCGGGTCGCCCGCGGCAACGATGGCGCCGTCCTCGACGAGCACTTCTTCGACACGGCCGCCTTCGACCGCGTCGAGATACACCGTGCTGCGGGGTACCAGCCGGCCGCGCAGCGGGATGAAGTCCTCGAAGGTGCCGATCGTGACGTCGGCAACGGCGATACGCTGGGAATTGACGCTCAGGCTGCGCCCGGCGAGCAGCGTGCTGGCCAGCCAGCCTGCAAACAAAAGTACGAGGAGCCCGCAAACCGCGTACATGACCTTGCGGCTCACTGACGTCTTGCGCGCGACGCGCCGGTCCATGCCCTGCCCGGAGATGGAGTTGCGTTCGTCCTGCTGCGCCTGCCTGAGACTCGAGATCTTGTTCACTGTGGTTCCCGTGGTGTTCGCGAAAGCGGTATGCCTGATAGGTAGCAATACCCGTGCCAAGTTTATAAGTGCTTGATTTATATGACTTGACTAGTCCAAATCGCGTCGTCGTATGGCCGCCACTGTACGCATGCGGACAGCGAGTGTACGATTCCGGACAGTTTCCAGGGCCCTGTCATGAGCAAAACCGGCACCATCCTGGTCGTCGATGACGACGACGACATTCTGACGGCGGCCCGCCTGCTGCTGCGCCGCCGCTTTGCCGAGGTAGTGACCTGCCGGCGGCCCGAACGTATCCCCGACCTCATGGACCGGCACGCCTTCGATGCCGTGCTGCTGGACATGAATTTCGGGCCCGGCGAGTCGTCGGGAAAGCAAGGGCTCGAATGGCTCGGGCGCATTCTCGGCATCGACCCCGAGGTCGTCGTGATCATGATTACGGCGCACGGCAGCCTCGATAACGCGGTCGAGGCCATGAAACGCGGCGCCACTGATTTCGTGACCAAGCCGTGGCAGAACGAGAAGGTGGTGGCGACCGTGTCGGCTGGCGTCGAGTTGCGGCGCAGCCGCGGTGAAACCGCGACGCTCAGGAAGACCAACGAAGCACTGCGCGAAGCGGCGTCAGGGACGACCGGCCAGGACATCATCGCCGAATCGGAGGCGATGCAGGAGGTCTTCTCGATCGTCGAGCGCGCGGCCCCGACGGATGCGAATGTGCTCATCCTCGGCGAGAACGGCACCGGCAAGGAACTCATCGCGCGGCGCCTGCACGCGATGTCACCCAGGGCGAACCAGGTATTCCTCGCCGTGGATATGGGTGCGATCAGCGAGAGCCTGTTCGAGTCGGAACTCTTCGGGCACCGCAAGGGGGCGTTTACCGGCGCAGGCGATGACCGGCTCGGGCGTTTCCAGGCCGCCGATGGCGGCACCCTGTTTCTCGACGAGATCGGCAACCTCGCGCCGCACCTGCAGGCCAAGCTGCTCAGTGCCCTGGAACAGCGTGAAGTAACGCCGGTGGGCGCGAACCGGCCGCAGCCCTTCGACATCCGGGTAATCGCCGCAACCAATACGCCGATCGAACACCTCCGCGATGCCGATCTCTTCCGGCCGGACCTGCTGTTCCGGCTCAACACGGTGGAGATAACCATTCCGCCGCTGCGCGAGCGCCGGGACGATATCCTGCCGATCGCGCGCCACTATGCCGCGGTCTACGCGAAGAAGTACGGCAAGGCTGCGCGGGCGTTTTCGGCACCGGCCGAAGCGGCGCTCCTCGACTATGACTGGCCCGGGAACGTGCGCGCGTTACGGCATGCGGTCGAGCGCGCCGTCATACTGACGAGCGGCGAGCGGATCGAACCGCCCGACCTGCAGCTCGATTATCCCGGCGATACCGCGGCGCCGTCCGCGCCGGCGGCGATTCCCACGATCCTGAATCTCGACGACATGGAGAAGGCCACCATCGAGCGGGCGCTGCGCAAGCACGGTTTCAATATTTCGCGGGCGGCGGCGGAGCTGGGACTGACCCGCGCATCACTTTACCGGCGCATGGAAAAGCATGGTATTTAGGCATTTCGTCAGCGCGCTGATCCTGCGCCTCGTCGTGGTCGGTGTGGTTATGGCGCTTGTCATCTGGCTATTGCTGGAACCCGGTTACCACAGTGCGACGCTGCTAACGGCCATCGTGCTCGTATTGCTGGTCGCGGAACTCTGGCGTTTCGTGAGCCGCACGAATCGCGAAGTGGCGCGCTTCCTGGACGCGGTGCGTTTCGCCGATTACTCGCAGCGCTTCGATTTCGACAAGGCCGGCTCCGGTTTCGCGGATCTCGGCCGGACGTTCACGCGCATCGTCGACGAGATGCGCGACCGCAGGGCCGGGCAAGAGTCCGAGATGCGCCATCTCAAGGCGCTGATCGAGCACATACCCGTGCCGCTGATGACGGTACACGCCGACGATGCGATCACGCTGCAGAACAATGCGGCGCGCAGGCTGTTCGGCGCGACACACGTCACGCGGGTCAACGACCTCCTGCAGTTCGGCCCGGGCTTCGCGCGCGCGGTCGACACGGCGATCCCCGGCGACCGGGAACTCGTGACGTTCACGGTCGAGGGTGCGGAGTACCAGCTGACGCTCGCCGCCACCGAGGTCATTATCGACGGCGACCGGGAGCGGCTGATATCGTTGCAGGACATCCAGTCCGAAATCGACGCGACGCAGGCGGAGGCGTGGCAGGACCTGGTGCGCGTGCTGACGCACGAGATCATGAATTCCATCACGCCCGTGACGTCGCTGGCGCAGACGGCAGCCGAACTCGTGGACGATGTCGTTCGCGAAACCGGGCCCGAGTCGCCGATCGCTGAAGATCTCCAGGACGTGCAGAGCGCGGTCGCAACGGTAGCCAGGCGATCCGACAGCCTGCTGCAGTTCATCGACAGCTACCGGCAGATATCCCGCCTGGCGCCTCCCGAGAAGAAACGGGTGGCGCTCGCCGACCTGTTCGAGACGGTAACGAGCCTCGCAGAGGCCGAGTGGAACGATCCGGACGTGGCGCTTTCGCCGAGCATCGATCCCTCCGGCCTTTACGTCTATGCTGATCGCGACCTCCTGGAACCCGTGCTTCTCAACCTGCTGCGCAATGCCTGGCAGGCGACAAAAGCTGTGGACGGGCCCCGCATAGAACTGCGCGGCCGCCTGAATCGCCGCGGCAACACGGTCATCGAGATCGAGGACAACGGCCACGGCGTCCCGGACGAGATCGCGACGAAGATCTTCGTGCCGTTCTTCACGACGCGCGAGGGCGGGTCGGGCGTCGGCCTGGCGCTTGCCCGGCAGGTCATGATCGCGCACGGCGGATTTATCCGGCTAGGTAAAAAAAGCGGCGCCGGTACGACGTTTACGCTGACTTTCTGAGTTGCGCCCGACTACAGGGTTGAATACGTATCAACCACGATGTTGATGCCCTCCGACTGCAGAGATCATGGCCCGTGCTGTGCTGCCATGTCGGCGCACGCAAGGAAAGACACGCGCACGGACGCGGCTACAACGAGTCAGCCGGCAGGCAACCAGCCCGAACGCATCCATTGCACCAGGGGAGAGTTGTTATGCCCGCCCACGAGACCTTCTATGAGGTGATGCGCCGACACGGCGTCACCCGCCGGAGTTTCCTCAAGTTCTGTAGCCTTACCGCCGCCGGCCTCGGCCTGGGGCCCGAATTCGTCGGCAAGATCGCTCACGCGCTGGAGACGAAGCCACGCACGCCCGTCATATGGCTGCACGGCCTGGAGTGCACCTGCTGCACCGAGTCGTTCATCCGCTCCGCGAACCCGCTCGCGAGCGACGTCATCCTGTCGATGATCTCGCTGGACTATGACGATACGATCATGGCGGCCGCCGGCCACCAGGCCGAAGAACTCCTCGAACAGACCATCGAAAAATACGATGGCCAGTACATCCTCGCCTGTGAAGGCAATCCGCCCCTGAATGAGGACGGCATGTATTGCATACAGGCCGGCCGGCCGTATGTCGAAAAGCTGCGCCACATGGCCGATCACTGCAAGGCGATCATCGCCTGGGGTTCCTGTGCGTCGTGGGGATGCGTTCAGGCCGCAAAGCCGAACCCGACACAGGCAGTGCCGATACACAAGGTGATCCTCGACAAGCCGATCGTGAAAGTGCCGGGTTGTCCGCCGGTTGCCGAGGTCATGACGGGCGTCATCACCTACATGCTCGCATTCGGGGAACTGCCCGAACTCGATCGCCAGGGCCGTCCGAAAATGTTCTACGGCCAGCGCCTGCATGACAAATGTTACCGGCGGCCGCATTTCGACGCCGGCCAGTTCGTCGAG
>Ga0316196_10000475_pt1 | contig 15716 bp, 12 predicted proteins | sample Eddsed2cm_MG_FD_204938 | JGI IMG/M metagenome (GOLD analysis project Ga0316196, IMG submission 204938) | Coastal sediment microbial communities from Maine, United States - Eddy sediment 2 cm | ecosystem: Environmental > Aquatic > Marine > Coastal > Sediment | place: USA: Maine | collected... | reverse complement strand
GGGCAGCCGCTGGGCGTTTGGCACGACGGCGGCGCTCAGGTCCCGTTCGCCGACAAAACGTCGCATGCCGACGGTGCCCATCAGCAATGTGGACCTGGCCCAGGCGTCTATCAGCAGCGGGTCGGCGCTGTGGTAAGTGCCCATAACGTAGCTCGGCAGGGTGTCCGGCGGTTGGATCTGCAGCAGGAAGCTGTTTGCCGACGGCGCATCCGCGGGCGGCTCACCGATTTGATAGCGATAGGGTGCGCATTCGTCTGCGCTGGCCAGTGCGCCGACGGACAGGATCAGAGCTAACAGCATCCGCCTTAGCGGATGCGCGGTCGACTGTTGGCGTGGCATCATTGGGTCGCGATGGCCGAGGCCGCGATTTGAGATGGCGGATCGGCCATTGTGAACGTCATCCTGCGACCGTGCCGAGGTGGCTCATTCTCGCTATCGGTTTGGGCGGTTTCACACAAACGATTGGCACCGGATCCGGGGTGGAGCACACCTTGGGCTTCAACCACCCCGCTCCCATCCCAGTAACCCTTTAGTTGAGAGTCTGTTCTTTGAATATCGATACAAACGCCTCCAGTCCCCTGTTTCAGCCCATCCGATTGCGTGGTTTGGAACTGGCCAACCGCGTGGTGGTGTCCCCCATGTGTCAATACTCCGCTGTCGACGGCTGCATGCAACCCTGGCATGCCGTTCACCTCGGACAGTTGGCGTTGTCCAGTGCCGGGATGCTGATGATCGAGGCGACTTCCGTCGAAGACATTGGACGCATCACTCCGGGCGATGTGGGTTTATACGACAATGCCACGGAACGGGCGATGGGTGAGGTGTTGACCGTGCTGCGCGCCCTCAACCCCCGCGCCCGTCTGCCGCTGGCCATCCAACTGGGACACGCGGGGCGCAAGGCATCCAGCAACGCGCCGTGGGACGGGGGCCAGCAGATCGCCCTGGAAGACGGGGGCTGGGAGGCGGTTGCACCGAGTGCCGTTGCCCATCTTGACGGTGAGCTTCCCCCCCGGGCGATCAGTCGCGACCAGATGCGTATCCTGTTGCAGCGTTTCGTGGACAGCACCGAGCGCGCGCTTCGGCTGGGCTTCGATGCGGTAGAGCTGCATGCCGCCCATGGCTATCTGGTCCATCAGTTCCTGTCACCGGTGGCCAATCGGCGCGATGACGAGTATGGCGGATCGCTTGAGAACAGAATGCGCTATCCGCTGGAAATCCTGTCCGCAATGCGCACCTGCTGGCCGGAAGATCGGCCTCTGGGCGTGCGCATATCCGCCACCGACTGGGATGAAGTCAGCAGTTGGGACCTGGACGAAGCGATCGAGTTCAGCCGCGCCTGTGAGGCAGCCGGTGCCGACTGGATCGATGTCTCCAGCGGCGGCGTTTCCAGCAAACAGAACATTGTGCTGGGCGCGGGCTACCAGGTGCCCTTCGCCGCAGCGGTGAAAAAGGCCGTTGGCATTCCGGTGATGGCGGTGGGATTGATTACCGAGCCAAAGCAGGCCGAGGAGATCATTTCCGCCGGGCAGGCCGACATGGTGGCGTTGGCCCGCGCCTTTCTCTACAACCCCCGCTGGGTGTGGCATGCCGCCCAGGCACTCGGCGCCACGGTCGAGGCGCCGGTACAGTATTGGCGCAGCGAACCGCGTGAGGCGCGCGGCCTGTATGGTGACACGAAGGTAGGCCAGCGATGAGCCGCAGCCAATTGGCAGGCAAGGGAGCACTGCTGTTGGCATGTCGCCGATATCTTGAAGCGATGTTTCGGGCGTCGGGTCGATTACGATCTGGGGTGAGCGCAAGTATGCGATGCGCATCTGGCTCGACCCTTACAAGCTTGCCAGCCTGGGGATTGCCTCCGCCGAGGTGGTGGAAGCCATTGCCCAACAGAATCAGCAGGTTCCGGCCGGCGCACTGGGGCAACCGCCGATGCCTGACGGGCAGAAGTTCCAGTACACTCTGACCGCACTTGGACGCTTGAGCGAACCCGAGCAGTTCCGGGAAATCGTCGTCTGCGCCGGGGCGGATGGGGCATTGGTGCGTTTGAAGGACGTTGCCCGGGTTGAGCTCAGGGCCGAGTCCTGCAGCGGGCTGGTCAATCTGGACTGAATCCCCAGTATTCCCATCGGTGTTTTTCAGTTGCCCGGCGCAAATGCGCTCAAGCTGGCCGCACTCCGGTAGCCGGTCACACTCCAGCGACGCGTGGCACGCGGCCGCTGGGGTGCCCTTATCCCAGCCGCATACCGCGGATGTGCTTGATCAGTCCCTCAGTGGAACTGTCGTGGCCGGTTCCGGGTGCGCCGCCCAGTTCCGGGAGGATGCGGCCGGCCAGTTCCTTACCCAATTCCACACCCCATTGATCAAACGAGTCGATACCCCAGACGATGCCTTGAACGAAGATTTTATGCTCGTACAGCGCAATCAATTTGCCCAGGGTTTCCGGGTCCAGGCGTTGGTAGACCAGGGTGTTGCTGGGTCGGTTGCCCTCAAACACTTTGTGCGGCGCCAGCTTTGCCGCCGCCGCGTCATCCATACCGGCGGCCGTCAACAGGGCCTGCGCTTCGTCCAGCGTTCGACCCCGCATCAGGGCTTCGCTTTGGGCCAGGCAGTTGGCCAGCAGTTTGTCGTGGTGATCGCCCAGCGGCGTAAGCGTCTCGGCGCCGACCAGAAAATCGGCAGGGATAATATCGGTTCCCTGGTGCAGCATCTGGAAAAAGGCATGCTGACCGTTGGTGCCGGGTTCGCCCCAGATCAGCGGTGCGGTCTCGCAGTCCACCGGTTCGCCGTCCCGTTTCACGCGTTTGCCGTTGCTCTCCATATCGGCTTGCTGGAGATAGGCCGGGAGGCGATGCAGATGCTGTTCGTAGGGCAGTATCGCGTGGCTGGTGGCGCCCAGGAAATTCCGGTTCCAGATGCCCAGCAGCGCCAGAATCACCGGCAGATTCCGCTCCATCGGCGTTTCGGCAAAATGCTGATCCATGACATGCGCGCCGCTCAGGAGGTCTTCGAAACGACCCATGCCGATGCCCAGTGCAATGGGCAGGCCGATGGCCGACCACAATGAGTAGCGTCCTCCGACCCAGTTCCAGAACCCGAACACCCGTTCCGCCGGGATGCCGAACGCCGCCGTGGCCGCGAGATCGGTGGATACGGCGGTGAAGTGCTGGCCGACAGCGGCTTCGCCCAGAGCACGGATCAGCCAGGCCCGGGCGGAGCGGGCGTTGGTCATGGTTTCCTGGGTGGTGAAGGTCTTGGATGCCACGATAAACAGGGTGGTTTCCGGCGCCAGCCGGTCCAGCGTGTCGGCCAGATGGGCGCCATCCACATTGGATACGAAATGCACCCGTAGCATTGGGTCGGCGTACGGGCGCAGGGCCTCGGTCACCATCACCGGTCCCAGGTCCGACCCCCCGATGCCGATGTTGACCACGTCTGTGAAGGGGCGATCGGTGGAACCGCAGATGTTGCCCGCACGAACCGGTTCCACGAATCCCCGTATTCGCGCCAGCTCTTTGTTCACCGACGGCATCACGTCCTGGCCGTCGCACAGCATGGGTTCATTGGAGCGGTTGCGCAGGGCCACGTGGAGAACCGCACGGTTCTCTGTGAGGTTGATTCTCTCGCCGGCGAGCATGCGATCGCGCCAGGACTCCACGTCCTGATGGCGGGCGAGGGAAAACAGGGCGGACATGACCGCGTCGGTGACGCGGTTTTTCGAGTAATCCAGCAGCAGGTCGTCCAGTTGGGCGCTCATGCGCGGGAACCGCCCCGGGTCGCTGTCAAACAGATCGCGCAGATGCTGGCTGCGAACTTCGGCCGCCAGGGTGTCCAGTTCCTGCCAGGCCAATGTGCGTTTGGGTCCGATCATAGAGACTGTTCCGATTCGTTCTGTGTTGGGCTGAGTGTGAAATCGACGGTTTCGGCATCGCCGTTGAGATGCAGCGTGGTGATCTGGGGCTTTGCCTCTGCAATGAGCTGGCCACGGCGCACGACATGGGTTCTGACGGCGCGCAGCCTCAGGGCCTCTATCGGGTCAGAGGCCTGCAGCACCACCAGATCGGCGTTGCAGCCCGGTTCCAAGCCGTAACCCTGGAGCCCCAGTACCCGCGCCGCATTGCCGGTGACGCACTCGAAGGCCGCCTTCATCTGATCGGTGCCGGTCATTTGCGCCACATGCAGACCCATATGAGCCACCTCCAGCATGTCGTGGGAGCCCATTGGATACCACGGATCCAAAACACAGTCATGGCCCATGGCGACATTGATCCCGGCGGCCAGCAGTTCCGGCACCCGGGTCATCCCGCGGCGTTTGGGGTAGCTGTCGTGCCGTCCCTGCAGTGTGATGTTGATCAGGGGATTGGGTACCGCATGCAGCCCGGCCTCCCGCATCAGAGGCAACAGCTTCGAGACGTAGTAGTCATCCATGCTGTGCATTGAGGTCAGATGGGAGCCGGTCACCCGGCCCTGTAGACCCAGGCGCTGGGTCTCATAGGCCAGAGTCTCCACGTGACGCGACAATGGATCGTCGGATTCATCGCAGTGCATGTCCACCGGCAGACCCCGATCCGCGGCGAGTTCGCACAACAGCCGCACCGAACGCGCCCCGTCGGCCATGGTGCGCTCGAAGTGCGGAATGCCACCGATCACATCCACGCCCAGATCCAGCGCCCGCTGCAATAAAACCGCGGCCTTGGGGCCCCGCAGATATCCGTCCTGGGGAAAGGCCACGAGCTGCAGATCCAGAAACGGCCGGATTTCCTCACGTACTTCAAGCAACGCCTGCACCGCCAGCAGTTCCGGGTCGCAAATATCCACATGGCTGCGTATCGCCAGATTGCCCTTGGCGATGGCCCAGCGGCACAGTTGATGGGCGCGGGCCTTGATCGCGTCATGGGTCAGCTGCGGCTTCAACTCGCCCCAGAGGGCGATGCCTTCCAGCAGGGTACCCGATTGATTGACCCTCGGGCGACCGTAGCTGAGGGTGGCATCCATATGAAAATGGGCATCGACGAAGGGCGCTGTCACCAGCCGTCCTGCGGCGTCGATTTCGCGGGTGGCCGGCGCCTCGATCACCGGCGCCAGTTCCACGATGCGGCCATCGCGACAGGCGATATCCATTCCCTTGCGGCCATCGCTCAAATTGCCGTTGCGTACGATCAGATCCAGCATGTCATCGTTCACCGCGTCTGAAGGGAACCAGCAGTGCTTTGGGATAGGCCGCTTTCCGGGACATGATGATGAGCGCCACGATGCTCAGGACATAGGGCAGCATCAGGAAAAACTGATACGGAATAAGGGTGCTCGATGCCTGCTGAACCCGGATCTGAAGCGCATCGAAGGCGGCGAACAGCAGGGCGCCAAACAAAGCTTTTCCGGGTCGCCAGGAGGCGAAAATCACCAGCGCGATGCAGATCCAGCCCCGACCGTTGATCATCTCGAAGTAAAAGGCATCGAATACCGAAATGGTCAGAAAGGCCCCGCCCACGGACATCAAGGCGCTGCCGGCGCACACCGCGCCGGTGCGGATCGCCAGGACGTCCAATCCCTGGGAGGCGGCCGCCATTGGGTTTTCACCCACCATGCGCACGGCCAGCCCCAACGGGGTCCGGTACAGCACATACCAGCACAGGGGCACGGTGGCCAAGGCCAGGTAGGTGAGTGCGGTCTGAGTGAACAAAGCTTCGCCCAGCACCGGAATCTCGCTCAACCCGGGAAGGGCAATGGGTTCAAAGGGTTCGATTTTGGGCGGCGTGCTCACATCGGGCAGCAGCAGTCGAAAGCTGAAATAGCTCAGGCTGGAAGCCAGCAGAGTGATGCCGATGCCGGTGACATGCTGTGAAAGCCCGAGATAGACGCTGAAGGTGGCGTGCAGAAGGCCCCAGGCGGCGCCGCAGCCGGCGGCCACCGCCACCGCCATCCACAGATCACCGCCCTGATACACCCACATCCAGGCGATCATCGCGCCAAAGGTCATGATGCCTTCGATCCCCAGGTTGAGCACGCCGGCCCGCTCGCAGATCAACTCACCTATGGTGCCAAAGATCAAAGGTGTGGCCATGCGCACGGTTGCAGCCCAGAAGCCCACGCTGACAAACATCTCCAGCAGGTCCATCCCCTCAGCCCCGCCTGATTCGGTATTGCACCAGCAGTGAACTCACCAGCACGGCCAATAGCGCCACGGCGGTCATGACATCCGCCAGGTAGTTGGATATGCCCACGGCGCGGCTCATGGAGTCGGCGCCGTTGTAGATCGCGGCCACAAATACAGCGGAGACCACCACACCCAGGGGATGCAGACCCGCAAGCATGGCCACCGCGATCCCGGTGTAGCCGAAGCCGGGGGAAATATCGAGGGTCAGATAGCCCTTGGTGCCGCACACCTCCGTAACACCGGCACAGGCTGCCAATCCGCCGGACAACAGGGCGGTCCGGACCACAGTCGCGTTTACCGGTATACCCGCGAACACCGCTGCCGGGGTGTTCAGACCCACTGCCCGTATCTCGAATCCCCAATGGGTGAAACGCATCACAATCCAGACCGCCACCGAGGCCACCAGACCGGCCAGCAAACCGAAGTGTAAACGGGTGCGATCCACCAGGTTGGGTAGCAGACCACTGTCCACGATCGGGGCGGCCTGGGGCCAGCCCATGGACAACGGGTCTTTCCAGGGACCGAACAGGAGGTAGTTTACGAATAACAGCACCACAAAGTTCAGCAGCAGGGTGGTGACCACCTCGTCCACCTTGAGGCGAATCTTCAGCAGCGTCGGCAGCAGCAGCAGCAGCCCGCCGGCCAGAGCAGCGGCGCTGAAAATAGCTGGAATCATTAAATACGCCGGCAGATCGATGGCGCCGGTCCCGACCCAGGTTGCGGCCAGGGCCCCGGCGTACAGCTGCCCCTCGCCGCCGATGTTCCAAAGCTTGGCACGAAACGCCACCGCCACCGCCAGACCGGTGAAGATCAAGGGCGTTGCCCGGGTCAGGGTCTCGCTCAGGGCGAACCGTGAGCCCAGCGCGCCGCGGGCCAGCGCTGCATAGGCTTCCAGCAACGGCGCTCCGGCCCACAGGATGAGAAATCCACACAGGGCCAGGGCAACGATCACCGCCAGAATCGGGGCCATGGCGCGCAGCCAGAAGGTGGCCTCGGTGCGGGGTTCAAGCCGCATGGTCACGCCCGGAGGATGGCCCGGTGGTCCGCTGGCCGCTCATCAACAGTCCTAACCGGGCCCGGTCCGCCTGCTCGGTTGGAATCGCGGGGCTCAATTCACCCTGGTAAACGACCATGATTCGATCCGACAGGGTGAGCAGCTCATCCAGATCCTCTGAGATCAGCAGAATGCCGCTGCCTTGGTTCCGCGTCTCGAGGATCTGCTGGTGGACGTAGGCGGTGGCGCCCACGTCCAGACCCCGGGTGGGCTGGCAGGCCAGAACCAGCGGAGGGCGTCGGCTCAGCACCCGGGCCAGAATCAGCTTCTGCATGTTGCCCCCGGACAGGCTGCTGGTGCGGGTATCCGGCCCGGCGCCGCGCACATCGTAGCGTTCCATCAACGTCCGGGCATGCTCGAGAATCGGCCTCACCCTGAGCCAGCCAAAGCGGGAAAATTCTGGCTGCCGATAACTCTCAAGAACCAAGTTCTCGCTGACCGTCATCTCATGCACGACACCGGCGGTGTGTCGGTCTTCGGGTATCCGACCCACCCCGGCTGCCACCATGTGCGCCGGGGTATGGCCCCCGGCCGGACGGCCGAGCACCACCAGCTCGCCGGACTCCGGCACGCACAGACCGCTGACCAGATCGGCCAACGCGGTCTGCCCGTTGCCGGATACCCCCGCGATGCCCAGAACCTCGTGCTGGCCCACCTTGAGCGTGGCATGCAGCAGGCGGCTGTTGTTATGCCGCAGGCTGACCGATTTGAGCTCCAGTACGGGTTCACCGGCATCCATCTGGGTTCTGGTGGGACTTGCCACCTCGCGCCCCACCATGGCCGTCGCCAGCTCCGTGCGGGAGGTGTCGGCCCGGTTGTACTCGCCCACCACGGCGCCGTGGCGCAGCACCGCGATCCGCTGGGCAATGGCCATGACTTCATTGAGTTTGTGGGAGATAAAAATGACCGAGAGGCCGTTGGAGACCATCTCGGTCAGGGTCTGGAACAGCGCCTCCGCCTCCTGCGGTGTCAGGACGGCGGTGGGTTCATCGAGGATCAGGATGCGCGCGTCCCGATACAGCACCTTGAGCAACTCAACCCGCTGACGTTCGCCCACGCTGAGATTGCCGACCCGCGCGTCCGGGTCGACATTGAGCCCAAAACGGTCGGCGAGGGCACTCAGTCGGTCACGCGCCTGCCGTCGTCGCTGGAACGGGGACCACAGACGCTCGGTGCCCAGCACCACGTTGTCCAGCACACTGAGATTATCCGCCAGGGTAAAATGCTGATGCACCATACCGATGCCGGCGTCGATGGCGGCGGAGGGCGAGCCGGGCGGAAGTGGCCTGCCGTTGACTTCGATGCTGCCAGCGTCCGCCACATAGTGGCCGAACAAAATGCTCATCAGGGTGGTTTTTCCGGCGCCATTCTCGCCCAGTAATGCCAGCACTTCCCCGGCATTCAGGGACAGGCTGATGTCCCGGTTGGCCTGGATATCGCCGAAACGCTTGCTGATGCCGCGGACACTCAGCACCGATGGGGGTTGAACGTTGCTGGACATGATGCACCGGTCAGAACGTGGACTTGGGTTCCTCGTCGTTGATTGTTACCACGAAGTTACCGTCCAGGATCTGCTGGGTCAGGGTTTCAATCTGGGTTTTGGCTTCACCCGGAACCCGGTCCTCGAACTCGTAAAAAGGCGATAGCGAGGCGCCGCCCTTGGCCATCATGGTCCACTCCTTGTAATCCTCGGCCTGGAAGGTGCCGGCTTTTACCTGTTGGATTGCATGGTTGAGCGCGTTTTCCATGTGCCACAGTGAGGAGGCCACCACGACATCGGTTCCGTTCTCCTGCTGGTTCATGTCGTTGACGTTGCCGAAGGCGATGATGCCTTTCTCCCGAGCGGCATCCACAACGCCCGCACGTTCCGCGTACAGCACGTCGACACCGGATTCCACCTGGGCAAAGGCAAACTCCTTGGCCTTGGGCGGATCGTACCAGGAGCCGATAAAGGAGACCTTGAACTGGACATCCGGGTTCACCGAGCGGGCGCCTTCCATGAACGCGTGGAACAGGCGGTTGACCTCGCCGATTGGATAGCCGCCCACCATGCCGATCCGATTGGTTTCGGTCATGTGGCCGGCGGCGATCCCCATCAGGTAGCAGGGCTCGTGGATCCAATTGTCAAACACCGAAAAGTTGGTGCCGTATGGGCCACCCGGATCGCCCATCAGAAATGCCACCTGGGGATAGTCGTCGGCGACTTTCCGGGCTTCGCGACTGATGCCGAAGGCTTCACCGACAATCAGTTGCACGCCGCTTTCCGCATACTCCCGCATGACGCGGACATAGTCGGTGTTGGGCACTTTCTCCGAAAAACTGTACTCGATCTCACCCGCTTCTTCGGCCGAACTCAGCGCTCGGTGCAGCGTTCCGACCCACTTCTGCTGCACCGGAACCGTGTAGATGCCCGCCACCTTGATCGGTTCTGCCTGAGCCGAGGACACACCCATCAAACCCAGCGCCAACAGCGCGGACAGCAATCCGCCCAACCACCTGGTCATGTCAGTCTCCTTATCGATGCTAAGTCGCCAAAAAGTACCGGACGATGCCGGGGATACGCGAGCAGGGGCCGATCGTCCGGTTTCGTTATCGCCGCGCCATTGCACACAAGCGTAGTCCACAATCCGGACCGCGCACGGTTGCCCGGCAGAATCATATTTGAGAGCGGTTTACTTGGTGCCGAACAGTCGATCTCCGGCGTCACCCAGTCCGGGCAGGATGTAGCCGTGGCTGTCGAGCCGCTCGTCCACCGCAGCGGTGAAGATCGGCACATCGGGATGGACTCTATGGAATGCTTCGATGCCTTCCGGCGCCGCCAGCAGACAGGCAAACTTGAGCTGCTGGGCGCCGTGTTCCTTGAGCCGTTCGACCGCTGCGATGGCGGAGTTTGCGGTCGCCAACATTGGATCGACGGCAATCACCAGTCGCTCAGCCACGTCTCGGGGCAACTTGCAGTAGTACTCCACCGCGACCAGTGTGGCCGGATCCCGGTACAGGCCGATATGACCGACTCTGGCCGACGGGACCAGTTCCAGCATGCCATCCAGAAGACCGTTGCCGGCCCGCAGGATCGAGACGAAACACAGCTTTTTGCCGGTCAGAACCGGGGCATCCATCCGCGTCAAAGGCGTCTCAATGCGCTCAAGATGTGTCGGCAGGTCTCGGGTGACCTCGTAGGCCAGCAGCAGCCCAATTTCGCGTAGCAGGGTTCTGAACTTTAAACTCGATGCGTCGCGGCGACGCATCAGGGTCAGTTTGTGTTGGACCAGGGGGTGGTCGACGACGGTTACTGAACCGGTCATGGTGAGTCTCCTAGGGAAGGTCTGATCAATTGCTGCGATCGCGCCAGGGTCTTTGCGCGCTCTCGTACAAGGCGCACCAAGCGTAGTTGGATTGTTGCCAATGAGCGAGGTGCAACGCGGTACCAGGGGCGCAAAGGCCCGGCCCCTCCGGGGTTTCGCCCACAAGGGCACATCTGCCGCGTTCCCCGGCTTGGCCATAGAGTGACTATGGCGCTGCGCCGGGGGCCTTGCATCTGTGCCCTTGTGGACCGAAACGCGATTCGTATCAATCGATCAGACCTTCCCTATGTCATTCAGCCAGTCAGAAAATGGTACCGGTACTTTCGATCCTAAAGGGCGGAGATCCATCGGCGCGCCGAGCCAGCGCGCAGCGTCGGCCTGCGGCCCAGGTGCCGCCCTCCAATACCGAGGCCAAGGGCAGTTCCTCTGCGGATCGGGCCAGCGTCGAACGTAGCCCGGAGGCAATGTCATCCAGGAAAGCCACGGTCAGTGCCCGCCATTCCACAACAAACTCCGAGTCCACCGGATGGGTTCGATCTCCGGCGCTTGGGTCACGGGGCTGTAACAGCCCCAGATCCACCAGCAGGCCGCCGTTGCGATACTCCGGCAGGCCGGTGAGTGCGTCCAGGCCCATCACGTTGATGCCGGAACTCTGCAGCGGCTCGATCAACGAGTAGGTCAACCACTGGGACAGTTTGTGGAACGGCATGAGGCCGGGCAGCGCTGGCTGGGAGGCCAAGCTGCTGTGGTAACCCACGTCGCCCAGATTCTGCCCAGCCAGACGGTACCCGTCCGGCCAGACGTCGGCGAACAGTTCCAGAACCGCGGCTAGAATCTGACGTGCTTCGATCTCGCGGACCTCGCCGCACCCGGTCAGCCAGTCGAACAAAGCGCCAAGCCGCGGTGTGTCAGCGCCAAACACGTCCGGCCTTGCCAATACCGACTGGCCCAAGCGCTGGAGCAATGAGACACGTCCCGTCAGACCCACCATGGGATTGGCCGCGGAGACCTGAAAACAGGGCGCCAGGACCTTCTCGGACAGTGCGGAAAGCGCGCGGCCGTCGGCCCTATGCGGCGCCGCATCGTCGGCGGATAGCAGTCCGTCCCGGTACAGCGCAAGGCTGGCCAATGCCAGACCTTCCGATCGGCTGTAGGTCCGGCCGTCCGCCGAATCCCGATAGCACCACGCCGTGCCGGCACCCGCGTCCAGCAAAACGCTGGTAATCGCAAGTTCCGTCTGTACACGACCGCGTTCGCGATGGTCGCCGGCAGGCAAACAGGCGGCCAGCGCAGCCCACCGGTCTACACCGCCAACGTCGAAATGGCGCCAGCGGCTGTGAAAGGGTACGTTCAGGTTTGGGTAGCGGTCGCGCACTGTGTCGGCGACATAGTCGACCACGGATGGCAGTTTCAATGGATGCACCCGAAAATGCGGGAGTTTTTCCTCATGCCCCGCAGTCTGGATCGCCCGGGCCCGCCAACGAATCGTATCCGGATCCCGCAACTGGCTGATTGCGGCGGCCTGGGCTAGTGTGTCCGTGTTCAATAGTCCTCCAGACCGCGGCCGCGAATCGCGGCCAGATCTTCTTCGGTGGGCACCGTATCCTCGGTGAAATAGCCTGCGGCCTTTTTGGCTTCGAGTTCCACCCGTGCTTCGGCGGTCACCAGGGCGTCCGGGATCGCGACGCGCTCGACGATTTGGATGCCCTGCCGGGTCAGGGCGTCGTACTTCATGTTGCTCATGGACACGAAACGGTCGATTCGACTGATTCCGAGCCAGTGCAGCGGATCCGGCATGAGTTCCTGGAAGCGCACGTCCTGCACCCCCGCGACGCATTCGGTTCGCTCGAAATAGGCTTCGGCGCGATCCCCGCCTGCCTGGCGTTTGCGGGCGTTGTACACCAGAAACTTTGTAACCTCGCCCAAGGCGCGGCCTTCCTTCCGGTTGTACACGATCAAGCCGGCGCCCCCGGTTTGAGCGGTTCGAATACAGATGTCGATGCCATGTATCAGGTAGGGTCGGCAGGTGCAGATATCTGATCCGAACACATCGGACCCATTGCACTCATCATGGACCCGGCAGGCGAGTTCACGGTTTGGATCGGTGATCGCATCCAGATCGCCGAAGATGTACAGGGTGACCCCGCCGATCGGCGGTAGAAACACATGCAGGTCGGGGCGTGTCACCAGCTCAGAGAACATCCCACCGGTTTGCTCGAACAGATGCCGTCGCAATGCCGACTCCTCGATGCCGCAACGCGTGGCAATGCCCGGCAGATGCCACACCGGTTCAATGGCCATCTTGGTGACGTTGACTTCGCCGCTGGTCAACAGGATTTCGCCGTCTGGAACCAACCGGCCCGAGGTGATTTCCTGGGCAAGTTCCGGCACCGTCAATCGGGCGCGGGTGACCGCGATCGTGGGTCGTACGTCGGCGCCTTGTTCGATCGCGTCGGCGAACACTTCGCCCACCCGATGGCCCCAGGGGTCCAGGGATACGATACGCGCCGGGTCGCTCCACTGCGGATGTGGCCCGAGGCCGATGGCCGGTGCGGTATCGGTCAGGTCAGGCCGGTGCAGTGCGCTTAGGCTGCCGGCCGCGACCGCCAGTGCCCGGTACAGGGCATAGGAGCCGGAGTGTGCGCCTATGGCATTGCGCCGGCGGGCGTCGGATACCGAGCAGATCACCGGGCCGCGCGTCTGTGGATCGGCTGCGCCCCACACGATTCGATCCGGCGTATGCCCGCCCGATGGATGTGAGTTCAGCACGATATGCCGTTTTCTTGTGTCGCTCTCGGGCATTTCAATCTCCGATGACCCAAAACACCTGCGCTGCCTCGCATTGGACTCGCGGGCAACGGGTTACGTTCGAATCGTTGGGGCCCGGATGCGGTGTGGGCGAACGCGATCCGGGGACAGGCTCAACTCTGCATAGCTTAGCAATTTGCAGCATGGTTGCAGGAAAAGCGCCAGTCCCTTGGCCGGAATGGCACTGCACAGGCGATTTTGAGTCAGTTCTGGTACGTGTCTTGCTCGCGATTTTTTGGACGCAATCAGAACGATAACAAGAGCGGGAAGGTCCTGCCTTCCCCGGCTAATACAGCAGGTCCATATGCACAAGATCAGGGTGGAGGCCCACCACCTGGAAATCGGAATGTATGTGTGCGAACTCGACCGGCCTTGGCTTGGAACTGCGTTTATGTTTCAAGGGTTTCGGGTCGAAACCGACGCGCAACTCAACAAGCTCCGTGAATCCTGCGATTTTGTCTACGTCGATAAGAGCCTCAGTGGTGAGGACACCCCTGATCGCCCGAGTATCGTCCGCATGGACGGCGTGTCAACCGAAAGCCCCGAGGCCAGGCGCCGGCGTTTTCCGAAACGGCGGTTGGAACTCACTGATCGTCCGGTCGCCCTGCGCTATCCCATAAAGGCCAGTATCGAGGAAGAGCTGCCGAAGGCCAGCTCGATTCGAAAGAAGGCAGTGGAACGGATACTCGACATCTTCCACAGTGTCCGATCCGGCAAAATGCCCGATACCCGAGGTACCCTCGAATCCGCCCAGGACATGGTGCAGAGCATCATCCGCAATCCGGACGCCATGGTGTGGATGAGCCAGCTCAAGGATCGCAATGAGTACACCGCAATTCATTGTGTCAACGTGTGTACGTTATCGGTTGCTTTTGGCCGTCATCTGGGATTGCCCGAGGGTGAACTGTTCCACCTGGGTTTGGGCGCTCTGCTGCACGATCTTGGGAAGCTTCGGGTTCCCAACGACATTCTGAATAAACCCGGCAAGCTGACCCGCGACGAGTTCAAGGTCATGCAATCGCATCCGGAACAGGGGAAAAACCTGCTGATGTCCAGCGGAACGATTCCCGATGCTTCGCTGGAGGTCGCTTACACCCATCATGAGCGCATGGACGGCCGTGGATATCCCCGGGGGCTCAAGTCCCATCAGCTCAATCTCTTCACCAAGATCGTCGCCATAGTCGATGTGTACGATGCCCTGACCAGTGACCGTGTCTATCACGATGGCATGTCCTGCGAAGACGCGCTGGGCAAGATCTATGAATGGGGTGCCCGGGACCTGGATGCCGAATTGGTGGAGCAGTTCATCCAGGCGATCGGTTTGTTTCCGGTGGGTTGTCAGCTGGAACTGACTGACGGACAGGTCGGCATGGTGATGGAACCGAATCGATTGATACCTCGTCGACCCAAGGTCTTGGTTCTGTTGGATAGCAAGAAGCGTCGCCTCGCGGTGCAACGCATTCTGGACCTGGCGAAGGAGGCATGCTGGGGGCGTGAAGCGCTCAATGTCAGCCGTATCCTGCCGGCGGGGGAGTATGCGCTGTCTCTGGATTCCTTGAGATCCGTTTGATCGGGACACTGGTGTCCCATCCTCGACCTCTTGTCGACGCCAGTCCCCGCGACCATGAAGCCGTGCATTTGAGTCTCAAGATGCAGGTTCACGAATAGCTCAAAGACGCCTCAATCGTTACGGGATTGCTCTGCCGGCAAGCAGGCTCTGAGGTCGGCGTACGGGCGCTCCAGCAGATGCTCCGGATCGGGGTCCCCCCGTCCGGCCAGCAGCTCTGCGATCTGACCCTGCAACCGGTCGATGTCATCGCGTGCGGCCGTATCCGATGCAGCGTCTGTCCCCGTCGCATCGATAATGCGGGGTGGCATGCCGCTCTTGACACGCAGTTCGTGCGGCAGCGACCACATCTGCAGCCGGTAGGCAATGCGGGGGGCGCAATGATCGATCTGTTGCCGCACACGATCCGGGTCACCCCGGAGAAAGGCAGGTGGAAACGCCGTGTCCTGACCATGGCAGGCCGCACAGAAACGTTCAAAGTCCCCAAAACCGTCATCGCCGCCCGCCGGATCGATACCGGAAACCGCAAGCCGGGTTTCTTCCAGGCGGGCTGGCGGCAGTTCGGGCAGGTCGATACAGCACCAGGAAGTGGCCGGCATATCGAGCTCCGTCTGCAGCGCTGACAGTATCTTGCGGGGCGCGAAAACCCTGCCGTCAAGCAGTGGCGCCCGATGTGTGTTGTCCGATTCTGCCAGGTTTTTTAGGCCGTCCCTGATCGGCTGGAAGTCGTCCAGCAGGTCGATTTCGGCTTTCAGGCTGAAGGGTGTGCGAAACAAATCGGCCGGGCTGAGCCCTATGGCGTGGGGTGCGCTCAAGCGCAGACCGCTGACACTG
>Ga0316196_10000474_pt1 | contig 15719 bp, 11 predicted proteins | sample Eddsed2cm_MG_FD_204938 | JGI IMG/M metagenome (GOLD analysis project Ga0316196, IMG submission 204938) | Coastal sediment microbial communities from Maine, United States - Eddy sediment 2 cm | ecosystem: Environmental > Aquatic > Marine > Coastal > Sediment | place: USA: Maine | collected... | reverse complement strand
CGTTGCTGCTGACCGCCCGAGAGTTCTGCGGGCATCCGATCAAGCAACTTTTCAATCCGTAGCATCTCGGCAACGTCGCGGACCTTGCGGTCGATTTCGGCTTCGGGCACTTTTGCCAGGCGTAAAGGCGAGGCAATGTTTTTGTAAACGGTCATTGATGGATAATTGATAAATTGCTGATACACCATGGCCACATCGCGTTTGCGCACCGACACCCCGGTCAAATCCTGACCATTCATCAGAATTCGCCCTTTAGTCGGCTTGTCAAGTCCTGCCATCAGGCGCATCAAGGTGGTTTTCCCGGACAGGGTTCGGCCGAGCAGAACGTTGAATGTGCCCGGTTCAAGCTGCAGAGAAATACCGTCGATATGGCATTCCTTCTCGACCCGTTTTGTGACGTTTTCAATAACCATTGCCATGAAGACATTTCCCTTGTTCAGATTAACTCTGTCGGCCGTTTCGTCTTGCCAATGGCAGCATCAGAAGTATGTAGGACAACGTTCGCTTCACTTAAAATCTCAATGATGTGCGGTGGTGGCGGATGGTCGGTAAAGAGGGCGTCAACCTGACTGATGTTGCCGAGCCTGACCATTGCACAACGCTCGAATTTGCTCTGGTCCGCAACCAGAAAGACCTGTCGGGAGTTTTCGATAATGGCCTGAGTGACCCGAACCTCATGATAGTCAAAGTCGAGCAGGGTTCCATCCGCGTCGATGCTGGAAATGCCGATGATGCCGAAATCAACCTTGAACTGGCGGATAAAATCGATGGTTGCTTCGCCGGTAATGCCGCCATCACGAGGTCTGACAGCGCCGCCTGCTATAATGATTTCAAAACTGGGATTGCTGCGCAGGATCACTGCAACGTTGAGGTTGTTGGTGATAATCCGCAAGCCGGTATGATTCTGTAAGGCCTTGGCGACTTCTTCGGTTGTGGTGCCGATGTTGATAAAGATCGAGGCCCTATCGGGTATTTGCTTTGCGGTGAGCTCGGCGATACAACGCTTCTCGTCCAGATTCATAACCTGTCGGGTGGTGTATTCAACATTTTCAACACTGGAGGAGAGCCCGGCACCGCCATGGTAGCGGGTGAGCAGTTGCTGCTCGCAGAGGGTATTGATATCGCGGCGGATCGTTTGCGGCGTAACATGGAAATTCTGCGCCAGCGTTTCGATAGCAACGAAGCCCTGCTGTTGAACGAGAAGTAAAATTTCCTGTTGCCGCTGGTTCATAGTGCATCCAGGCCAGTCAGAAGAAAATCACGTTCTGCATCGAATTGGGTTTAAACCCTTATATCAACTTTTGTTCATCTGACAAGGAAAGGAAGGCCTTTTTGTTCACTTATGAACAGGCCGGCCCTTGACAATTTTCGATATTGATTGATCATGAACGTGTCACAAACAAAACCAGGGGTTACAGGAGGCATCGTATGAAAGGACGTCACATCCTTGCGATCGACCAGGGGACAACCAGTTCCCGTGCGATGATCTTTGACGAAAAAGGGCACTGTATCGCTCTTGCCCAGAAGGAATTTACACAGATCTACCCGCAGGATGGCTGGGTCGAGCATGACCCGGAGGAAATCTGGCAGTCGGTGCTCGAAGTCTGCCGCCAGGCCTTGCAACAAGCCGGAGAAGAAGGGGTAGAGGTTGCGGGCATAGGCATCACCAACCAGCGCGAGACGACCCTGGTCTGGGATCGCCAGACCGGCAAGCCGATCTACAACGCCATCGTCTGGCAGGATCGGCGCACCGCTGACAGTTGCGCCGAGCTCAAGGCCGCTGGCAAAGAGGAACATGTCGCCGAATGCACCGGCCTGTTGCTCGACCCTTACTTTTCGGCAACCAAACTCGCCTGGATTCTGGACCATGTGGTCGGGGCCAGGGCCAAAGCCGATAAAGGGGAACTGGCCTTCGGCACTGTCGACAGTTTTCTGCTCTGGCGGCTGACCGGCGGCCAGGCGCACGCCACTGACGCCACCAACGCGTCGCGGACCATGCTGTTCAATATCCATACGCAAGAGTGGGACAGCTCTTTACTGGAGATGTTCCACATCCCAGAGGCCCTGTTGCCGGCAGTCAAAGATTGCATCGCCGACTTCGGCACGACCGACGCCAAGCTGTTCGGACGAGCCATTCCGATCGGTGGCATAGCCGGTGATCAACAGGCGGCAGCCATCGGCCAGGCCTGTTTTGAACCGGGAATGATCAAAAGCACCTACGGCACCGGCTGTTTCGTGTTGATGAACACCGGGGAAAAGGCGCTACGTTCCCGGAATCGCCTGCTGACAACGGTCGCTTACCGCGTTGACGGGCAGACCAGCTACGCCATCGAAGGCTCGATCTTTGCGGCCGGAGCGGCTGTCCAGTGGATTCGCGATGGGCTGAAATTGATCGATTCCGCCGGCGAGGTCGAAGGCTTGGCGCAAGGGCTCAACTCCAATCATGGCGTCTACCTGGTTCCGGCCTTTACCGGCCTGGGCGCTCCACATTGGGACCCTCAAGCACGCGGTGCCATCTTCGGGCTGACCCGCGACACCGGAATTGCCGAAATTGTCCGGGCGACCCTGGAATCGGTCGGCTACCAGACCTACGACCTCATGGAAGCGATGAAGCGCGACAGCAAAACCGGCTCGAAGGCGTTGCGGGTCGATGGCGGCATGGCCGCCAACAACTGGTTTCTGCAGTTTTTGGCAGACCTGCTCGACGTTCCGGTTGAGCGCCCCCGGGTCACGGAAACCACAGCCCTGGGGGCGGCTTCTTTGGCGGGCGTCCAGCTCGGTATCTTTGATTCGCTGGCCGACATAGGCAACCATTGGCAACGTGACGCATTATTTACCCCCAAACTGAGCGCTGCAAAACGACACGACTTGCTGAGCGGCTGGGAAAAAGCCGTCTCCAGGGTGCTGGTCGGCTAAACACAACAAGAGAGGCAATATGCCAAGGCAACAGGCTGACGTATTGAAGGCTGACCTTTGCGGCAAGGTGGTGCTGGTGACCGGTGGCGGCAGCGGCATCGGCGCTGCTATTGCGGAAGCCTTTGGCGCCCATGGTGCCAAAGTCGGAATACACTTCCACGGCAGTCGTGAACAGGCCGTTGCAGAAGTGATCAAGAGGATTCGTTCAGCCGGAGGTGATGCTTTTTCGCTGCAAGCTGACTTCAGGTCAAGCCAGGCCGTTGCAGAGACAGTAGAACAGGTCGCCGCGCACTTCGGCCGGCTGGACATCCTGATCAACAATGCCGGCAGCATGGTCGGCAGACGACGCCTGGCAGAAGTGGACGATGATTTTATTGATCAGGTTTTCGATCTCAATGCACGCTCTGTCGCAACCGCTTGCCGGGCCTCCCTGCCTACCTTCCGCCAGCAAAAGAGTGGCTGCATCATCAACGTCAGTTCGATTTCTGCCCGTACCGGCGGCAGCCCAGGCTCTTCGATTTACAGCGCCTCCAAAGCCTTTGTCAGCACGCTGACCCGCTCTTTGGCCAGGGAGCTGGCGGACCAACATATCCGCGTCAATGCAATCTCTCCAGGCACCATCGATACCGCCTTCCACGAGCAGTTTTCCAGCCGGGAGAAACTCAACAAAACCCAGGAAACTATTCCCATGCAAAGACTCGGGGTTGCGCAGGACTGCACCGGAACGGCCCTTTATCTGGCCAGCGGCAGCCTAAGCGGCTATGTGACCGGGCAAGTCATCGAAATCAACGGCGGGCAGTTAATGGCTTGAATGGAGATTGACTTAAGGTGAAAAAACAACACTGACATTTCGGCGACAGTTAATTTGCCTAATCTTCCTCTTTCCTCACAAAACCAACCTCCAGCCCAAAGGGTTTCCCAACTTTCCGGAGGGTTTTAAGGGTCGGGTTGCCCTTCCCTGTCTCGATATCTTGCAACGCATCATGGCTGATCTTCAATACTTGCTCAGCATATGTTTTGCGGTTCATCCCTAATGTTTTACGCATCCTGCGTGCGGCCTGGCCAATGGTTAACTGGCCATTATCTATTCCTTCGAACAGCTCCCTACGCATTTTTTTGATGCTCTCATTATCTGGTCTTTTCATGTCGCTCACCTTGGAGCCGAATAAATTTTCGATTCAGCCTCCCTTAGGGTCCGGGCAAGATTGTTAATTCGCCTATTTAGTTTTTCTGTAATGTCAGGCTCAACTCCGCAGGATTCCATAAGATCAGGAAGACCTTCAACTTTTTTAGCTTGAGCAGCAAACCAGCTCCTGAACTCAAGATTGCTGAGACCTGGAACATTAAGAGTCTCTGCGATTAATCCCCACTCTGGAGTTCCTGTTGCTTGTTCCTGTTCCCAGCGCGAAGACCTGGGGATGCCTTCTGGATCTAAAAACATCGGAGCAAAGTCAAATAGCGGCGAAAGGGCAGATGCCCCATCGGGCATTTTGAGCACTGCTGTATTGCGCCCATGGTTATCCGTGTTACCCATGGCAAGGTTAAGAATGTCCCTCTTGAGGTATTCCAGAAGATCTTGCAGTGGATCAACAACGCAATCAGGCAGTAATTTACAAAAGCTATTGTGAGGGATTCTCTGCCCAAACGTGTTTGATTCACAGATCGACGCCATTGACTCCAAGCCATACCGTTCAATTCCGGTGGTTGTTACTTTGCGATCAAACCGTTGGATGAAAAGGGAGTCGTCCTGGAATATTAGTTCTGTTGTGGTCTTCAGTCCAAAGGCACGGGCTACCTCATAATATGGAGCCTCATTACGAAGAACTTGCCGGTCTGCTTCTTTCTTCCCCCGCGGGAATTTGACCAACCAGTGCATTCTTACCTGGTTATCAGCCAACGCCCCTTCTGCATGCCACCTTCCTTTGTGGTCTTCAACCAGGAGGAATTTTGGAGCTTGTCCCTGAACGCTCGACGCTCCAGCAATCAATGCACCGGTCGATTCAGCATATTCTATGAAATCAATGTTTCTATCAATGATCTCCTCCCGCTCAAAACCGGGATGTTCGATAAGCTCTGGCATGGCCGCGCTGGCTATGCGTAAATTTCCAGGCGGGCACCCAGCAGCAAAACACAATAAGGGCCATTCGGCGCTCTCATCGTCTCTGATCTTCAACCGTTCAACCCAAGCCGACCTAGCAGCACCAGCCGGGAGAAGATCCAACAAGAAAGCTGGCCAGCCAGTGCACCTAAAATCAGCGAAGCTGATCGGGTAATGAACACCAACTCGATCAACTATCCGATCAGCGTCCATGTGTGCCAGGACGTAATCAATATTGTAATTGAGATTTCCAGACTCCACAAAGGTGGCAGCTTCATGCCAATGACCACCGTGGTAGATTTCAATGACAACCTCTTTCATTATTAGCTCCAAAATATTTTTAATGTATTATAAGCCTACAAAAATGCCGTGTCTACATAAAAACATATGCTTACAAGCCTGTCTTTTTTATGCTTCGCTAATATTTATAAAACAACACCTTGAACTCCAACCGTTACCGCAAGACCTACCTTCATCCCGCACTAACGCAACAAAGCCATCCCCTGCCTTCGCTTTTGAACTCTGGTGAGGGAGATCTTGTTTTCTTCATCGAACAACTCTCCTTGGGTGGTTACTATTCCACCCAATATTGACGACTGGGCTCATTCGGCCATACGATACAGAGACCTAAAACAACAAAGGCCCTGTCATTTCTGACGGGGCCTTTATCAATATGGCGGAGGGGGTGGGATTTGAACCCACGGTACGCGTAAACGTACAACAGATTTCGAGTCTGTCACCTTCGGCCGCTCGGACACCCCTCCAGGGGCTGTTACTGGGGGCTGGAGTCTAGGGGCTGGCAAAAGCTCAAACCCCTCATTCTTCAGCGGATTCATTGTTATATAGAACTTTTCGATTTTTATCCAGCCAAAATCAAGGCAATACCATGCTTGGCATCACTGATCATAAGCCCTGAGCGAGAATCCAGCCTCCAGACCCTAGTCTCCAGCCTCCGAAGGCCGCTTTGCAGCCTTCCTGCCAGCTCTTAATTCTTTAAAAAACCCGCTCAACATCTGGCTGCATTCTTCACCCAGCACCCCTTCTGTAACCTCGACCTTGTGATTGAATCGATCGTCCTGAGCAAAATCATAGATGGAACCAACCGCCCCGGCTCGCGGGTCGCGACAGGCGTAAACCAGGCGTGGGACGCGCGCCAGGATCATGGCGCCCATACACATGACGCAGGGTTCGAGGGTGACGTAGAGCGTGGTTTCAAGCAGACGCCAGTGGCCAATATGTTCTGCGGCCTGGCGGATTGCCACCATCTCGGCGTGGGTGGTCGGATCGTTGCTGGTTTCGCGCAGGTTGTGGCCGCGACCGATGATCTCGCCTTCGAAAACGATCACCGCACCGATCGGCACTTCGCCGAGAGAGAGGGCAATGTCAGCTTCGGCCATAGCAGCCTGCATAAAAAAGATGTCTTGTTCTGATGTCGTACCCAAAAGTTACCTCGGCGCGCTATTACACTTTACTGGCTATAGACAAAGATATAAAGCATTTCACCACAGAGACACTGAGGACTCAGAGTCAATCAATAATTCAGTCTTCTATGTGTTCTCTGTGACACGAGTGAGAGCATCGAACGGGTGGTGAAAGCTATTCTACGCATCATAACAAACCATCACACCTGAGTCTCCACCTGAAAACGCTTGGCCATCCACTCCTTGATGCGGGCAAAGAGCGCATAAAGAACCGGTACGACGATCAGGGTCAACAAGGTAGCGATTGCCAGACCGAAGATGACAGCGACCGCCATAGGTCCCCACCATTGAGCCGACTCACCACCGATAATCATCGACATGTTACGGAAATCAAAACTGACACCAACAGCCATCGGTAGCAGACCGAGGATGGTGGTAATCGCGGTCAGCATGACCGGGCGGAAACGGACCAGGCCGGCACGCAGCAGCGCTTCGTAAAGCTCCACCCCCTGCCGTCGTAGCTGGTTGATGTAATCGATCAGAACAATAGCGTTGTTGACCACCACCCCTGCCAACGAGATCACGCCGATGCCGGTCATGATGATACCAAAATTGGTCATGGTCAGGATCAGGCCGAGGAAAACGCCTGACAGAGAAAGAACCACGCTGGTCATAACGATGAATGTCTGCGAGATCGAGTTGAACTGTGTAATCAGTACCAGCACAATCAGAAAGAGCGCGATCACGAAGGCCTTTGCGAGGAAAGCTGAGGCTTTTTGCTGTTCTTCCTGTTCTCCGGAATAATCGATGCGGTAGCCACCAGGCAGATCGATGCCCGACAAGGCGTTTTGCACATCGACGAGCACATCATTGCTGTTACGCCCGGTGGTATTACCGGAGATGGTCACCACGCGTTTCTGGTCGATATGGCGGATAGAACCGAAGCCGGCTCCGATCTCCAATTTTGCCACTGTCGTCAAGGGTACCGGTGAGCCGATGTTGGTTGGCACCAGCAGACTCTCAATGTCAGCGATCGACTGGCGACGCTCTTCCGGTAGACGCACGATGATATCGTACTCATCCTTGCCCTGGCGGTAGACCCCCATCTTACTGCCGCTGATCGCGGCCTTGACCAGCACCGAGATATCAGCCGTGGAGAGTCCTAAAAGTGTCGCTTTTTCACGATCCACCAGCACACGAATTTCCGGTTTGGCCCGCGCAAAGTCATCCTTGAGATCGACGAGGCCCGGGATGCCTTTGATCTTTTCTCGGGCCTGGCTGACCAGGCTTTCCAGCACGACGACATTTTCACCGCTGACTTCGATGCTCACCGGCGCCCCGGTTGGAGGGCCTTCCTTTTCTTTCTCGACCTTGATTTCTGCGCCGGTAAAATTGGACAAGGCATTACGCACCCGATTGAGAACCCGATCGGAGGACTCATGGCGCTCTTCACTATCAACAAACTCAAGTGAAACCTTGGCCATATGCGACTGACCGCCACTGTCGGAACCGGCTTCACCGCTCGGTGCGACACCGACTTCGGCGATGGTGTACTTGACGTCCCGTTCTGGGGCAACGACTTTTTCAACGATGCGCGCGTATTCGTCCGAAGTGTCCAGACCGGTGCCTTCGGGAGATTTGATTTCGACGAACGCCCGGTTCGGTTCGGTATCAGGGAAGAGTTCGACACCGAGGATCTTGGCGCTGACCATGCCGCCAAAGATTCCGCAGATAACCAGCAAAACGGCTACAGAAAGACCGATCGTCGCACCCTGATGCTTGAGAGCCCATTGCAGTACCCGACGATAAAAACGTACCACACGGGTGCGCTCCACGTCCGGCTGCACCTCGCCTTTTTTAACGCGCATGAAAGTCGCGCAGACGGTGGGGTTAATGACCAGTGCGACAAACAGCGAAGAGGTGAGTGTGATAATCAGCGTCAGGGGCAAAAACTTCATGAATTCGCCCATCAACCCCGGCCAGAAGGTCATGGGGAAAAAGGCGCAGAGGGTGGTAATCGTCGAGCTGATCACCGGCCAACCGACTTCACTCGCCGCGATGCGCGCTGCGTCGACCCGGTTTTTACCTTCCTGCATGTGACGATAGATATTTTCAACGATAACAATGGCGTTATCGACCAGCATGCCGAGCGCCAGCATCAGGCTGAAGAGCACCACCATGTTGAGGGTCATGCCGAGCGCCTGGATAATCGCAAAGGACATGAGCATCGAAAAGGGGATCGCCAGGGCGACAAAGAAGGAGTTGCGCAGGCCGAGGAAAAGGAAGAGTACCGAGATCACCAGGAGCAGACCGGTGAGGATATTGTTCTCCAGCTCAGAGACCATGTTTCGGATATCTTTGGACTGGTTGAGCGTGACCGAGAGCTCGACCCCTTCCGGCATCAATGGCTTGGCGTATTCGAGCAGGGCAAAGACGCGGTCGGTCAGCTCGATAATATTCTCGCCGGTGCGCTTTTTGACCGCCAGGCTCACGCTCGGCTTGCCGTTGAGACGCGCGTAGCTTTTGGCGTCTTCAAAGGTGAAATCGATGGTCGCCATATCCTTGTAGTAGATCGGCTTGCCGTCGCGGACCACCATCACCAGATTATCGATCTGTGCCGGGTCGGTAAATTCTCCGGGAATGCGCAGCAGGTACTTACCCTGACCGATATCGATGCTGCCGCCGGGGATATTGACGTTCTCGCGCGCAACCGCTGTCACGATTTCGTTAAACGAAACCCGGTAGGCGGCCATGCGATCGGGATCGATCTCTACGCGCACCTGGTTTTCGCGACCACCGGTCAAGACCACATCGAGCACGCCGGGAATTTCCTCGATATGTTCCTCGAGCTCCTCTGCCACCCCTTTGAGGAGTGTTTCCGGCACTTCACCGGAGACCGCCACCATCAGCACCGGGAACTCGGCCAGGTTGACTTCGAGAATCTGTGGATCATTTTCCAGATCGTCAGGCAGGTCACCCTTGGCCTGGTCAACCTTGTCGCGCACCCACTGGATGGCGTCATCGATATCGACTTCGGGGATGAATTCGACGGTGATCATCGACGAACCTTCGGCGCTCACCGAACGGACCTCTTCGACGTTTTTCAGGCCACGCAGCTTGCGTTCGATCGGGTTGGTGATCAGCGATTCGATATCACTTGACGACACCCCCTCGTAGGTAGTCACCACCAACACGTAGGGAATGGTGATATCGGGAGTCGACTCGCGCGGCAGGGTGGCATAGCTGTAAATACCGACCACGATGATGATTAGCATCAGGGCAAAGACCGTGCTGCGCTGCCGGATCGCGGCGTTGGAGATCAACATATCAATCAGCCTCGACTTTGACTCTGGCACCATCAGCCAGCAACTGGTGGCCTTTGACAATCAATTTCTCACCGAGGCTCAAGCCCTCCAGGATGACGGCCTGGCCACCGATCACTTTATCAATCTTCACCGGACGCAGCTGTGCCTGACCCTCGACTTCAAGGTAGACCACCTTGCGGCCATCGAGATCAACTATGGCATAGAGGGGGATCGCAATCGCAGCTTTGAGCTCTCGCCGCAAGGCTTCGATGCGGACGATCATGCCGGGGCGCAGCTGTCGATCCTGATTGTCGACCTCGACCTTGCCCAGGTAGGTGCGGGTCCGTTCGTCCGCCTTGTACGCCAGGTGCACCAGCTTGCCGCTGCGGTGGATCTCTTCCCCGGTGTCGATCTGCGCCTGAACGACACTCACCTCTTCTCCGGGGTGGAAATAACGAACGTCCTTTTCCGGCACATCGATCAACACCTTGAGGCGATCCACCTGCACCACCAGCGCCACAGGATCACCGACTTTTACATATTCACCGCGTTCCACCATGCGATCATCGAGGACACCGGCGACCGGGGCCTGAATGATGCTTTTCTGCAGAGCAATGCTGGCAAGCTTAAGATTCTGCCGGGCCGCCTCATATGCGGTTACGCTATTATCATATTCCTGCTGGCTGACCAGGTTTTCAGCAACCAACCGCTGCAGCCTCTGCATCGCCTTCTCCTTGATATCGGCATCAACCCGGTTGCGTTCCAGATTGGCCCTCTGGCTCACCGAATCGATCGTCATGATCTTTTGTCCGGCGGTCAACACCTCGCCCTCCTCGGGCCCGACCCAGTCGACCGGCCCGGCAATCTCTGCGGCCAGGGTCAAATCCTCCCAGGCGTGCAGGGAACCCGGCAAACTGAAGCGCTCTTCAAGGTCTTGTGCCGTAATAATCTGCACCTTGACCGAGGTTGCCTTGTCATTGGCAGTCCCTTGCGCTGCCGGGCTTGTTTCACTTGCCGAATCAGCTCCGCAGCCCGCCAACAGGGGCACCAGGCAGAGACTCAAAAGGACCAGATTGCGGATTGCGCGGCTCATGGTGTCACTCCTTCATGCGGCAAAGCCGCGACAATATTGTAGCGTTCGAGGTTGGTGCCCATGGCCTCATACAGACTGGTCTGGGCCCGGTAGTAATCCGTTTTTGCTGCCACCTCGCGAATCTTCGCATCGACCAGAGCATTTTGGAAGGTCAGGACCCGGAAGGTATTGGACAAACCCTCCTGCAAGCGACGGGTTTCCTGATCCAGGGTGGTCTGTGCCAGAGCAGCATAGCGCTTTGCGACCCCCAGACGCTCTTCGCCAAGGTCGAGGACGGCATGCGCCGACCGAATCACAGTTTCTGCGGATATTTCTGCACGTCGCAAGCGATAGATAGATTGTTTGTCCTGTGCGGCGGCATCACGATATTGAGCTTTTGCCGTGCGGTTCTGCAAGGGCACACTGAAACGCAACCCGGCATACCAGCTGTTGCCATCTTGCTCAAGGGCACGGCTTGCAGAGCGCTGCCAGTCACCGTCGTACCTGGTATTGTCGCCATCGCCGGAGAGGCCATTGACACCGAGGCTGGCCTCAAGATCGAGGCGTGGCAAGCGTTGGTTGTCGGCATAGACCAGCGCAATCTTACGAGACTCGATCTCCAGCCGAGCCTGCTGGAGATCCGGCCTCTTCTTGAGCCCGGTTGCGAGCGCGTTCACCAGGTCAGGGCTTTTTTCATCTCTGACCTCGGGTAAATCAGCCTGCCAGCTCTGCGGTAATTGTGCTTCCCCCTGCTCGATCAATTCAAGGAGTTGATTGCGCGCCAGGGTCATCTTTTGTTCAGTCAGAAGCATATTCTCCTCTCGCCCGGCCTTTGCCGAGCGGGCTTCGTTGACTTCGGTCACGGGTATGAGGCCGGCATTAAATTTACGCTGGTTGCCATCGAGAAGTTCCTGCGCCAGGTCGCGGGCAAGGATTGCGTAGCGATACTCTTCATTTGCTTGCACCAGGTCCAGGTATGCCAGCTCGATTTCGGCTGCGAGTTGCTGGGCCCGACTCAAGTAACCGAGCGCCGCCTGCTGCTGTCGTGTTCTGGCAATCTGTAAACTTGTCGTATTGATATCGATACCCATGTCCTTGAGTAATGGCTGGGTCAAGTCAAGGACCAGGTAAGTCCGATAGGCGGGGTCAAGTCGATCGGCCAGAGCGTCCGTGTCATTACTCTCTCCGATCAGGCTGAGGCGCGTCTCCAAACCTGTCACAAAGGTTTTACTCAGTGCTGCCTCAGCGCTTGCCTGGTCGGTGGAAACAAGATCATCGGCAATAACCGTTGAATCTACAGGGCGTTCATCTCGGCTGACCCCGAGCCCCAGTTCGGCAAAGACATCAAAACGACCTTCTTCACCCATGATGCCGGCGTCAGCTCGCTCAACATCGAGGCGGGAGATTTGCAGATCAAAATTGTACTGAAGTCCCAAAGCCAGAGCCTGCTGCAGACTGAGGATTTCAGTCTCGGCAAAACTCATTGTTGAGAAGGCCAGAAGGAACAGAGCAATGACTATTTTTCGCATGATTTCCCTCACATTTCGAGCTTGCGCTGTTCTAAAAATTGCTGCCTCAACTCTTGCCAACCGGTTTGAACGTCCACCGGAGCCCGGGCTATCGCCGCTGGTCCGTGAAGGGCCTGCAGGACCAGTGAGCGGCAGAATATTTTGGCATTTTCCAGGCTCGTCACATCGCCACTGTAAATGGACGACAGAACCAGAATGTAGAGTGCGTGCAGATGGGCGATCAGGAGCAGCAGTTCACTCTCAGCAGGCAACTCCCCGCGAAGCTGCGCCCGGCCCAGGACTTCTCCGAGCTTGTTCAGGTATCGCATATCCAGATCACGGCTCCTTAATCGGGTATTCTCGCCGGGGAAGGTCATCTCGCGGGCGAAGATGCGACCAAACTCTCGATTCTTCGTGACAAAGGTAATCTGCCCCATCATGTAAGCGACCAACTGGTCAATCAGGGAGGCCTCTTCGTCGATCTTACGATCCAGCGCGGCGAAAGCAAATTCAAGCTCAGCCTCGCAATAAGCCAGAAAAATCTCTTCCTTAGCCTTGAAGTACCCATAAATCGTGCCCTTGCCAACGCCTGCAGCGCGGGCCAGTTCATCCATACTGGTCTGCTCAAAACCCTTTTCGGTAAAGAGTTTGACCGCCGCATCGATGATCGCCTTGCGCGTCTGCTGTTTTTTCTGTTCACGCACTCCAGACATAAGAACCTCCGGTTAAAGTCGACTGCGGTCGAGATTTTACACCTCAGGAAGGATATGTCAAGACAAAAGTCGACCGCAGTCGGCTTTGCCTGACAACCCCTTCAGCAGGCGACAAAAAGAGGAGCACTCCAGGCCTGTCTGGTTTTGATTTGACTTGGTTTCGGGGGTAGGGTAGAAGAAACCTTGGCCTAATCACCTTACCCTGACTTTTGAAAGGACTTGACGATGAAAAGATTTGCTTTTTTGGCTCTTGCCATACTGATAATCCTGCCCCAGTTGGCGACCACAGCCGAGGCAAACGACAAGAAGATCAAAGCCGGCTTTATCTACGTCGGACCGGTCGGTGACGCCGGTTGGACCTATGCTCACGACGAGGGCCGTAAAGAGATGGAAAAACTCTCTTTTGTCGAGCCGTCCACCTACATTGAATCCGTTCCTGAAGGTGCTGAATCTGCACGTGTTATCAACGGCCTGGTCCGCAAAGGCCACAACCTGGTCTTCACCACCAGCTTCGGCTACATGGACGCGACCCTGGACGTTGCCAAGCGCAACAAAGACGTCGTCTTCATGCACTGCTCAGGATTCAAGTCTGCCGAGAACGTTGGCAACTACTTCGGTCGTATGTATGAACCCCGCTACCTCTCCGGCATCGTTGCCGGAAAAATGACTAAAAAGAACGTCATCGGCTACGTTGCCGCCTTCCCGATTCCGGAAGTTATCCGCGGCATCAACGCCTTCACCCTCGGCGTACAGAGTGTTAACCCGGACGCACAGGTTCGCGTCGTCTGGACCCAGACCTGGTTCGATCCAGGTGTCGAGCGTGACGCAGCCGACAGCCTGCTTGATGTCGGAGCCGACGTGCTGACCATGCACCAGGACGCTCCGGCCACCCTGCAGGCCGCAGAAGCCCGCGGCGCTTACGTGATCGGCTATAACTCCGACATGCGTGGGTTCGCACCTAACGCCTTCTTGACAGCACCGATCTGGAACTGGGGCCCGCTCTACTCGAAAGTCGCCCAGGAAGTCAAAGACGGCACCTGGAAATCAGAGTCGATCTGGTGGGGCATGAAAGAGGAACTGGTGCAGCTGGCACCGCTTAGCGACAAGGTCCCTGCCGACGTCAAGGCGCTGGTCGCAGAAAAAATGGCCGCGATCAAAGCGGGCACACTGCTCCCCTTCGCCGGTCCGATCAAGGATCAGGACGGCAAAATCCAGGTAGCCGCAGGCAGTACCCATGACGACGGTCAACTGCTCGGCATGAGCTACTTCGTCAAAGGGGTACAAGGCACCATCCCCAAGTAAGGATTCTTACCTGAGACTTAAAGGCACGCGCCGGTGGCTACCGGCGCGTGCCTCTTTTTATTGGCCATGACTGACCTCCTCGAAATCCAGAACATCCGTAAAACTTTTCCCGGCGTCATCGCCCTGGACGATATCTCTTTGTCTATTACTCCAGGTGAAATCCACACCCTGCTCGGCGAGAACGGTGCCGGCAAAAGCACCCTGATGAACGTCTTGACCGGCCTTTACCGACCGGATCGAGGCGAGATCCTGTTTAACGGCACACCGATTCATTTCAACAGCCCGCGGGATTCTTTGGCCGTAGGCATCGGCATGGTCCATCAGCATTTCATGCTGGTCCCCGCCCACACGGTTTTTGAAAACATCCTGTTGGCACTGGACGGCGTTCCCCTGCTCTTTTCCCGACGCAAATATAAGCAACGAGTGCAAAAGATCCTCGACGAGTTCGAGCTCGACCTTGATCTGGATGATCCGGTCTGGAAGCTGTCGATCGGGGCCCAGCAGTGGATCGAACTGATCAAGCTACTGGTCAGGGACTGCCGCCTGCTGATTCTGGATGAGCCGACAGCCGTTCTGACCCCCCAGGAAAGCGCACGGCTCTTCCAGGTTCTGAACCGTCTGCGTGACCAGGGCAAGAGCATTCTTTTCATCTCCCACAAGATGCGCGAAGTGATGGAGATCTCCGATCGTGTCACCGTACTGAAAAAGGGCTGCAGCCTGATCACCCTGAAGCGGGGCGAATATGATGAGAACCGCCTGGCATCACTGATGATCGGCGAAGACCAGATCCCCATGTGGATCAAGCCCGCCTGCAAACACGACCAATTAGCCCTGGAGATCAAGAACTTGTCGGTGAGCAACACCCGTGGCCGGGCGGATCTGGACAATTTCAACATGAAGCTCTACAGCGGCCAGATTCTCGGTGTTGCTGGAGTCGCCGGCAACGGCCAGAAACCTCTGGCCGAAGTCCTTACCGGCCTCACGCAAGCAACCAGCGGCAAGATCCTGGCTGGCGACAAAGACATCACCAACAGTACGGCAAGAAGCTCCTATATCGCCGGCATCGCCCATATCCCCGAGGATCGCAAAAGCATCGGCATCGCCCCCGACATGACGGTTGGCGATAACCTGATCATGAAAAACTTCAACTCCAAGCTTTTTCGTCGCTGGATCTTCCAGGACCGCGCCGCCATCCGTAAGAACGCAACCGCCAAGATCGATCAGTTTGCGATCAAGGCCGGCCCCGACGGTAACCCTGTCCGCTACCTCTCCGGCGGCAACATCCAGAAGGTCATCATCGCCCGCGAGTTATCGGAAAAACCCGCCGTGCTGGTGGCCCTCTACCCGACCCGCGGCCTCGACATCGGCAGCGCCGAATATGTAC
>Ga0316196_10000471_pt1 | contig 15762 bp, 18 predicted proteins | sample Eddsed2cm_MG_FD_204938 | JGI IMG/M metagenome (GOLD analysis project Ga0316196, IMG submission 204938) | Coastal sediment microbial communities from Maine, United States - Eddy sediment 2 cm | ecosystem: Environmental > Aquatic > Marine > Coastal > Sediment | place: USA: Maine | collected... | reverse complement strand
GGCGGACCTCTACCGCCTGCGTATGCGCATGGGGATGCTTTTTCAAAGCGGGGCTCTGCTGACCGATCTGTCGGTATTCGAGAATGTGGCCTATCCGCTGCTTGAGCATACCAAGCTCAATTCCTCGATGATCCGAAAGCTGGTGCTGATGAAGCTTGAGGCCGTCGGCCTGCGCGGTGCCTACGGTTTGATGCCGAGCGAGCTGTCGGGCGGTATGGCACGCCGGGTCGCGCTGGCGCGGGCCATTGCGCTCGACCCGATGATGATCATGTACGACGAACCTTTCACCGGTCAGGATCCGATCTCGATGGGGGTGCTGGTGCAGTTGATCCGGCGCCTGAACGACGCGGCCGGCATCACCAGTGTCGTGGTTTCTCACGACGTGGCCGAGGCCTCGGAGATTGCGGACCTGATCTACGTGATATCAAACGGCAGGGTGATCGAGTCCGGGGCCCCGCAGACCTTGCGCGAGGCCGGCGGCGAGTGGACCCGTCAGTTCATGGACGGTCTTCCCGATGGGCCTGTACCGTTTCATTATCCTGCGCCTGAACTCGAGAGCGACCTGTTCGGAGACCGGGCCTGATGGAGTGGCTTGCCCAGCTTGGGCGCAGTGGCCTTTCTTTCTCCGCCGGTCTGGGGCGCGCGCATCTGCTGATGCTGGCGATGCTGCGTGGTCTGCCGCAGCTGGTGCGACGGCCGCGTCTGCTGATGGAGCAGCTGCTGTCGGTCGGTGTGCTGACTGTCCTGATCATTGCGGTCTCCGGGATCTTTGTCGGCATGGTCCTGGGTCTGCAGGGTTTCTACATCCTTTCGCGCTTCGGTGCGGAGGCCACGCTCGGCGTGATGGTCGCGGCGTCACTGGTGCGGGAGCTGGGGCCGGTGGTCACGGCGCTGTTGTTCGCCGGGCGTGCCGGGTCGGCGCTGTCGGCGGAGATCGGCCTGATGAAGGCTACCGAACAGTTGTCGGGCCTGGAGATGATGGCGGTCAATCCCGAGCATCGCGTACTGACGCCGCGCCTGATCGCCGGGATCATATCGATGCCATTGCTCGCGGCAATTTTCAGTATGCTGGGCGTTTACGGTGGCTGGTTTGTCGGCGTCGGTCTGCTTGGGGTCGATGAAGGGACCTACTGGGCGCAGATGCAGTCGCAGATAGACTGGGACGAAGATGTTTTGAACGGCGTGATCAAGTCCCTCGTGTTTGGCGTGGTATGCACCTGGATAGCGATCTTTCAGGGCTACGACTGCATTCCCACCTCCGAAGGGGTCAGCAGGGCGACCACGCGCACCGTGGTGCATTCCTCCCTGGCCGTGCTGGGGCTGGATTTCGTATTGACTGCGCTGATGTTTAATTAAGCTGATGTGTACATTCACGGCCGATGGCCGCTTTCTTGCGGGACGGGGCGCGAACGGGAACTGATGATGTCGAAAACGAGACAAATAGAGATACTGGTCGGTGCGTTCATGGCAGCTGGCTTCCTTGCGCTGTTTTTTCTGGCGATGCAGGTCAGCAATCTGGGGACCGTGAACACCGGCGACTCTTACAAGGTTCTGGCCCGGTTCGACAATATCGGCGGGTTGAAGGTGAAATCGCCGGTGACCATGGCGGGTGTCGAAGTCGGACGGGTGATCGACATCTATTATGATGCCGAGGACTTTCGTGCGGTGGCCGTTCTGGGGATCTATTCGCAGTACGACCGTATTCCGGATGATACCTTTGCGAAAATCCTTACTGCCGGCCTGTTGGGTGAGCAGTATGTCGGTCTCGACCCCGGCGGCAGTGAGGACCTCCTCAAGGAGGGCGGTGAGATTGCCGTTACGCAATCCGCTCTGGTGCTCGAAGAGGTGATCGGGCAGTTCATCTACGGGAAGGCCCAGGAAGGAGCGAAGTGATGCACATTTCGATTGTCATGCGGGGGCTGCTGCCTGGCTTGTTCCTGCTTTCGTCGTTCGCCGTGGCTGCGATGATCGAGGACCCCCAGAAGGTAATCCGTGAGACCGGTGATAAGGTCCTGTCCGAGGTCACTGCGCGCAGAGCGGACCTGGAAGCCAATCCGGAATTGATCTACCCGCTGGTCGAGAGCACGGTGGTGCCGCATTTCGATTTTCGCAAGATGTCCCAGTCTGCGTTAGGTCGTTTCTGGCGCGATGCCTCTGATGCGCAAAAAGAGGCGATAACGAATGAATTCCGCCAGCTGCTTGTGCGCACCTATGCCAGCGCGCTGCTGGGTTACTCCGGTCAGGAGATCCAGTATCTGCCGGTTCAGTATCGGCAGGGTGACAACAGGGTCATGGTTCCAACCCGGATTTCATCCCAGAGTGCGCCTCCGATCCCTGTCAACTACCGTCTCACCCTGAATGATGCAAGATGGATGGTTTACGATGTGATCATCGACGGTGTCAGCCTGATTACGAATTACCGCAGCCAGTTTGCCAACGAGGTACGCAGGGGTGGGATCGACGGGCTGATCAGCTCGCTGGCGGACATGAACGGGAAAGTCGGTAAGTGAGCGGTGCCAGCCTGGCCGCGTCAGGTGATGCGCGCTGGGAACTGGCCGGGGCGCTCGATTTTTCCTCGGTGCCCGAAATCTGGCCGTCACTTGAGAAACTGTTGCGGGCCGGTGGGGAGTTGACGGTTTCGCTGTCTGGCGTGAACCATGCCAACAGTGCCGGGCTGGTGCTGTTGGTCGAGGCGCGTGACCTGGCCCGGCAGGGGAACTGCCAGCTGAAGCTGGTGGATATACCTGACGAATTGCTGGACCTGGCGCGCATGTCGCGTTGTGAGGACCTGATAGCCGTAAACGGCGTTTGAGCCGATCTGCGGACCCCGGGCCTTGCAGCCAAACTCCCGCCAGCCTCCAGATTTCTTTATGATTGGTGCGCTTTTTCGCAGGTGGGCGCGCGTTTCGCGCAGGCATCGATGGATAAATTGATTATCACCGGGGGCAAATCCCTTTCGGGCGACGTCCGCATCTCGGGCGCAAAAAATGCTGCCCTGCCGATCCTGGCAGCGACCCTGCTGGCCGAGGAGCCGATGATCATCGGCAACATCCCCCACCTGCGGGATATCACCACCACCATGGAGCTGCTCGGTCGCATGGGCGTCGACCTGACGGTGGACGATAAGATGCACGTCGAGGTGGATGCGGGCCGCCTCAACAACCCCTTTGCGCCCTACGAGCTGGTCAAGACCATGCGGGCATCGATCCTGGTTCTCGGCCCCTTGTTGGCGCGTTGCGGTCAGGCGGATGTCTCCCTGCCGGGTGGCTGCGCGATCGGTTCGCGACCGGTAGACCTGCATATCGAAGGTTTGCGTGCGATGGGAGCCGAGATCACCGTGGAGGCCGGTTACATCAAGGCGCGGGCCAATCGACTCAAGGGTGTGCGTCTGGTGCTGGATATGGTTACCGTGACCGGTACCGAGAATCTCATGATGGCGGCCGCGCTCGCCGACGGCGTGACCCTGCTCGAGAACGCTGCGCGCGAGCCCGAGGTGGTGGATTTGGCCAACTGCCTCAATGCCATGGGTGCGAAGATCAGCGGCGCGGGAACCACGACCATCCGGATAGAAGGTGTCAAATCCCTGCATGGCACGCGCTACGATGTGCTGCCGGACCGGATCGAGACCGGGACCTATCTGGTGGCGGGTGCGATCAGTGGCGGTCGGGTTCGCGTGCGGGACACCGATCCGACGCTGTTGGATGCGGTGCTGCAGAAACTGCATGAGGCCGGTGCCGAGCTTGAGGTCGGAGACGACTACGTGGTTCTGGATATGCACGGCCGGCGCCCGAAGGCGGTCAATGTGCACACTGCACCATACCCGGCGTTTCCGACCGATATGCAGGCCCAGTTCACCGCGCTCAACAGTGTTGCCGAGGGTGTTGGAACCATTACCGAGGCAGTTTTCGAGAATCGCTTCATGCACGTGCAGGAACTGCAGCGCATGGGTGCCAGGATCAAGCTTGAAGGCAATACCGCCATCTGTGCCGGCGTCCCGCGCCTGACCGGGGCACCGGTGATGGCGACCGATCTTCGCGCATCGGCCAGCCTCGTCCTGGCGGGCCTGGTCGCGGATGGCGAGACCGTCGTCGACCGTATCTACCATGTCGATCGCGGTTACCAGGACATCGAGGACAAGTTTGGAGGACTCGGCGCACAGATTCGCCGGGTGCCCGGTTGAGAGGTAAAGCATGGCCGCAGTTATAGAATCGCCGCTGACCATCGCGCTGTCGAAAGGGCGGATCTTCAAAGATACGCTGCCCCTGCTGAAGCAGGCGGGTATCGAGCCGGTGGATGATCCGGAGACCAGTCGCAAGCTGATCCTCGAAACCTCGCATCCGCTGGTCAAATTCGTGCTGATCCGTGCCACCGACGTGCCAACATATGTGCAGTGGGGGGCGGCGGATCTCGGTGTTGCCGGCAAGGACGTGCTGATGGAGCACGGTGGTGATGGCCTGTACGAGCCGCTGGATCTGAAGATAGCGCGCTGTCGGATGATGGTGGCCGGCCGCCCCGATGCCGATATCGGTTCGCGTCGTCTGCGCATTGCCACCAAGTACGTCAAGTCGGCACGCGGCTTTTTTGCGGCGCGTGGGCAGCAGGTGGAGGCCATCAAGCTTTACGGCTCGATGGAGCTGGCGCCGCTGGTCGGTCTGTCCGAGGTGATCGTCGATCTGGTCGAGTCCGGCAACACCCTCAAGGCCAATGGCCTGGTGCCCCTGGAGCATATGTACGACATCAGCTCGCGCCTGATCGTGAACAAGGCGTCGTGGAAGATGAAGCACGCGACCGTGCAGGCGCTGGTCGATGCCCTGCGCGAGGCCGTTTCTTAGAAGATCAGGACGCAGAGAACGCAAAGGTCCGCAGAGTACGCAGAGAATTCTTTGTGTAGGATACGACGCGGAGGCTTTTGCGTTGCCGCGGGTGGTTGGTTCTCCATGGCTGGGGTGACTACCCCGAGAACTCAGCGACCTCTGCGCGACTCTGTGATCTCTGCGTCCATTTTTGAGAATTTATCATGGCCGATATACGAAAATTGAACACCGCGGATGCGGATTTCCAGCAGCAGCTCGATGGCCTCCTGGCCTGGGATTCGGTATCGGACGGCGCCGTCAACCAGGTGGTGCATGAGGTGATCGCCGAGATCCGTTCACGCGGTGATGCCGCTCTGGTTGACTACACCAACCGTTTCGATGGCTGGGAGGCGAAGTCGCCCGGCGATCTGGAGATCCCGCTGGCGCGTCTGAAACAGGCCTGGGAGACCATCCCCGCCGACCAGCGCGAGGCGCTGCAGCATGCCGCCGAACGCGTGCGTGCCTATGCCGAGCGTCAGAAAATGGAAAGCTGGACCTATACCGAGGCAGACGGCACCGTGCTGGGTCAGCAGATCACACCGCTGGACCGGGTGGGCCTGTACGTGCCGGGCGGCAAGGCGGCCTATCCCTCTTCGGTGCTGATGAATGCACTGCCGGCCAAGGTGGCCGGGGTGCGTGAGTTGATCATGGTGGTGCCTACCCCCGGAGGCGCGCTCAACGAGCTGGTATTGGCCGCGGCCCATGTGTGTGATGTCGACCGCGTGTTCGCTGTCGGTGGAGCGCAGGCGGTTGCCGCGCTTGCCTATGGCACTGAGTCAGTCCCTGCGGTCGACAAGATTGTGGGGCCGGGCAATATCTACGTCGCCACCGCCAAGCGGACCGTGTTCGGCCAGGTAGGGATCGACATGGTCGCCGGACCGTCGGAGATCCTGGTGATCTGTGATGGCCGGACCGATCCGGACTGGGTCGCGATGGATCTGTTTTCGCAGGCCGAGCACGACGAGGATGCGCAATCGATCCTGCTGTGTCCGGATGCGGACTTCGTGGCCCGTGTCGAGCAGAGCATCGACAGACTGCTGCCGGGCATGCAGCGGCGCGAGATCATCGAGACGGCATTGCGGGCGCGAGGTGCGTTGATTGTCTGTCGGGATCTGGATGAGGCGGCAGAGGTGGGCAATTTTATCGCGCCCGAACACCTTGAGCTCTCGCTGGCGGATCCGGAAGCCTATGTCAGCAAGATCCAGCATGCCGGCGCCATCTTCATGGGTCGCCATACCTCGGAGCCCTTGGGCGATTACTGCGCCGGGCCGAATCATGTCTTGCCGACCTCGCGCACGGCGCGCTTCAGCTCGCCACTCGGGGTCTACGACTTCCAGAAGCGCTCGAGCCTGATCATGGCATCTGCCGCCGGCGCCCGAACCCTCGGCCGAACCGCCTCGATACTGGCGCGTGGCGAGGGACTGGAGGCGCACGCGCGTTCGGCCGAATACCGGATCGAAGATTAGGGCAGGCGGCACCTGCCGAGCGTCGGGCGCAGCCCGACCTACGATGTGCCGTACTGGCAGAGCCGGACGGATTTTGCGGGTTGGGATTGCGGAACAATGAATAGCGACATCGATACCTTGGTCTCGCATTGGGTACGCCCCGAGATCCGCTCGCTGGCGGCCTATCATGTCCAGGCTGCAACCGGGTTGATCAAGCTGGATGCCATGGAAAATCCATACACCTGGCCTGAAGAACTGCGCGATGCCTGGGTCGAGTTGCTGCGCAGCACGGATGTCAACCGCTATCCGGACCCGACTGCGCAGGCGCTGAGCGAGCGTCTGGTCGAGGCAATGGCAGTCCCGGCCGGAATGCGCGTGCTGCTGGGCAACGGTTCGGACGAACTGATCCAGATGATTGCGATGAGCCTTTCCGGGCCCTCGCGCTGCGTTTTGTCGGTCGACCCCGGTTTTGTCATGTACCGACTGATTGCGACCTTCTGCGGCATGACTTACGTCGGGGTGCCGCTCAAGGCGGATGATTTCAGTCTCGATCTCCCCGCGGTGCTGCAGGCGATGCACGAGCATCAGCCGGCGGTCGTTTTCCTGGCGTACCCGAACAACCCGACCGCCAACCTGTTCGACGAGCGGGCGCTCACCGACATCATCCGGGCTGCACCCGGCCTGGTGGTCATCGACGAGGCCTATGCCCCGTTCACCGATGCGACCTTTATGGGCCGCCTGGGCGAGTTCGACAACCTGGTGGTGATGCGCACGGTGTCAAAGATGGGTCTGGCGGGACTGCGCCTGGGTCTGCTTGCCGGGCCTGCCGCCTGGCTGGACGAATTCGACAAGGTTCGGCTCCCCTACAACATCAACGTGCTGACTCAGGCCAGTGCCGAATTTGCGCTGAGCCATAAAGCGGTATTCGACCGGCAGACCCGGCGCATCCGGGCCGAGCGTGAGCGGCTTGCCGCGGCCATTGCGCGTCTGAAGGGCGTCGAGGTGTTCCCATCGCAGGCGAACTTCCTGCTCATGCGTGCACCTTCGGGTAGAGCTGCATCCTGGTTCCAGGGGCTGCGCGAGCATGGTGTGTTGATCAAGAATCTCGACGGCGCACATCCCCTGTTGAATGACTGTCTGCGCCCGACCGTCGGGACGCCGGCCGAAAACGATGCGCTGCTCGAGGCACTGACAGTGATGGCCGGCGCCGACAGCTGATCGACGGATAGCATTTGGTCAATTCGTGCGTCGAGTTTTTGACGCAGAGGACGCGAAGACGCAGAGGGCACAGAGAAGACTCGGGATTGTGACTGCTGGTGCGACCCCATTGCCCGGAGCGGCTGCGGAACGGAGTGCTGGCTGCTCGACGCCAGACGCAAAAAACTGTGTGCCTCTGTGCCTCTGGGTTCTCTGCGTACCCAACACTGCAGCCTGATCGGATCCGCGGATCGCGGCGGCAAAAAGATTATTCCTCGGTATTGCTGAATTTCACCGACAGCAGGTCGGCGACGCATTCCTCGACGAATTGATCCAGGTCGGTTCCGCTGAGCCCGCCGGCCTCTCCCTCGATCCGGCAATCGGCCTGCAGGTCTGCAAGGTCCTGCTGATCGCCCGGCGGCTGGGCAGAACACAGGCCTGCGGTGAATGCGAGGACGCAACCCAGGAGAATGCCGCGGCGGTGTTTCAACCGGGTCTTATGTTTGAAAAGGCGCATATTTTTGTCCGTTTATCCGGCATCCATACAGGTGCAGTGGTAGTTGAACTCCCTGCGCACGCTTCGCAGTCGAAGCAGCAGGTCTTCGCGATCACCCTGGAACACGGCGATACTGGGGTCGTTCCTGTCGAAGCGTTGATGGGCTTCCAGATCGGCGGCCGGTAGCCGGTCGTCGCGCAGCTTGTCCGAAATGCCGCGGCATACCGGACATTCTTCCAGGACGCCCGCAGCCAGATCGATCTCGATTGCGATCTTGTCGCGGTCGGCACCGGGGCGGCGGAAAAATTCGAAGATACCCATTGTGTTCAGACTCCCCTTTTGCAGCCCGTCGGGGCGCCTTCTGAATACAGGATTCCTGCGGCGCTCAGCGTCCGGAAATGGGCGGACGCTCGCCGACAATGGCTATCTGTTCCAGTTCGCTCCCGCCGCGGACGAGCGTGATGGTCAGCGGGCTGCCAGGAGGCTTGGCGGCAATCATCTGCAGCATCCTCGGTGATCCGCCTATCGCCAAGCGGTCAATTTTTGTGATCAGGTCGCCGGGCCTGAGTCCGGCCTGGTCAGCAGGACCGTCGTCGAGTACGCCGGAGATCAGGACGCCGTCGCGGAACTCGATGTCGAGTGACTCGGCCAGCACCGGGGTGAGGTCCTGTCCCGTAATACCCAGCCAGCCACGGATCACGTGCCCGTGTTCGATAATCTGGCTCATCACCTCTTTGGCGAGCTGGATCGGGATGGCGAAGCCGATACCGTGCGAGCCGCCGCTTTCGGAAAAGATGGCGGTGTTGATGCCGACCACCTCGCCGAGGGGGTTGATCAAGGCGCCGCCTGAATTGCCCGGATTGATTGCCGCGTCGGTCTGAATGAAATTTTCGAAGTCGGTGATGCCGAGCTGGTTGCGTCCGGTGGCGCTGACGATGCCCATGGTGACCGTCTGGCCGACCCCGAAGGGGTTGCCGATGGCCATGACCACGTCGCCCACCTGCATCTGCTCTGACTCGCCGAGGCTGGCGACAGGGAGTTTGCTGCCAGCAGCCTGCAATACCGCGATATCAGTCTCCGGGTCGGTTCCGACCACCCGGGCCGGCAGGCTGCGCCCATCGTCCAGCACCACGTTGATCTCGCTGGCGGCGTCGATCACATGGTTGTTGGTCAGCACATAACCGTTGCCGTCGACGATCACGCCCGAGCCGAGACTGTTCTCCCGCTTGATCCTGGGTTTCGTGGCCTGGTTACCAAAAAAACGTTTGAAAACAGGGTCGTCGAAGATTGGATGACGCTTCTCACGCGTAACCTTGGTGGCAAAAACGTTGACCACGGAAGGTGCGGCACGTTGTACGGCATCGGCGTATGAGACCGGTCCGCCGGTGCGTTCGAGCAATACCGGTTTGGGCGCGGGGGGCGCCTCTGTGCCGGCAAGGTCGGGGCGCAACAGCAGGACCAGGAAAGCGGCGGCCAGCCCGGTGGCGACGGAAGTGAACAGGAAGTTGAATGCGCGATACCACTTCATGCGCATACACTATCACGCCGACACCTTGACCAAATACCCGACAGCCATGGCGCAACTCATTGACATCGTGACTTATTGCAACCGGCGCCTGGACGTCGATGCGTTCGACGATTACTGCCCCAACGGTCTGCAGGTGGAGGGCGGGGCGGAGGTCGGGAGCATCGTCTCCGGTGTGACCGCCAGCCAGGCCCTGATCGATGCCGCGGTCGAAGTGGATGCCGACCTGCTGCTGGTGCATCACGGCTATTTCTGGCGCGGCGAGCCGGCGCCTCTGATCGGCATGAAGGGACGCCGGGTGAAGACACTGCTGGGCGCCGACATCAGTCTGCTGGCTTACCATCTGCCGCTCGATGCGCACCCGGAACTGGGCAATAACCGCCAGCTCGGGATAAGGCTCGGCCTGGACGCCGGGGCACCGGGTGACGGCCTGCTCTGGGGGCAGGATCTGACCCAGCCCATGAAGGCCGCGGATCTTGCTGCCATGATTGAGTCTTCGCTGGGTCGCGTCCCCCTGATGATCGGTTCACCGACAACACGGGTGCGCCGGCTTGCCTGGTGCACCGGGGCGGCGCAGGGGATGATCGCGCAGGCAGCGGCCGCCGGGTTCGATGCCTTCATCAGTGGCGAGATCTCCGAGCAGACAGTGCACGAGGCGCAGGAGCTCGGGGTCGTTTATCTCGCGGCGGGACACCATGCGACCGAGCGTTATGGCGTGCAGGCGCTGGGTGAGGAACTCGCCGGTCGCTTTGGTCTGCAGCACCGGTTCATCGACATCGACAATCCGGTTTGAATGTCCGGCAAATAGCCGACCACCAGGCCCACACAATCCTTGTCATAGATACCCTTTCCTTGACCGGGAAATCACCATGTTGGACAATCATCGGTCGATTAGGGAAATTCAGCATATTCTTAAGCTTCGATTCGGGATCGGCTGCGAACCTTTCCCTTTTATTTTGGGTCTTTGGGAGTCCATTCAATGAGTTCAGAAGGCGTAGACCTCAAGAAACGCCGCTTCCTGACCGCCTCCACGGCTGTCGTCGGAGCGGTGGGCATCGGTTTTGTCGCCGTGCCTTTCATCGCGTCCTGGAATCCGTCCGAACGCGCCAAGGCACTCGGCGCTCCGGAAGAGGCGGATATCAGCAAACTCGAGCCCGGTGCTCTGCTACGCCTGAAGTGGCGCGGCAAGGTCACCTGGGTGGTGCGTCGCACCGAGCAGAACATCGCGGACCTCAAGACCCTGAACAGCCAGCTTGCCGATCCGGATTCTGAGGTCACCACCCAGCAGCCGGCCTATGCCAAAAACGCAACCCGCTCGATCAAGCCCGAGTTTGCGGTACTGATCGGAATCTGCACGCATCTGGGTTGCTCGCCGACCTTCCGTCCGGAAGTGGCTCCGGCCGATCTCGGACCTGACTGGAAGGGTGGTTTCTTCTGCCCCTGCCATGGTTCGACCTTCGATCTCGCCGGCCGCGTGTACAAGGGCGTCCCGGCGCCGACCAATCTCGTGGTCCCGCCGCATCAGTATCTGTCGGACGATGTCATCCTGGTCGGCGTTGACGGAGGTGCCGCATGAGCTTCATGAACTGGATTGATGAGCGCTTCCCGGCCACCAAGGTCTGGAATGAGCACCTGGCGCAGTATTACGCGCCCAAGAACTTCAACTTCTGGTATTTCTTCGGCTCACTGGCCATGTTGGTACTGGTGCTGCAGATTGTTACGGGGGTCTGGCTTGCGATGCTGTACAAGCCGTCCGCCGAAAATGCGTTCGCCTCGGTCGAATACATCATGCGCGACGTCGATTTCGGTTGGTTGCTGCGCTATCTGCACTCGACCGGCGCATCGGCGTTCTTCCTGGTGGTCTATCTGCACATGTTCCGCGCCCTGATCTACGGATCGCATCGCCGGCCGCGCGAGCTGCTGTGGATCATCGGGGTGATCATCTACGTGGCCATGATGGCGACGGCATTCATGGGTTATCTGCTGCCCTGGGGTCAGATGTCGTACTGGGGGGCCCAGGTTATCGTTAACCTGTTTGCTGCCGTGCCGTTCGGCATCGGTGAGCCGCTGTCGGTCTGGATTCGTGGTGACTACGTTATCTCGGATGCCACGCTCAACCGCTTCTTTGCGTTGCACTTCCTGTTGCCTTTCATTCTTGCGGCCCTGGTGTTCATCCACATCGTCGCGTTGCACAAGGTGGGTTCAAACAATCCGGACGGTATCGAGATCAAGAAGAACAAGGATGAAAACGGTATCCCGAAAGACGGTATCCCGTTCCACCCGTACTACTCGGTCAAGGATATCGTTGGGATCGGGGTGTTCCTGATCTTCTTCAGTGCGATCGTTTTCTTCGCGCCTGATTTCTTCGGACTGTTCCTCGAGCCACCGAACTTCGAGCCGGCGAACCCTTTGAAGACGCCTGACCACATTGCCCCGGTCTGGTACTTCACGCCGTTCTACGCGATGTTGCGAGCGGTACCGCCGATGCTCAACTCGCAGTTCCCGGGCGTGGTGGTGATGTTCGGAGCGATCATCGTGCTGTTCTTCCTGCCCTGGCTGGATCGCAGCCCGGTCAAATCGATCCGTTACAAGGGCCCGATATTCAAGATTGCCGTCGCGATCTTTGTAGTGACGTTCGTGATGCTGGCCTGGCTGGGTATGCAGGCGTCGACGCCGGCCAAGACGCTGCTGGCGCAGATCTTCACTGCTTTGTATTTCGCGTTCTTCCTGCTGATGCCGTTCTACAGCAAGATGGACAAGACCAAGCCGGTGCCGGAGAGGGTAACCAAATGAAGAAGCTGATCGCTGTTATTACATTGGCTTTGATGCCGCTCACCGGCATGGCTGCCGGCGGTGGTGTTCAACTTCAGAAGGCGAATATCGATCTCAGTAATGAGGCCGCTATCCAACGTGGCGCCAAGCAGTTCGTGAACTATTGCATGGGCTGTCATTCGGCCAAATACGTGCGTTACAAGTTGTTCACCAAGGTCGGTCTGACCGAGGATGACATCAAGAACAACCTGATATTTACCGACGCCAAGGTTGGTGACCTGATGAAGATCGCCATGCCCGAAGCCGAAGCCAGCGGCTGGTTTGGCGCTCCGGCCCCTGATCTCACCCTGACGGCACGCATCCGGCATGGTGGTGCCGACTGGATCTACAGCTACCTCAAGGGTTTCTACGCCGATCCGTCACGTCCCATGGGTGTGAACAACACGGTTTTCCCCAATGTGGGTATGCCGCATGTTCTGTGGGAGATGCAGGGCATCCAGAACCCGGTCTACAGGTATGAGGTTCATCATGACGGTCATACGGTTGCCGAGTTCGACACCGAAGCTGCAGCCGATGCCTATATGAAGGAGCAGGGCGAAGGCTTCCGCCTCGAGCGGGTGGTTGACCACCTGGAAATGGCACAGCAAGGAAGCCTGACGCCGGCCGAATATGAACAGGTTGCACGTGATCTGGCCACATTCCTGGCCTATATCTCCGAGCCGATGAAACTTGAGCGTCAGAGAATGGGAGTCTGGGTAATCCTGTTCCTGATCGTGTTCACCGTGCTGGCCTATCTGACGAAGAAAGAATGGTGGAAAGACATCCACTGATCAGCAACGCTCGTCGCTGAAAATGGGAAGGCGCATAGTCTGATATACTATGCGCCTTTATTATTTGCGGCCCCTTTGATGTCGGGCCGGAATCCAGCTGGAGAGATTATTGATGACCGCCGTCGCCACCCGCCGATCCGTGATGACCCTGTTCTCCGATCCTCAGAGTCTGCACAGTCACCGGGTTCGCATGGTCCTGGCCGAAAAAAATGTCACCTGCGACATTGTCGACGTCGATCCTCTGCACCTCCCCGAAGACGTGATGGACCTGAATCCGTACGGAACGGTCCCGACCCTGGTCGACCGGGACCTCGCACTGTATGACTCCCGGATCATCTGCGAATACCTCGACGAGCGTTTCCCGCATCCCCCGCTGTTGCCGGTCGACCCGGTATCACGCGCCAGTTCACGCCTGTATATGTACCGGGTGGAAAACGACTGGTATGGCCTGGTGGGACAGATTCTCGCTGGCGGCAAAGCGGCTACCAAGGCGCGTAAGGAACTGCGTGAGGGCCTGACCGCAGCAGCACCCATCCTGGCGCACGGACCGTATTTTATGAGCGAAGAGTTCACGCTTGTCGACGCGAGCATTGCTCCGCTGTTGTGGCGCCTGCCTGCGCTGGGTGTCGAGATCACCGGACCGGCGGCCAAGCAGCTCAATACCTATGCGGGTAACCTGTTTACGCGTAACGGCTTTATCGCCAGCCTGACCGAAGAAGAACGCGAGATGCGTCGATAGTCTTTCGGTATCATCCAGGCCAAATGTCAGACTGCGCGCCATGACATCCAACCGTCCCTACCTGATTCGTGCCCTGTACGAATGGCTGGTCGACAATGATCTGACCCCTTACCTGCTGGTGGATGCAAACCGTGACTCGGTGCACGTACCCACCCGCTATGTGGAAGAGGGGCGGATCGTTCTCAATGTCAGCCCAAGTGCCGTTAGGGACCTCTCACTTGGCAATGATCTGGTTGCATTCGAGGCCAGGTTTGGCGGCTCAGCGTTTGCCATTTCCCTGCCTCCCGATGCCGTGCTGGGGGTGTATGCGCGCGAGAACGGCAAGGGGATGCTGTTTCCAGATGAGGGGGGTCAAGAGGAACCGGAGCCACCTCAGCCGGATCAACCGACACCGCCACCCGGCGGCCGGCCGTCTCTCAAGGTCGTAAAATAGCAGCCCTCAGCGGTCCCTGCGTTTGAACGGCACGACCTTGCCGTCGCCTTTCTCAGTGGGCTCGTGTTGGGGCTCGATTACATCCCCGTCCGGGTCTGGCAGGCCGTCATCGATGGTCTCGAGTCGGGTTCCGAGCATGAGTATGTAGCCGGTGCGCCGGCCCACGCCCTCGAGGCTGAAGTCGAAACGGAACATTCGACGGATTCGCAGGCCGGAGGCGGTCCAGCGGATGCCGACACGCACCAGTGCGACCGTCCCGTCCAGAAACTGCATGTTGCGGTTGCCGCAGTAGCGCTGTACCAGGCTTGTCGCAAATTCGCGCGCGCGGGCGCCGTCGAGCCAGAGCATCAGGACGGCGCCGGCGAGCAGCAGTAATAGGAGATTGCTCAAGTTCGGTTGTCCCGTTTACGGTTGGATGCGGCATTTGTCGGCGGGGGTTGATGCGGACTATCAAGGTGCATCGCGAAGGGGCCCCGTAAACCAAGGTCGCTCATTGTTGCACGATCCGCGTGCATCGGGTCGAAGCGTCTGCCGACCGCCCCTTGGGCATATCAGCCGGCATCCGCAGACCACGCCGATTCGTAAGCGTTGTAAGCCGTACCCCAGGTAAAACCCGTGGCGACCCGACGTTTCATCAACTTCACCTGACGTTTGGTGTCGGTGGGGTTGAACAGCGCCTCATCGATAGCTGCAGCCAGTGCTGCCGGGTTGTCGGGCTCGGCCAGGTAGGGGTAGTAACCACCCAAGACCTCGGGGACCCCACCGGCGCGTGCGGCAACGATCGGCGTGCCGAGGTAACCGGCTTCCAGCAGCGGTAGTCCGAAAGCCTCTTCTCGAGATGACTGGACCAACAGGCGTGCATGCCGGATAGCGCTGAGTGTCTGGCTGTGCTCAAGGTCGGGGATGAAGAACACGTGGCCCTGCAGGCCAAGTTGACGGGCCATGCCGCGCAGAGTCTGCAGGTAGGGCGTGCTTCGCCCGATCAGCACCAATGCGGATTTGAGGCCGTTACGCAACAGGTCTGTATAGGCATGCAGGAGAATGTCCTGCCCTTTCCTGTGCTCGTAGCTCGCGACGTTCAACAGATAGTCGTCAAAGCCCCCGACATCGGGTTTGTAGACATTTGTTTTGGCCTGGTCGAGTTCCGATACATCGATACCGTTGTGTATCTTGGTCAGCCGGCGTTCGTCCAGTTTGAGCGATACCTGCGCCCTTTTTCGCAGTGCCTCGGAGCAGCAGATGATCCTGTCCGCCTTCTTCAGCATCCAGCGCGCAATGGGTCTGGCGGCGACCCCTGATTTCTCGACAGCCGTGACATCGGTGCCGTGCAGGGAGAACAGAAGACGAATCTTCGCGCGGCGTGTGCGCAAGAGCGCAAACACCGAATAATCCAGACTGGGGTGGTGCGCATTCACCACCCGGACATTGTATTTTTCCAGGAACGCGCGCCAGATCCGTAATTCATCACGCAG
>Ga0316196_10000470_pt1 | contig 15780 bp, 16 predicted proteins | sample Eddsed2cm_MG_FD_204938 | JGI IMG/M metagenome (GOLD analysis project Ga0316196, IMG submission 204938) | Coastal sediment microbial communities from Maine, United States - Eddy sediment 2 cm | ecosystem: Environmental > Aquatic > Marine > Coastal > Sediment | place: USA: Maine | collected... | reverse complement strand
TGCTATTAGCTCGATCTTCATCGCGCTGGGGATGCGCTACCTTTACGTCTCGAGCGAATGGCGCCGCAGCATCGTGCTGGAGGCACAGGCGCGCATTAGCGCCCTGCAGGCCTTAATACGACCGCACTTCCTGTTCAACAGCATGAATACGATCGCATCGCTCACACGCACCGATCCGCGCCAGGCAGAAGAGGCCGTGGAGGACCTGTCTGACCTGCTCCGTGCAAGCCTATCAAGTACGCACAACCGCACGAGCCTGAAGGAAGAGCTCGAGGTGGCAGCGATCTATCAGCGCATCGAAAAGCTGCGTCTGGGCGATCGCCTAAACATCCGCTGGAAGATTGACGAATTGCCAATGCGGGCCAGGATTCCCAGCCTGACAATCCAGCCGCTCATCGAAAACGCCATCTACCACGGTATCGAGCTGTTGCCCGAAGGCGGGGAAGTGATCGTCAGCGGCAAACGCGAAAATCAATACCTGCAGATATCCGTTTCCAACCCGGTAGCCCCGGGCAAGGCCAGCGGCAAGGATGGCAACAAGATGGCAATGGCCAATATCCGGCAGCGGTTTGAGCTCGCCTATGGCAGTCGCGCGAGCGTGAGCGTCGACGATCAGGGAGACGAGTACACAGTGACATTGCGTTTCCCAATCGACGAGGACGCCACGTGAATGTCCTCAAAGTGCTGGTCGTCGACGACGAGAAGCCCGCGCGCGACCGGTTGCGACAGATTCTCGAGGACGAAGACGCGTACGAGGTCGTTGGCGAAGCGGCGAACGGCCACGAGGCGCTGGAGCTTGCCGCTCGGCTTTCGCCCGATGTCGTATTGCTCGATATTCGCATGCCCGGGATGGAGGGTATCGAGACGGCCCACCACCTGAATGCAATGGAGAGAGCGCCTGCCGTTGTGTTTACCACCGCATACGATGAATACGCCATCGACGCGTTCGAGGCGCGGGCCATCGGCTATGTCCTGAAGCCCGTACGCCGCTCCCGCCTGACGGGTGCGCTGGAGCAGGCCTCGCGATTTACTGGCAGCGCGCTTAATGAAGCGGCTGTCGAGGCGCAACTGAACACCGGGCGGAAACACGTCTGCGCACTGGCACATGGCGAACTCAAGCTGATACCGGTGAGCGAGATCCGGTCGTTTCTCGCAGATCAGAAATACGTTTCGGTAGACCACGATAACGGTCAGGACCTCATTGATGATTCACTTAAGTCGCTGGAAGCTGAGTTCGGCGATCATTTTGTGCGTATTCACCGCGGCGCACTAGTCGCTGTGGACCGCATAGAGCGCGTCGAAAGAAATACAGAGGGTAAAAGCCGGGTTGTCCTGCGAGACGACTCGCAAGTCGATGACAAAGAGCTGATAATCAGCCGCCGGCATGTCGCCGAAGTGAAACGCCGTTTGAAAGAATCATGAAGATCCGTATAGCTACTCGTAAGAGCGCCCTCGCCTTGTGGCAGGCCGAACACGTTGCCGCCTTGTTGACCGACCTCCCGGAGGTCGAGTCTGTCGAACTGGTGCCGCTCTCCACGCGTGGCGACGAAATTCTCGACCGCAGCCTGCAGAAGATCGGCGGCAAGGGTCTGTTTATCAAGGAACTCGAGGTCGCAATGCAGGCCGGAGAAGCGGAAATCGCGGTTCACTCGATGAAGGACGTGCCCGCGGAGATGCCCGACGGTTTCTGTCTCGCCGCCATGCTGGAACGCGCGAACCACGCCGATGCGCTCGTCTCGCCAAATGGTGAGCAGCTGACGGACCTTGCCCAGGGCGCACTCGTTGGGAGCTCAAGCCTGCGACGCCAGGCACAACTCAAGATGCTGCGCCCGGACCTTCGCGTCGAACCGTTGCGCGGCAACGTCAACACACGGCTCGCAAAACTCGATAACGGCGACTATGACGCGATCATTCTCGCGGCGGCAGGCCTTGAGCGGCTCGAGTTCAGCGAACGCATCAGCCAACTGTTCCTGCCCGAGCAGATGCTGCCGGCCGCGGCCCAGGGTGTTGTTGGGATCGAATGTCTCGAGAGCAAGACTGAGTTGCGCGCCGTGCTCGCCAAACTGAATCACGACACATCGGTACAGACGACGCTGGCCGAGCGAGCAATCGCGAGAGTCCTTGAGGCGAGTTGCCAGTCCCCGGTCGCAACCTTCGCCACGATCAACGATACGCAGATGACCGTCACCGCACTTGTCGCTATGCCGGATGGCAGCAGATCCATTCGCGACAGCGTCAGTGGCCCCTCCGAGAACGCGGTATCGCTGGGTGAACATCTCGCCGCGCGATTGCTGGAAAGCGGCGCCGCCGAGATGCTCGAGGCTGCCGGAGCGACGAATGGCTGATCGCCCATTGCAAGACGTTGGCATACTCGTCACACGTCCGCGCACCCAGGCGACCGAACTCGTCAACGCAATCGAACAACAGGGCGGCAGAGCCTACTGTTTCCCCGCGATGGAAATAGCACCTTTTGATGACATCGTCGTGCACCAGCGGGCTGCGGAGTTGCATAAACCGGACGTCGTCATATTCATTAGCCGCAATGCCGTGGAACACGGCATTCGCTACACTGATGGCGGCAAGATTGCCGTAATCGGTCCTGCCACCGCGAAGGCGATCGAAGCAGCCGGTCGGGTGGTCGACATTCAGCCGGCCAGCGGCTTCGACAGCGAACATCTGCTCGCAGAAGCGGCCTTACGGGATGTCGCTGGCAAGACGATCCGCATCATTCGCGGTACGAGCGGTCGCGAACTCCTGGCTGAGGAACTCAGGAAGCGCGGGGCCACCGTGGAGTACCTGTCTGTCTACGAGCGGCGCCTGCCTGCGGTTGGGCCGGAGACACTGGCCGACCTCGAGGCTCGCTGGCGCCAGGGAGAGATCAATGCCGTCACGGTGATGAGCGTACAATCGCTGATCAACCTTGCCCAAATATTGCCCGCCTGGTGCGCTGAACAGCTCGCAACTACTGCACTGGTGACGCCCGCGGGTCGTGTGTTAAAAGAGGCCTTGGATCGCTACCCCGCGTCCCGCCCGGTCCTTGCAGCCGGACCGGGCGCCGACGAGATGGTTCGAGCGATAATCGCAATACAAAGTACCGAATCCGGAATAGCACCATGAGCGAGAAAGACATCGAACAGGAAGTTTCCGCCATCGAAGAACAGGAAACGCCTGAAGCTGAAGCGCCTGAGACTGAAGCGCTTGAGGCTGAAGCGCCTGAAGCTGAGTCGGTCAAGCCCAAGCGAGAGCGTTCGGGTAATTCGGTTGCCTGGCTCGCGTTTCTGGCTGCCCTGATCGCCCTTGCGGCGGCAGGTTACACGGCATGGCAGGATTGGCAGGGCGCCAGTGACACGTCGGTCGATGACCAGATCGCGCGGCTCGACAGCCGGATCACGAGTACCACGCAGTCAGTGTCCGGCCTCGAGGCCCAGGTTGCGGAACTCGACGCCCGTGACCCGGGTGTCGACGCGGCGATCGACCGGCTTCGTCGCGAACTTGATGAGCGCATACGTCTCCTGAGCTCATTGCCCGCCCGCATTTCTACACTCGAGGGTTCAGTCGCCTCGCTCGCCGGCGTGTCCGAAGGTGCTCGCGACGCATGGATACTGGCGGAGTCCGAGTACTACATGCAGATCGCGAATGCCCAGCTGCAGCTCGCCAACAACCCGCACCTGGCCTCCCTGGCATTAAGAATGGCGGACGAGCGCATTGTGCAGCTCGCCAACCCGGCGCTGACCGATGTGCGCCGCGCGATTTCCGATGAACTCGCGACACTGGATGTTATGGAGAAGCCTGACATCGAAGGTGCCACACTGACACTCGCGAGCCTCGCACGTGTCGTTGATTCATTGCCGATCGCGAGCGGCGTGGATGCGGACGAAGAAGCGCCAGAGGCAGACCCGGAGCAAAGTGGCGCGAGCCGGGCATGGTCGTCGATCAAGAACGCCATGTCGGGCCTCGTCAAAGTCACGCCGCCCGAACAAGCCAAGCTGGTTCAATTGTCACCCGACGCTGAGTTCTTCCTGCGCAACAACATCGCGCTGCAATTGCAGTCAGCCCGCCTCGCGCTTCTGCGCGGTGAGCAAGCCATTTTTGAACAGACGTTGGACGACACGAGCGCCCTCTTGAACGAGTATTTCGATACGGACAGCGCATCTGTCATCGGGGCACTGGAAACGATCGCCGAAGTTCGAGGCCACGTATTTACAACTGCGACACCCGATATCTCCGAGTCGCTGCGCCTGCTGCGCCAGTTCCGGACACTCAACGAGAGCGCGCAGTGAAATTCGGCATCATTGTTGTAGTCGTCCTTATTGCCAGCGCTTTTGGCACGCACTTCCTGCTGTCCGATCCCGGCTCCGTGATCATCACGATTCGTGGCTATTTGATAGAAATGACGGTCCCCGTCCTCGTCCTGTTCGCCGTAGGACTGGTTCTGGCTGCCTGGTTGGTCCGCAAGATCATCGTTGCACCGCGTCGACTGGGTGAGGCCGCCGGCCGCTACCGTTCAGCGCGCTCCGGGCAAAAGCTGACAAAAGGGATGATCGCCATCGCGGAGGGCAACCTCGCTCGCGGCGAGAAGATGTTGGCTCGAGCGGCGAGTACGAGCGACGCACCACTGTTCAACTACCTGCAGGCGGCCCGTGCCGCACACTTGCAGGGGCGTGACGACCGTCGCGACGAGTGGCTGCGGCTCGCCTACGAGGACGCGCCCGAAGCGACGAACGCAGTACTACTTACCCAGGCCGAATTCCAACTTGACCGTGGCCAAAATGAGCAGGCGCTGGCGACGCTACGGCGGCTGGAAGAAGACTCGAAGGATCATGCACAGGCCCTCGCGCTCATGGGCCGGCTCTATTTCGAACTCGAGGACTGGGATGAGTTGGCAAAACTCCTGCCGCGTCTGCGCAAAACCACCCAGATCAAACCCGAGAAACTCGAGATGTGGGCGGTCCGCGTGCACAAGGAGGCTCTCGACAAGGCGGCGGATGCCGACGTGCTCGATCACGCCTGGAAGAATGTCCCTCGCGCGATGAAGTCAAATATCACCTTGCAGGAGGCCTACTACGAGGGCCTGATGCGCGCCGGGCTCCATGATCGTTCTGAGAAAGAACTCGCCGCCGCGCTGAAATCAAACTGGCGCGGGCCACTCGTGCGACTCTATGGCCTTGCCGAAGCGACCGACACGACGAAACAACTGAAGCGTGCCGAGGGCTGGCTTAAGACGCGCGGTGAGGATGCCGACCTGCTGCTCGCGGCAGCACGCCTGTGCCAGCGCAACGAGCTCTGGGGCAAGGCCCGCAGCTACCTCGAGACCGTTATCAGCATGAGACCGACGCCCGAGGCTTACCAGGAATACGGCACATTGCTCACTCAAATGGGAGAGGGCGACGCGGCAGCCGATGCCTACCGGGATGGCCTCGGCATGATCGCCGCAAAGCCGTTGACGGCCATTCCGCACATCGACGGCGACTAGGCCGTGTTTACGCTCGTCGCGGGCACCGGGTACACGGGCCTACGAGTACTTGAGCGTCTGCCCGTTGACGCGGTCGCCGGTGCCAGTCGATCACCTGTAGCGACCGACCGATCATTCCAACTCGTTGATTTCGATGCGCCGGACACATCGGCCTTCGAACTGCCGGCGCGCTACGCCGTTCTCTACACCTGCCCGCCTGGCGACCAGGACGATACGCGTCTACGGCGCTTCCTTGCTCACCTGGCCCCGACGCCGGGGCGTTTCGTCTACATAAGTACTACCGGCGTATACGGGAACTGCAACGGCGCCGTGGTCAAAGAGAACGCGCCATTGAGCCCGGGCAGTGCAATGTCCCGGCCCCGTGTTGCCGCAGAGAAACTACTGAGCGCGTGGGCCGATCCTTTGGGTTGCGACCTGGTGGTCCTGCGGGTCCCGGGCATCTATGGCCCCGGACGGCTCGGCATCGAGCGCATCGAACAGGGCGGCGCCTTCATTGCCGGCGAAGAGGCCAATCCCGGTAACCGCATCCATGTCGATGACCTCGCGACCTGCTGTATTGCGGCATTGTCAGAACAAACGCCGGTGGGCGTCTATAACGTGGGAGATGGCGACCACCGCACTGCAACCTGGTTTGCCGACGAGGTTGCCCGGCAGGCGAGACTGCCTGAACCACGCAAGATCAGCCGCGCGCAGGCCGAGAAAGAGTTCTCACCCGCGCGTCTTGCCTTTATGTCCTCATCGCGCATCGTGGACACGACGAAGATGCGCGAGGTACTCGGTGTCATCCCGCGCACCCCGGAAGAGGGAATCAAAGACAGCTTGTAGGAGCGGCGACTCGCCGCGATCGCGGGCATGCCCGCTCCTACGGTTGAGAGCGTTTACTCCTGAGCCACGCCGTGAGCGGTTCCCACTCATCCCAATCGGGCCAGGCGAGGTATTCGGGCAACTCAAAGATACCGATTCCCCGTGTATAGGCTCGCACGTAGTTCTGCGCTTCGCGCAGCGCCGCAATGTACGGTGCCCGTGCCTTGGTGAGGTACTCGTCAAGATCGTCGAAGATCAGGGTATTGTCTCGAACCCGATTTGCGACCAGGCCAAACTTTGCCTGCTTGCGTTCAATCTTTCCGACATGCCGCAGTTCATCGAGGAACGTCGTGGTCGCCTGCATATCGATCGTCGACGGCAGGACCGGGACGACGATGGTTTCGGCATGCTTCACGAGATCCGTGAGCTCTTTACCGTGAGACCGGGCGGGCGCATCGATGACGGCAATATCGGCAGTGCGCGGCACGTGACGCATGCCACCATCAAAGCCCGCCACTCCGGCGATCGACGGTCGGTTGTCGGGACGTCGATCCAGCCAGTCGAGGCCCGATCGCTGGGGATCGTAGTCGACCAACGCAACTGTGGCGCCTTCGTTTGCAAAATAGGAAGCTATGTTTGTAGCGAGGGTGCTTTTCCCGCAACCACCCTTCGCATTCATAACCATTATGTGCCGCATGATCCTCTCCTGGGCAATGTTGTTAGATTGGTTATTGGTTGATCGAATTCGATTCGCTCGATTTCTGGTTTATGTAAACTACAGACGCTAACCGAAAAAGTCCATGAAAGTCGCCTACACAAAAATGCACGGCACGGGTAATGAAATTCTCGTGGTCGATCAACGAAACGGCAATGCACCGGCACCGCCTCCCGAGACGCTTCGTGAGCTCGGTGATGAGACCGCCGGACCCGGTTTCGATCAGCTGATGTGGGTCGAGTCGGCGCATGATTCCGCCTTTGCGGCGGCCTACCGCGTCTTCAACGCCGATGGCTCGGAAGTCGAACAATGCGGCAACGGCGTGCGTTGCGTAGCGGCTTTTCTCGCGAATGACAGCAGTCATACGCAATCTTTTCTATTGAAAAGCCCGGCCGGCCCCGTCGAGGCTCGCGTCGACGACGACGGACTCGTCACTGTCAGTATGGGTGTGCCTGAATTCGAACCAGCTGCCATTCCATTTGTGGCAGACGAACTCGCCGAGCGTTATCAACTGGCCGTCGGCGACGAGCAGTTTTCTGTTTGCGCGCTGTCGATGGGCAACCCGCACTGCGTACTGTATGTCGATGATGTGGATACCGCTCCCGTCGCTGAACTTGGACCCCTGATCGAACGACACGAACGTTTTCCGCAACGCGCTAACGTGGGTTTTGCCCGAATTCGTGATCGTGGCAGCATGGATTTGCGAGTGTTCGAGCGCGGTGTTGGAGAAACTGCCGCATGCGGCACAGGAGCCTGCGCCGCCGCCGTTGCGGGACAGATGCTCGGGCTGCTCGGCGAATCGGTCAACGTTCGACTGCCCGGCGGCCAACTCGTGGTAAGCTGGCGCGGTGGTTCGGAGCTGGTTTGGCTCACGGGAAACGCCGAATATATTTCTAAAGGAATCATAGATTTATGAGCACGCAAGCCGAAGCGGAATTTGTCGAAGAGGAACTCTCGGAACAGTCAATCCACGACTACCTGGCAGCGCACCCCGACTTTTTCGAGCGCCATTCAACATTGCTCAGTTCACTGAACCTCCCACACGCCAGCGGCGGTGCCGTCTCGCTGGTGGAGCGGCAGGTTGCTGTTTTGCGGCAGAAGGACCTCAAGCTTGAGCGCCAGCTCAAAGAACTCATCGAGGTCGCGCGCGCCAATGATTCCTTGGGCGCCAGGATTCACGAACTAACCATGCAATTGCTCGACGCCAGGGACCTGCACAGGACCGTCGATGTGATCGAGGAGGCCATGCGATCGGGATTCGATGCCGACCACGCGGTGCTCGTGTTGTTTGGCGATCCCGAGTCATTCGAGGACATCAATGCGGGGCGGTTCTTCAGGGTTATCAGGAAAGACGACGCGGCGCTCAAGCCCTTCGGTACCTTCCTCGGCGGAACGACCGCTCGCTGCGGCAAGATTCGGGATTCGCAGCGCGAATTCCTGTTCCACGGCGATGCTGATGAGGTTGGCTCTGCTGCACTCGTGCCGCTGGGTGAAATGGGTGACGGCGCCGAGATTGGTTTTCTCGCCGTTGGTAGCACCGATAGCGATCGCTTCCACCCGGGCATGAGTCTCGACTTCCTGGCGCGTCTGGGCGATCTCGTCACAGGATCGCTGAAGCGCTTCTAGGGGCCTGATCCTGTGAGCCTGATCCCGTGAATGACGCCGGCTGGATCGACCGCTTTATCCGGCATCTCGAGTTCGAGCGTCGCCTTTCGCCACTGACCTGCAAGAACTACCGCCGAGACCTGGAAGTGCTGGCAGACTACTGCGAGCAATCCGGCGTCGACGAGTGGCGACACCTCGACAGCGAGCATGTCAGGGCGTACGCGGCGGCCTGTTTCCGCAAGGGCCTGGGCGGGAAAACCATCCAGCGCCGCCTGTCCGCGGCTCGCACATTCTTTCGCTATCTGATCCGCGAGCAGGAAGTCGGCAAGAACCCCATCACCTCGGTGTCAGCACCCAAGGGCAGCAAACGCCTGCCCGACAATCTCGACGCTGACCGCATGGCCCGTCTGCTGCAGATCCAGGGTGACGGACCGATTGTCGACCGTGACCGGGCCATTCTCGAGCTCCTGTACTCATCCGGCCTGCGCCTTGCCGAGCTGACCGACCTCAACCTTGGCGATGTCGACGTGCACGATGCAACCGTGCGCGTAACAGGCAAAGGCAACAAGGATCGTATTGTTCCGGTGGGACGGATGGCATTAAAAGCGTTGCGACAATGGACGATTACGCGCGCGGATATGGCCAACGCTGATGAACGGGCCCTGTTCGTCAGCAATCGAGGGAGCCGCATCAGTACGCGGTCCGTGCAGTCCCGGGTCAAATACTGGGCCAAACAACAAGGGATTGACGCCAACGTCTACCCGCACCTGTTCCGGCATTCGTTTGCAACGCACGTCCTCGAGTCGAGCCACGACCTGCGCGGCGTCCAGGAATTGCTGGGACATGCCAATATTTCGACAACCCAGGTGTACACGCACCTTGATTTCCAGCATCTCGCCCAAATTTACGACCAAACCCATCCACGCGCCCGAAGAAAAAAGGGGTAGGAGCGGCCACGGCCGCGAGCTTCATCAGGGCACAGCAGCAGGAATAAACGATGGAACAATTCAGAGGGACGACCATTGTCTCGGTCCGCCGCAATGGCAAGGTCGCCATCGCCGGCGACGGTCAGGTCAGCATGGGCAACACCGTCATGAAGGGCAATGCGCGCAAAGTGCGGCAGCTGGCAGGCGGCCGGGTTATTGCGGGATTCGCTGGCGGCACGGCCGATGCATTCACGCTGTTCGAGCTGTTCGAGTCGAAACTCGAGCAGTACGGCAACCTGACGCGCGCCGCAATCGAACTCGCAAAGGACTGGCGGACAGACCGGCGCCTGCGCCGGCTCGAGGCCCTGCTCTGTGTCGCCGACGATGAAAAATCGTTCATCGTGACGGGCAACGGCGACGTCATCGAGCCCGAAAACGATCTCATGGCAATCGGTTCCGGCGGCCCCTTTGCCCAGGCCGCGGCGCTTGCGCTCCTCGGCAACACAGAACTCGAGGCACGCGACATCGTCGAGAAGGCGCTCGGCATAGCGGGCGACATCTGCGTCTACACGAACCAACACATCACAGTCGAAGAACTGTAGGAGCGGCCACTGGCCGCGATTCATCTTATGTCCCAAATGACCCCCAGAGAAATCGTCCAGGAACTGGACAAACACATCGTCGGCCAGGACGAGGCCAAGCGGGCTGTCGCCATTGCGCTGCGCAATCGCTGGCGGCGGGTGCAGGTCGATGAACCATTGCGCAGCGAGATTACGCCGAAGAACATCCTGATGATCGGTCCGACCGGTGTCGGCAAAACTGAAATATCACGACGTCTCGCGCGTCTCGCCAAAGCGCCGTTTATCAAGGTTGAGGCCACCAAGTTCACCGAAGTGGGTTACGTGGGGCGCGAAGTCGACAGCATCATTCGTGACCTGATGGATGTCGCGATCAAGATGACTCGCGAAGGCGCGATGTCCAAGGTGCATTTCCGCGCCGAAGACGCAGCGGAAGAGCGGGTACTCGACGCCCTGCTACCCCCGCCATCCCGCGGCGTCGGATTCACGCAGGAAACCGACGCCGAACCGGCCGATTCCGACACCCGCCAGAAATTTCGCAAGATGCTCCGCGAGGGCAAGCTCGACGACAAGGAAATAGAGATCGACATCCAGGCTATGCCTGTGGGTGTCGAGATCATGGCGCCTCCCGGAATGGAGGAAATGACCAGTCAACTTCAGGGCATGTTCCAGAATCTCGGCGGCAGTCAATCGAAAACCCGCAAACTCAAGGTCAAGGATGCACTCCGGCACCTGACCGACGAAGAAGCGGCCAAGATGGTGGACGAGGAAGAACTCAAGACGCAGGCGCTTGAAGCGGTCGAGCAACACGGCATCGTGTTCCTCGACGAGATCGACAAAGTAGCGCGGCGCTCTGAAACGCAGGGCGCGGACGTCTCGCGCGAGGGGGTGCAGCGTGACTTGCTGCCGCTCGTCGAAGGATCGACCGTCAACACCAAGTACGGAATGGTCAAAACCGACCACATTTTGTTCATTGCGTCCGGCGCGTTCCACGTCTCGAAGCCATCGGACCTGATCCCCGAGCTGCAGGGCCGATTACCCATTCGCGTCGAGTTGAAGTCCCTGACGACGGAGGACTTTGTGAGGATATTGACCGAGCCCGATGCCTCCCTGACATCGCAATACGCTGCGTTGCTGGTCACCGAAGAAGTTGAGCTGAGTTTTGCGGAAAGCGGCGTCCGGCGCATCGCAGAGATCGCGTATCACGTTAACGAGAATACGGAGAACATCGGCGCACGCCGCCTGCACACGGTGATGGAACGCCTGCTGGAGACGGTCTCCTTCGAGGCTTCGGACAAGAGCGGCCTGAAACTCAACGTGGACGCGGGATACGTGGACGATCACCTCGCCGAACTATCGCGCGACGAGGACCTCAGTAGGTACATCCTGTAGGGGCGGGATCGGTCGTTTTCCGGTATCCTCGCCTGCCGGACAAGAGCAAGAAGAATGGCCAAGCAGGACTCCGACAATACGACTCATTTCGGCTACCAGTCCGTCGCCTCGGACGACAAGGCGAGGATGGTGCGTGGCGTCTTCGATTCGGTCGCCAGTCGCTACGATGTGATGAATGACCTGATGTCGGCCGGCCTTCATCGCCTGTGGAAACGATTCACAATTGACCAGGCTGCGGTACGGCCAGGAGACGTCATTCTCGATCTTGCCGGCGGCACGGGCGACCTCGCACGCAAGTTCACAAATAAGGTAGGTCCGCAGGGGCATGTCATTCTTGCGGACATCAACGCTGCCATGCTCAAGCAGGGACGCAGCCGTCTTATCGACGCCGGCGTCGCCGGGAACCTCTCGATAACACAGGTCGACGCGCAGGCGCTGCCGTTTGCGAACGAAACCTTCGACTGCATTACCGTGGCATTCGGCCTGCGCAACGTTACCGACAAGGACGCCGCCCTGCGCTCGATGTTCCGCACTCTCAAACCCGGCGGAAAAGCGATGATCCTGGAGTTCTCCGAGCCAAACAAAGCAATCAAGCCTGCATACGACCTGTACTCGTTCAAGGTGCTGCCGACACTCGGCAAGCTGGTCGCAGATGATGCCGATAGCTACCAGTACCTTGCGGAGTCGATTCGCGTGCATCCTGACCAGGAAACGCTCAAGTCGATGATGGAAGAGGCGGGCTTTGAGCGCTGCCGCTATCACAACCTCGCGGCTGGCATCGTAGCGCTGCACATCGGCTACCGGATCTGAAGCGATGAACCCGCTCGAAACCGCATTGCGCCCGGTTGCCGGTATGCTCAATCGCAATATCCGCGCAACGACACCTGCGCGCGAGCTCTGCGAAAAACTCGCCGGCACGGTCGTCGCTGTTCGCGTGGAGAACACGGCGCTGGCCGCGTGGTTTATCGTTGGCGAGGACGAACTCGAACTCGCAACCGACTGCGACGCCGAACCGGACGTTGTGATCAGTGGTTCCCTGCTGACCTTAGCCCGCATGACTGGCGAAGCGGGCACCAGCGCCCTGCGGGATGGCTCGCTTGAGTTGACGGGCGACGCCCATATTGCCGAGAACTTCCACAAACTTTTGACCTACGCGAAACCGGATGTCGAAGAAGAGCTCTCGAACGTTGTCGGCGATGTCGTTGCACATCGGCTCGGCGAATTCGCACGTGGCGTCGGCGATTGGAGCCGTAATGCGCGGTCAACCATGGGTGCAAATATTCGCGAATACCTGCAGGAAGAAAGCCGTGATGTCCCGAGTCGCTACGAAGTGGATCGTTTTTCAGACAATGTAAGCACACTGCGCGACGATGTTGATCGCCTCGAGGCCCGCTTGAACCACCTGCTGGGCGAGCGCTGAGATGTCGAACCGTCGTACCCTCTTCCGCATGCTGACCATCCAGCGCGTACTCGTGAAGTACGGGCTCGATGACATCATCAAGGAAACGCACCTGTTGCGTCCCTTGCGTTTCTTCTTCTACCTGGTACCGCGACGCCGCGACAGTTCTGCGCCACCTGGTGAGCGAATTCGGCTTGCACTCGAGGAGCTGGGACCGATCTTCGTCAAGTTCGGTCAGGCGATCTCGACACGCCGAGACTTGCTACCCGCCGACATCGCCGACGAACTCGCCAAACTGCAGGATGCGGTCCCGCCGTTTCCGGCTGAACAGGCTATCGAGATTATCAATGACGCTTACGGTGAAACGGTCGAAGACGTGTTCGAGCGCTTCGATACAGAGCCCTTGGCAGCGGCGTCGATCGCGCAGGTTCACACGGCCAAGCTCAAGGCCGGCACCGAAGTCATCGTCAAAGTCCTGCGCCCGGGCGTTCTGGAGCAGATCGAGCGCGATCTTGGCGTCCTGCGCATGCTCGCGGGGCTGGCCGATCGCTACTGGGAACATGGCAAGCGTCTCAGGCCGCTCGAAATCGTTGACGAATACGAGCACACGATTCTCGATGAGCTCGACCTGATGCGCGAGGCGGCTAACTCTGCGCAGCTCAAGCGCAACTTCCAGGGATCGGACATGTTGTACGTGCCTGAAGTCTACTGGGACTATTGCCGCCCGGAAGTGCTGGTACAGGAACGCATCTTCGGCACACCGATCAGCGATATGGACACGCTGCGAGAAGACGGCACCAACATCAAGGTGCTCGCCGAGAACGGCGTCGAGATTTTTTTTACGCAGGTGTTCCGACACAACTTCTTCCACGCCGATATGCACCCGGGCAATATCTTCGTCCTGCATAACGATCCCGAGCGACCCAGGTACGCGGCCGTCGATTTCGGCATCGTCGGCTCGCTGACCCCCGAGGACCAGCGCTACCTGGCCGAGAACTTCCTCGCGTTCTTCGATCGCGACTACCATCGCATCGCGAAACTACACGTCGATTCGGGCTGGGTACCTGCCGGGACGAGAGTCGACCGCCTCGAGTCCGCCGTGCGCACCGTCCTGGATCCTATTTTCAGCAAGCCGCTCGAAGAGATCTCGTTCGCCCAGATGCTGATGCGATTGTTTCGCGTCGCGCAACGATTCGATGTCGAAATCCAGCCGCAGTTGATTCTGCTGCAGAAGACACTGTTCAACATCGAGGGCCTCGGGCGCCAGTTGTACCCGCAACTCGACCTCTGGGAGACCGCGCACCCGGTGCTCAGGCGGTGGATGGATGAGCAGGTGGGTGGGCGAGCAATGCTCAAGGATGTACGCGACAACCTGCCGCAGCTGCGCGACGCGATGCGCGAACTCCCGGCGATTCTGAACCACCTGGGTGAACAGGTCGCTGAGGGTCGTATTCGCTTCAACCTGCAGTCGCCCGAGCTCAAGGTCATTCAGGTCCAGCTCGAAGAGCAGCGACGCCAGCGTTACTGGCTCGCCGCGGCCGCGACAAGCATTCTCGCCGGGGCCCTGGTCATGACGTTCGGCTCGTTGCCCTGGCTTGGCTGGGCATTGCTGGGTGCGGGCGCAATTTCCGCTTACATCGCTCGTCCGTGAAGAACGTGACGGCGTGGCCGGGACTCAAGTGGTGGGCAACCAGCCTGAGCGCAGCCACCGCCCCTGAGGGCCACTGATGTTGCAAGGCACTGCCAAACTGATTCTTCGCCTATGCGGCTGGACCGCGGTGGGAGGCGACCTGGACGTACCCAAAGCCGTCATCATCGCGGCACCACACACATCGAACTGGGATGGTTTCTGGGCACTTGTCTATAAGGTCGCCGTGGGTCTGGACGTTCATTTCTTCGCCAAACATTCACTGTTTTGGTTTCCGCTCGGCACGATATTGCGCGCGATGGGCGGAATCGACCTTGACCGACGTCATTCCGGATCCGCCGTCAGCCAGGCTATCGAGATGTTCCGGACTGAGGAGTCGTTCTACTTCGGCCTGGCCCCGGAGGGTACACGCAAGGAGACGCCTGGCTGGAAAACCGGTTTCTACCGCATCGCCCAGGGTGCCGACGTGCCCGTCTATCTCGGCTTCCTGGATTTCCGGACCAAACGAGTCGGCATCGGGCCGCGGTTCGACCTCACTGGCGCCCCGGAAGTCGATCTCGAGTTTTGCCGCGAATTCTATGCGGACAAAGAGGGCCGTTGGCCCCAGCAGACAAGTCCTATCATCTTTCCCAAGCGCCGCAAGTCCCGATGACCGGCAAGAAGGACGAGACTCCCGCCAGGCGGACGATCCGTAGTTTTGTGCGCCGCGCCGGGCGGATTACGCCTTCGCAGGAACGCGCGCTGGACGAGTTGTGGCCAGACTACGGCGTCGACTATGCCGAATCGTTAATCGATTTCGACAAGCTCTTCAAACGAACAGCGCCCGTGGTGTTGGAAATTGGATTCGGCAATGGCGAATCCCTCGTGGAGCTGGCGGCGGCCAATCCAGACCAGGATTTTCTCGGCATTGAAGTGCACGAGCCAGGCGTGGGGCATTGCCTCCTGAGGGCCAAAGACGTCGGCATTCAGAACCTTAAGATTGTCGCGCACGACGCGGTCGACGTGCTGAAGAACCAGGTGCCGGCCAACTCATTGGCGCGTGTGAACCTCTACTTCCCGGATCCGTGGCCCAAAAAGCGCCATCATAAACGTCGCATAGTGCAGCCCGATTTCATCGACCTCATCGCGAACAAGCTCGCCGATGGCGGAACCCTCAATGTGGCGACGGATTGGGCCAACTACGCCGAACACATTGACGAGGTTCTTTCCCGGTCGGATTGTTTTACATGCATTGAACGCC